>ERZ808044.222-NODE-222-length-77577-cov-7.783484_pt1 | contig 77577 bp, 91 predicted proteins | sample MGYA00380195_ERZ808044 | MGnify/ENA primary metagenome ERZ808044 (study PRJEB31490, sample SAMN06133423) | mouse gut metagenome | isolation source: Z7_2 | host: mice | place: China: Chengdu | collected 2015-05 ...
ATCTTCATAGGGCGGACGCCCGGCGCTTCTTGTCCGCGGTACGCGGGCAAGAAGATGCAAGGCTGAACTGTTACATATCGGCAGATATGATACATGTGCATCTGTTTTTTGCATCCGCAGCAAAAAGACAGACACCGGGTTTCCCAATTAAGGTAGCAGGGCTTGACTGTTACCAGCGAAGAAGAAAAGGAGAACATATGAAAGGTATTATTCTTGCAGGCGGCAGCGGTACGCGCCTTTACCCTTTAACAAAGGTAACTTCCAAACAGCTTTTGCCAATTTATGATAAACCCATGATTTATTATCCGCTTTCCGTTTTGATGAATTCCGGGATCCGTGATATTTTAATTATTTCCACTCCGGACGATACCCCGCGGTTTGAGGCTCTTTTAGGGGATGGCCATCAGTTCGGAATCCAATTGTCCTATGCGGTACAGCCAAGTCCTGACGGACTGGCTCAGGCATTTATCATTGGCGGGGAGTTCATTGGAAAGGATTCTGTTGCCATGGTACTGGGAGACAACATTTTCCACGGCCAGGGATTAAAGAAGCGTCTTCGGGCCGCCGCCGCAAAGGAAAAGGGAGCAACGGTATTCGGCTATTACGTAGACGATCCGGAGCGGTTCGGAATTGTGGAATTTGATAAAGAGGGAAAGGCCATTTCCATCGAAGAAAAGCCTGCAAAGCCCAAGTCTAACTATTGTGTAACAGGTCTGTATTTCTATGATAACCGTGTGGTAGAATATGCAAAGAACCTGAAGCCGTCTGCAAGGGGTGAGCTGGAAATTACGGACTTAAACCGTATCTATCTGGAGAACGGCGAGCTGGACGTGACGCTTCTCGGACAGGGCTTTACATGGCTGGATACGGGAACCCATGAGTCTCTGGTGGAGGCCACTAATTTTGTAAAGACTGTTGAAACTCACCAGCACAGAAAAATCGCCTGCCTGGAAGAAATTGCTTACAGCAATGGATGGATTTCCAGGGATGAGGTTATGAAGGCCTATGAGATTCTTAAGAAAAACCAGTATGGTCAGTATTTAAAGGATGTGGTAGACGGCAAATACATTGACAAGCTGCCGGGCCATGCGGATAAATAAGAAGGAGACAAAGAGCATGAAAATTATTGTAACAGGAGGCGCCGGATTCATCGGTGGAAACTTTATCCATCATATGGTAAATAAATATCCGGACTATGAAATTGTCAATCTGGATCTTTTAACATATGCCGGAAACCTGGAAACCTTAAAACCTGTGGAAGGAAAGCCTAACTACAAGTTTGTTAAGGGCGACATTGCAGACAGGAAATTCATCTTTGATTTATTTGAGAAGGAAAAGCCGGATGTGATTGTAAATTTCGCAGCGGAGAGTCATGTGGACCGCTCTGTGGTAGACCCGGAGAGCTTTGTACGTACCAACGTTCTGGGAACCACAACACTTCTGGATGCCTGTAAGCAGTATGGCATTAAGCGGTATCATCAGGTATCCACCGATGAGGTATATGGAGATCTGCCTCTGGACCGTCCGGATTTATTCTTTACAGAGGAAACACCGCTCCATACCTCGAGCCCCTATTCCTCCAGTAAGGCCAGTGCGGATCTGTTTGTCATGGCGTACCACAGAACTTTCGGACTTCCGGTGACTATTTCCCGCTGCTCCAACAACTACGGCCCCTATCATTTTCCGGAAAAGCTGATTCCGTTAATGATCAGCCGCGCCCTTGCCGATGAATCTCTTCCGGTATATGGAACCGGGGAAAATGTCCGTGACTGGCTCCATGTTTCCGACCACTGTGAGGCCATTGACCTGATCATTCACAAAGGCCGTGTGGGAGAGATTTACAATGTGGGAGGCCATAATGAGCGTACCAACCTGGAAGTGGTAAAGACAATTTTAAAGGCACTGGACAAGCCGGAGAGCCTGATTAAGTACGTGACAGACCGTCCCGGACATGACAGACGGTATGCCATTGACCCCACAAAGCTGGAGACAGAGCTCGGATGGAAGCCCAAATATAACTTTGATACCGGAATTCAGCAGACGATCCAGTGGTATCTGGACAACCAGGACTGGTGGAAACACATTTTAAGCGGCGAGTACAGCAATTATTTTGAGAATATGTATGGCGAGCGTCTGGGCGATAAATAGGGTGGCAGCAGAAGGAGAGATTATGAGAATTTTAGTGACAGGCGTAAAAGGCCAGCTTGGCCATGACGTTGTAAACGAGATGATAAAACGCGGTCTGGAGCCGGTGGGCGTTGATGTGGAGGAAATGGACATCACGGACAGGACCGCCTGTGACAGGGTGATTACTGAAGCCAATGTGGATGCGGTGATTCACTGCGCCGCTTATACGGCTGTGGACGCGGCTGAGGACAATGTGGAGGTATGCCGCAGGATCAATGCGGACGGAACCAGAAATGTTGCAGAGGTGTGCAAAAAACTGGATATTAAAATGATGTATATCAGTACCGATTATGTGTTTGACGGCCAGGGAACCAGACCCTGGGAGCCTGATGATGAGAGGCATCCGTTAAACGTTTATGGACAGACCAAGTATGAAGGCGAATTGGCAGTGGAAGAGCTGGTAAAGAAGTTTTTCACTGTCCGTATTGCTTGGGTTTTCGGTGTTAATGGAAAGAATTTCATTAAAACCATGCTGCGGATTGGAAAGGAGCGGGGAGCGGCGACGGTTGTGGACGATCAGATCGGTTCTCCCACGTATACCTATGATCTGGCAAAGCTTCTTGTGGATATGATTCAGACAGAAAAATACGGCCGCTACCATGCAACCAACGAGGGACTCTGCTCCTGGTATGAGTTTGCATGTGAAATTTTCAGACAGGCCGGGATGGATCACGTGACGGTAACCCCGGTTCACACCAGCGAGTATCCGGCGTCCAAAGCAAAACGTCCCATGAACAGCCGTATCAGTAAGGAAAAGCTCACGGAAAACGGATTTCGGCGTCTGCCCCAGTGGCAGGATGCTGTTGCGCGATATTTAAAGGAAATTACCTGGTAAAACGCATATAGTAAAACAAAAGATAAAAAGCGGCTGGCCTGGCAGATCGTTGGAGCCATGACCGCTTTTTGGACTGAATCGAAAGGGAGAAATTAAAAATGGGAAAGTATTTTGGAACCGACGGCTTCCGCGGGGAAGCCAATGTGGATTTGACCGTGGAACATGCATATAAGGTTGGCAGATTTCTCGGCTGGTATTATGGGAAGCAGGCCAAGGGTGAACGGTGCCGGATTGTAATCGGAAAGGATACAAGACGGTCCAGCTACATGTTTGAGTATTCTCTGGTATCCGGCCTTACGGCGTCCGGCGCGGATGTATATCTTCTGCATGTGACAACAACCCCCAGCGTGTCCCATGTAATCCGCACAGAGGATTTTGACTGCGGCATCATGATCTCCGCCAGCCACAATCCCTATTATGACAACGGAATCAAGGTGATGAACGGAAGCGGCGAAAAACTTGAAGAAAGCGTGATTGCTGAAATTGAAAAGTACCTGGACGGAGAGATGGGAGAGCTGCCGTTGGCAAAGAGAGAGCACATCGGCCGGACCCAGGATTTTGCAGCAGGAAGGAACCGTTATATCGGATATCTGATTTCCATTGCAACCCGCTCCTTTAAAGGAAAGAAAGTTGGTCTGGACTGTTCCAATGGAAGCGCTTCTTCTGTGGCAAAAAGTGTGTTTGATGCCCTCGGTGCAGATACCTATGTAATTAACAATGAGCCGGACGGACTGAATATCAACAAGAACTGTGGTTCCACGCATATTGAACGCCTTCAGGAATTTGTGCTGGAGAATCATCTGGATGTGGGATTTGCTTATGACGGAGATGCAGACCGCTGTATGGCAGTGGATGAAAACGGTCAGGTGGTGGATGGAGATCTGATTCTTTATATCTGCGGCAAGTACATGAAGGAGCAGGGACTTTTAAGAAACAATAAGATCGTTACCACGGTTATGTCCAATATGGGCCTTTATAAGGCGCTGGACCGGGAAGGAATCGGATATGAGAAGACGGCCGTGGGCGATAAATATGTATATGAAAATATGGTTCAGACCGGGAACTGCCTGGGCGGTGAGCAGTCGGGACACATTATTTTCAGCAAATATGCATCCACTGGCGACGGCATTTTGACATCTTTGAAGGTGATGGAGGTTATGCTGGAGAAGAAGCAGCCTCTTTCCAAACTGGCTTCTGAGGTGACGATTCTGCCGCAGCTTTTAAAGAATGTACGTGTGGCTGACAAGGCGGCCGCGTTGGAGGACGAGGATGTGAAAAAAGCAGCCGCCGGGGTGGATGAGGCTCTTGGAAATGACGGGCGGCTTCTTCTGCGCCAAAGCGGAACGGAGCCGTTGATCCGTGTGATGGTGGAGGCCGAGACGCCGGAACTCTGCGAAAAATATGTGGATCAGGTGATTGACGCCATGAAGGCAAAGGGACATGTAATCGGTTAAGAAGCATCGGGCGTCCGCCCGATGTGGAAAATCGGATGAAAATCATCTTACAAGCGAGCTTGACGTCTATTTTCATCCGATTTTCCCCGCCCTGTGAACTGTTATCTGGAATATCTGCTATAATATTTTGGTATGGCTATTAACTTGCATATGGGAAATGGTTATGTTAGAATTAAATAACGCCTTGGGGCGGATTTTAAAAGTAAAGGACTGATGAGAATGGGGTTAGACCTAAGAGTGTAACATTATTCATTGTACAGAAATACAGTGTGGTTTACCGACTCCGTGGCCGGCGACTATGAAAAAAAGCGGATAAAAAATTAAAAACGGAGGAAAGGAAACCATGTTGAATGTAAAGAGATATCAGAGAGTTCCGGTGGTCCATTATCCGGAACGTGAATGGCCCAATAAGGAGATTGAAAAGGCTCCGGTTTGGTGCAGCGTAGACTTAAGGGACGGAAACCAGGCCCTGGTGGAGCCCATGGTGGTGGAAGAGAAGGTGGAAATGTTTGACCTTCTTGTGAAGATGGGCTTTAAGGAAATTGAAATCGGTTTTCCGGCGGCTTCCCAGATCGAGTTTGATTTTTTGAGACAGCTTGTGGAAAGGGACATGATTCCTGATGATGTGACAGTACAGGTTCTGACCCAATGCAGAGACCATCTGGTAAAGAGAACTTTTGAAGCTATCCAGGGAATCAAAAAGGCCGTTGTGCATATTTATAATTCCACGTCTACGCTTCAGCGCGATGTGGTGTTTCACATGGATCGGGATGAAATCAGACAGATTGCCACTGATGGCGTTGCAATGGTAAAAAAATATATGGCGGATTACGACGGAGAAGTAATTCTGGAGTATTCTCCGGAGAGCTTTACAGGAACGGAGCTGGATTTTGCGCTGGATGTCTGCAACGCGGTCCAGAAAGCCTGGGGGCCCACGCCGGATAAGAAGATGATCATTAATCTGCCTTCGACGGTTGAGATGACAACGCCCAATGTATACGCAGACCAGATTGAGTGGATGATTAAGCACCTGGATAACCGCGAAAGTATTGTTGTGAGCGTTCATCCACATAATGACCGGGGGACCGGTGTGGCGGCTACGGAGCTTGCCTTGTTAGCCGGAGCGGACCGGGTGGAGGGAACTCTGTTTGGAAACGGTGAGAGAACCGGAAACGTGGATGTGCTGACTCTGGCTTATAACATGTTTTCTCAGGGTATTGATCCGGGATTGGAGATTTCCGATATTAAGAAAATTGCAGAGGTTTATGAGCGCTGCACCAAGATGCATATTGATCCCCGTCATCCGTATGCCGGAAAGCTGGTATTTACCGCCTTTTCCGGTTCTCATCAGGATGCCATCAACAAAGGAATGCATGCGCTTCTGGAACGTCAGAGCAAGGTCTGGCAGGTTCCCTATCTGCCCATCGATCCGTCGGATATCGGCCGGGAATACGAACCGGTTGTCCGCATCAACAGTCAGTCCGGGAAGGGCGGCGTAGCTTTTGTTATGGATTCCTTCTTTGGTTTTAAGCTGCCCCGCGGAATGCATAAGGAGTTTGCGGACATTATCCAGAAAATTGCCGAAAAGCAGGGAGAGGTGGCACCAGAGCAGATCATGGAAGAGTTCCGCAGACATTATCTGGAAAAGAAGGAGCCGTACCACTTCAAAAAGTGTAAAATTACGGATTTTGAGTCCGAGGGTGATTTTACAACCGTGGCGGTTGTGACTTATACGGATCATGGTGTGATCAAGCAGTTTGAAGGCGTCGGAAATGGCCCCATTGACGCGGTGCAGCGGGGACTGGAGGAAGAGCTGGGAATCAATATAAAGGTACTGGATTACAGCGAGCATGCACTGACCTCCGGTTCTGGCGCACAGGCAGCTTCTTATATCCATGTGATGGACCAGGATTCCAAACGGGCTACCTATGGTGTTGGCATCAGCTCCAACATTACAAGAGCTTCCCTGCGCGGAATTTTCAGTGCGGTGAACCGACTGACAGAAGGAAAGTAAAAGAGATTGTGAGGGACAGCTACAAATAAACAAATAATAATGAGGCAGCTATGGACAGAAATGTTATAGCTGCCGCTTTTTTGCCCTGAATATGTCAGATCATTGTAAGACAAAACGAAGAAAATGTTTGCAATTATGTGATATATTATAAAGACAAAGAAAAATGATGTGAGGATTAAAAGGTATTTTGTCCCCTATGATACCACAGATTGCTTCGCATTAAGTCACGTATTGTCATGCAGGCATGTCATACATGACCTTTTGCCCCTGGTATCTGAAAATGTAACTGAACTTGTTACATAAAATAAGTGTATTGAATCTTGAGTCTTCAGGAGGGTAAAATATGAAAATGAGAAAAATTTTATTTGTTATGACAATCACAGCTGCAATGTCAATGGGGATGGCGATGACCTCCCTGGCGGATTGGTCAGAGAGCGGTGGACGGTGGTATTATTACAACGACAACAGCGGAAAAATGGTTCAGAACGACTGGGTAAAATACAATGACAAATGGTATTACATGGACTCCAATGGCGTTATGGCGACAAACAGCTTTATTGATGATACCTATTATGTGGACAGCAATGGGACCATGGTGAACAATGGATGGGTATTTTTTAAGGACAGATGGAGCGGTGAGGGCGGCTGGCGCTATTTTGGAAGCAACGGCCGGGTTATTGCAGACGGGTGGAAAAATATCGGGGATACACGGTATCATTTTACGGACACGGTTATGGATACCGGATGGTATCACACCGGAGACGCGACTTATTATCTGGGAAAAAGCGGCGCCATGACGACCGGGTGGAGAAAAATTCAGGGTGAGGATGATGAATGGGGGGAGAGCTGGTACTATTTTGGAAGCACCGGAAAGATGGAATCAGGCACAGAGAAGAAAATCAGCGGTGAAACCTATATTTTTGATGGCGATGGAAGGATGCTGACCGGATGGGTGAATCCCTCAGATGGAAGTTCTTCCGGGCGCGATGATCTTACTACGACTAAGATTGATTCTCTGAAATATTACAGAAGCGGCGGCCAGAGAGCAGATGGATGGTTATGGTTAATGTCTCCGGATGATGAGGAGGAATACTGGTATTACTTCAAGGATGGCCGGGCCTATTCCTCCGGAAATGGCACAACTGCAATCGGTTCCTATGGCATGGCGAAAATCAAGGGTGAAACTTATTGCTTCAACGCCAGAGGACAGATGATCACAGGAATGGTTGAGATTAATGATGGAAGAAAATTCTACTTCGACCCGGATAGCGGAAAGATGCGTACAGGGCGTGTTGTGGTAAATGATGATACTTATGATAATGAGGTGTTTTATTTCACTACCACGGGAAGTCTTGGCAATAAAGGCGACGGGTTTACGGGAGTGAAGGATGGAAGTCTTTATGATGAGGGAAATCTGGTACAGGCCGAAGAGGGAATGAAGTATGAGAAGGTATCTGTTGGCGGAAAGAATTATGTGGTGAATGAACAGGGGAAGGTGAAGACCAGCGGTACTGTTACGGATGCGGATGGCGTGAAATATAAAATTACTAGGGAGAGTGACGGAACCTATAAGATTGAAGTTATAAAATAGAAGTTATAAAATGAAAATTGAATCTGGAAGGGTGCTGTCCTGAAAAAGTTTAAGTAATATTCCATAAATAAGTATTTTGAACGAGCCTGCCTTTTGGCAGGCTTGTTTTCCTATAAGCCAAAACGCTTCGCGGGGATGCACACGATGTACAGAGGAAGGCTGGACTGTTACGGACTGTTACATATTTTGCTTTAAAATACGAACAAACGTTTGCATATTAAAAAGGATTGTGTTATACTATGAAAGTGTTGACCGGCAGCCATGAGATGGCGCATGCTTGCATGCAGAGTCTCATGGATATCGGGCAACCAAGCCGGTATGAGTAAGGAGGGCGAAAGCCCGGATTACGGATACGGGCGGAAGTTGCGTGAGCACAAAGTGCGGAGCAACTGACTTTCATGCATGGTGGAGCCTGCGTGAGCAGGCATGTCCGTATACTATGGATACTCAGTATTTGAAAACGAAACGAGCATATAAAGGAGTGTTATAATGCCAAAGCAGTATATTAAAATACGCGGCGCCAATGAGCATAATTTAAAAAATATATCTGTGGACGTTCCGAGAAATGAGCTGGTGGTTTTGACGGGACTGTCCGGCTCGGGAAAATCTTCCCTTGCATTTGATACCATTTATGCAGAAGGCCAGAGACGGTATATGGAGTCTCTGTCTTCTTATGCCCGGCAGTTTTTAGGGCAGATGGAAAAGCCGGATGTGGAGAGCATTGAAGGCCTGTCTCCTGCCATTTCCATTGACCAGAAATCCACCAACAGGAACCCGCGTTCCACAGTGGGAACCGTTACGGAAATTTATGACTATATGCGTCTTTTATACGCCAGAATCGGAATCCCGCATTGTCCCAAATGCGGACGGGAGATTAAAAAGCAGACAGTGGATCAGATGGTGGATCAGATCATGGAGCTGCCGGAACGATCCCGGATCCAGCTTCTGGCTCCAATGGTCCGCGGCCGAAAGGGCCGTCATGAAAAGGTTTTGGAGCAGGCGAAAAAAAGTGGCTATGTCCGTGTCCGCATTGATGGAAATCTTCATGAATTGACAGAAACGATCCAACTGGAGAAAAATATTAAGCATAATATTGAAATTGTGGTGGACAGGCTGGTAATCAAGGAAGGAATTGAGAAGCGCTTAGCCGATTCGATTGAAACCGTCATGAAATTGTCTGATGGACTTATGATTCTGGATGTGTTTGGAGGTGAGCCAATCAACTTCAGCCAGAGCTTTTCCTGCCCGGACTGCGGAATCAGTGTCGAAGAGGTGGAGCCTCGGAGTTTTTCTTTCAACAATCCCTTTGGCGCATGCCCGGAGTGTTTCGGGCTTGGATATAAAATGGAATTTGATGAAGATCTGATGATTCCGGATAAATCCCTGAGTATCGGACAGGGGGCTATTGCGGTGATGGGGTGGCAGTCCTGTGCAAAGGAGGGGAGCTTTACCAGAGCAATTTTGGATGCCCTTGCAGAGGAATATGGATTCGATCTGGATACTCCGTTTAAAGATTATCCTGAAAGAATACATGATATTTTGATTTATGGTACCAACGGAAAAAAAGTAAAAGTCCACTATACAGGCCAGCGTGGGACTGGGGTATATGATGTGGCATTTGAAGGACTGATTGAGAATGTCAGCCGGCGTTACCGGGAAACCTTTTCTCAGACCAGCAAGGCAGAATATGAATCTTTCATGCGGATAACGCCCTGTACTGCCTGCCATGGCCAGCGTCTGAAGAAGGAATCGCTGGCGGTTACAGTTGGGGATCTGAATATATATGAAGCGACCAACATGTCCATTGTGCGGTTCCGGGAATTTATTGACAATCTGGAGCTTTCCACAATGCAGAAGATGGTCGGAGAACAGATTTTAAAGGAAATCCGTGCACGTATCAGTTTTTTGATTGATGTGGGTCTGGATTACCTTTCTTTGTCGCGGGCTACCGGAACACTGTCCGGAGGGGAGGCACAGAGAATCCGTCTGGCCACCCAGATTGGTTCAGGTCTTGTGGGAGTGGCATATATTCTGGATGAGCCCAGTATCGGTCTGCATCAGAGAGACAATGACAAACTGCTAAAGACGCTTACGCACCTGCGGGATCTGGGAAACAGTGTGATTGTGGTAGAACATGATGAGGATACTATGCGGGCAGCCGACTGTATCGTGGATATCGGACCAGGTGCCGGAGAGCATGGCGGACACGTGGTGGCAGTCGGAACGGCAGATGAGATTATGAAATGTGAGGAGTCCATTACAGGAGCTTATTTAAGCGGACGGCTCAGTATTCCGGTGCCTGGTGAAAGAAGAACGCCGGCGGGCTGGATTGTGATTCGGGGGGCAAGGGAAAATAATCTGAAAAATGTAGATGTGAAAATTCCGCTCGGGGTTATGACCTGCGTAACGGGTGTTTCCGGTTCGGGAAAGAGTTCTTTAATTAATGAAATCCTGTATAAATCCCTGGCCAAAAAGCTGAACCGTGCCAGAACCATAGCAGGGGATCATGATGGCATTGACGGTGTGGAGCAGCTGGACAAAATAATTGCCATCGATCAGTCTCCCATTGGACGCACCCCCAGGTCGAACCCGGCAACGTATACGGGAGTATTTGATCTGATTCGTGACTTATTTGCCTCTACTGCTGACGCAAAGGCAAAGGGCTATAATAAAGGACGATTCAGTTTTAATGTAAAAGGCGGACGCTGCGAGGCGTGCAGCGGTGATGGAATTATTAAAATAGAAATGCATTTTCTGCCGGATGTGTATGTGCCCTGTGAGGTTTGCGGGGGAAAGAGGTATAACAGGGAAACGCTGGAGGTGAAATACAAGGGGAAGAGTATTTTTGATGTGCTTAACATGACCGTGGAGGAAGCAGTAAAATTTTTTGAAAATGTGCCGTCCATCGCGAGAAAAATAGAGACTCTCAATGATGTGGGCCTTTCCTATATTAAGCTGGGACAGCCCTCCACGGAGCTTTCCGGAGGGGAAGCTCAGAGAATTAAGCTGGCAACGGAGCTTTCCAGGCGGGGAACCGGAAAAACCATTTATGTTCTGGACGAACCAACAACAGGACTGCATTTTGCGGATGTCCACAAGCTGGTGGAAATTTTAAGACGACTTTCTGAGGGAGGCAACACAGTGGTTGTGATTGAGCATAATCTGGATGTGATCAAGACTGCTGATTATATTATTGATATGGGACCAGAAGGCGGAGACCGGGGAGGTACGGTTATCGCACATGGGACACCGGAGGAAATTTGCCAAAATTCCGCTTCCTACACAGGTCAGTATGTAAAGAAATATTTGGAAAAGAGATAGAGTTGTGATATACTGAGGTTGTCAATGCCGGAAAAATTTGTATTGGCAGGAAAGGGAAATATAAAACAGGAGGGGCTGTCATGTTATTAATCAAAGGCGCAGATGTATATGCACCGGAACATCTGGGAAAGAAAGACGTTCTCATTGCCGGAGGAAAGATCGAAAAGATAGGAGACAGGCTTCCGGAGTATGAGGGCTGTCAGGTAATTGACGGAGCCGGAAAAATTCTTATTCCCGGAATCATTGATCGTCATGTCCATATAACCGGAGGCGGCGGAGAGGGAAGCTTCCATACCCAGGCACCGCCGGTGCAGCTTTCCAAATTGGTGGAAGGCGGCGTTACTACGGTAGTGGGCGTTCTCGGTACCGATGGAATCAGCAGAAATGCAGAGAATCTGGTGGCTAAGGCAAAATCTCTGAAGGAAGAGGGAATTTCCGCATATTGTTGTTGCGGCGCATATGGATATCCCGGTCCGACAGTTACCGGAGACATCCGCAGGGATATTATGTTTGTGGATGAAATTCTGGGATTGAAGCTGGCAATTTCTGACCACCGTGCGCCCAATGTTTCGGTAGCGGAACTGACCCGTTTGGCCAGTGATGTGCGTACTGCCGGAATGCTGAGCGGAAAAGCCGGATTTGTGTGTCTGCATATGGGCAGCGACCAAAGGTGCCTGGGTCCGGTATTCGAATCCCTGGAAAATACCTCTATCCCCATTAAGACCTTTCATCCGACCCATGTGGGACGGTCCGAAGAGCTTCAGGCGGACGCATTTAAATTTGCAAAGATGGGAGGCACCATTGATTTTACCTGCGGCCAGTTTGAGGATAAAGTTAAATCTGTTGCCGCATCCTTAAAAGCGGCTATTGAGGAGCAGGTACCGCTTGATAAGATTACACTGAGCTCGGATGGACAGGGAAGCTGGTCTAATTATGATGAGGCCGGAAATCTTACTGAGATGGGGGTATCTGACGTAAACACCGTTTACCGTCAGATTGTATATGAGGTAAAGGAAGAGAATATGGACCTGGAAGATGCTCTTATTTTCGGGACAAGCAATGTGGCCAAGGCTCTGGAGCTTTATCCGAAAAAGGGCGCAGTGCGGGAAGGCAGCGATGGGGATGTGCTGGTTCTAAATGGGGATCTGTCCATGAATACAGTTGTGGCCAACGGAATTGTAATGATGAGGGATGGTATTATCTGCAAAAAAGGAACTTACGAGGCATAAGCTGCCCCAATTGCACCATTTTTTGACAAATCCCTTGCCAACTTAGATTCTTTCATTTATAATAAGGTCACTTGATGAGACGTCTTGTGGACGTTGTGGCAGAGAATAAATATATGGAGCTGTCTTTGCGGGCAGTTCCATATTTGTCTGCTCCGCTGCTCATTCCAACAACAAGCAAAATTGACAGGAGGCTCCCAATGAATCAGGAGAAGATGATCGTTATTGATTTCGGCGGACAGTATAATCAGCTGGTTGCCCGCCGTGTCCGTGAATGCAACGTGTACTGTGAGATTTATTCTTACAGGACAGATATTGAACAAATTAAAGCTATGAATCCCATGGGGATTATCCTTACGGGCGGTCCCAATAGCTGCTATGAAGAAGGTGCGGCATCCTGCAGCAGAGAGCTGTTTGAACTGGGAATTCCTGTGTTGGGTTTATGTTATGGCGCACAGCTTATGATGCATGTACTGGGCGGCCATGTGTGCAAGGCTCCTGTGCGTGAGTATGGAAAGATTGAAGTGACTGTGGACAAGAGCAGTAAATTATTCGGAAATGTATCGGAGAAGACTATCTGCTGGATGAGCCACAACGATTATATTGAGAAAGAAGCTCCGGGTTTCAGGATTGTGGGAAGTACCGCAAATTGTCCGGCCGCGGTGATAGAGTGTGAAGAAAAGAAGCTGTATGCAATTCAGTTCCATCCAGAAGTCCTCCATACACAGGAAGGGACTAAGATGCTCCATAATTTTATTTATGAGGTATGTGGCTGTGCCGGAACCTGGAAGATGGATGCGTTCGTCGATAACAGCATCAAAGCCATACGCGAGAAGGTCGGAAGTGGTAAGGTGCTCTGCGCTCTGTCCGGTGGTGTGGATTCTTCTGTTGCTGCAGTTATGCTGGCAAAGGCGGTTGGCGACCAGCTCACCTGTGTGTTTGTGGACCATGGTCTGCTTCGGAAAAACGAGGGCGATGAGGTTGAGGAGGTCTTCGGCCCCAATGGTCCGTATGACCTGAATTTTATCCGCGTGAACGCGCAGCAGAGATTTTACAATAAGCTGAAAGGCGTTGAAGAACCGGAGAGAAAGAGAAAGATCATCGGTGAAGAATTTATCCGCGTGTTTGAAGAAGAGGCAAAGAAAATCGGTGCGGTTGATTTCCTGGTCCAGGGTACGATTTATCCGGATGTGGTGGAGAGCGGCCTTGGCGGAGAATCTGCCGTGATCAAATCTCACCATAATGTGGGAGGCCTTCCGGATTACGTTGATTTTAAGGAGATTATTGAACCTTTACGGGATTTATTTAAGGATGAAGTGAGAAAAGCTGGTCTGGAGCTTGGGATTCCGGAAAAACTGGTATACAGACAACCATTCCCGGGTCCGGGTCTTGGAATTCGGATTATCGGTGAAGTGACACCGGAAAAGGTGGCGATGGTTCAGGAGGCGGATGCAATTTACCGTGAAGAAATTGCAAAGGCCGGGTTGGACCGTGAAATCGGACAGTACTTTGCGGCCCTGACCAATATGCGATCTGTCGGCGTAATGGGTGATGAGAGAACTTATGACTATGCGATCGCATTGCGGGCAGTGAATACCATTGATTTTATGACCGCAGAGGCGGCGGAGATACCATGGGAGGTGCTTGGGAAGGTTGCAAACCGGATTGTCAATGAGGTGAAGCATGTGAACCGGGTGCTGTATGATTGTACGGGGAAGCCGCCGGCGACGATTGAGTTCGAGTAACGGACATTTGGACTGGAAAGCTTGTAAAATAAGGGCTTTTCAGTCCTTTTATTTTGCTCGTGACACTAATATGACACTCAAAAATCGGACTCATACTTTTATTACCCGCTAAAAGGGTGCGGTTGAAATTCCTGCCGAATTATGGTAGAATCCATTCATGGAACCCATGACAGGGGTGGTAGCCTCCCGAGCCAATGACCGGCGTGCCGGAATACATAGGAAGGGAGGTGGCGCCAATGACAGCTGCAGATATCATTATGATATTCATAGGGGTGATCGGCTTGCTGATTGCTTTCGGCAGCTTTGTTATAGCGTTGCTTGCCTTTCTCGACAGAGATAAGGACCACAAGCAAAAAAAATAATGCCCACCCTGTTGCAACCAGGATGGGCGCCTCTCACTGAGAGGTAAGATACCACCTCGGGATACTCCACCTTTGGAGTGGGGCTCCTGAAGGGCGTCTGTTGGAGCAGGCGTCCTTCTTTAGTTAAAGGATAGCATAAAGCGGCAGAAAATTCAAGAGAATTCTTCTGCCGGCGGCACCGCTCTCCGGAATTGGTTGAGCCGATCTGCCAGCTGCTGATCTTTGTCGGGGTAGAGATGGGAATAGGTGTCCAGCGTGGTTTTCACAGATTCATGCCCCAGCCGGTCCGCAATCTCCAATGGGGCAAAGCCCATTTCAATCAGCATACTGGCATGTGAGTGCCTCAGATCGTGGACTCTTATGGGTGGCAATCCGATTTTGGCGGCGATCCGTTTTATCTCCTTATCCAGGGCGGATTTCGTGAAATAGAATATCCGGTCCCCTTTCTCAATCCCGTAGAGTTTTGACACATATTCCTGGATATCCTCATATAGAAAATCTGGTATGGATATGCACCGTTTGGCTTTGGGCGTCTTCGGCTCCAGAAATAATTCCTCTCCCTTTACCTTTGCATAGTTCTTATTGATATCAATCCGCTTTGATGGGAGGATGTCTGCAGGGGTAAGAGCCAGTAGTTCCCCGGACCGCATCCCGGTATAAAACAGTATATCAAAGGCCAGTTTCACAGAGGATTTCTGTATAGCACCGGAAAACTGCTCATACTGTGCTTGCGTCCATATGTTCATTTCCTCGGCCCGGCTTTTCCCCATGCTACCGGCAGCCTGGCATGGATTGGCATAGAGCCGGTAGTGAGCCACGGCATAATTCATAATGGCAGACAGCTGATTATTAACTGTTTTGAGATATGTCTGGGAAAACGGTTTCCCAGCTTCATCCAGATATGATATCAATTCGTTTTGCCATTTTCGGACCTTAATGGTGTCAATATCGCACACTTTCAGGTTTCCGAAATAGGGGAGTAGCTTCCCTTTTATGATGAATCGTTTATTTTCCATTGTGGTGGGCTTCAACCGGTGCGACATATCCTCCAGATAGTTCTCCACTAGGGAAGAAAATAGGATATCGCTGGTATTGTTCTGCTGATCCAGGAACGAGTGCTCAAACTCTTTCGCTTCACGCTGGGTTTTAAAACCACGTTTGCATATTTGCTTTTTTGCGCCGGTCCAATCTGTCACATAGAATTTCGCTCGCCAGCGTGTGGTTTTTCCGTCTTTTAAGGTGTATTTGTAGGCTGGCATTGTAATCTCTTCTTTCTGAATGATCTTGAAAAAGACAATCTCTTGTTTTATAATGCAGTAAAAAATATATACTTTGGTAAGGAAAGGAGAAAGGCTATGGTATTCAAAACTAAGGAGCAGGCTGGGGCAGAATTGCTGGCCGCTATTGATGCATATGTGGATGCGGCGATGGCAGAACGGAATAAGGAAATACGCAGTAAGATAGAAGAACAGTTCCTCAGATATATGGAAAAGCACAAAAATGATACAATTCATATCCCTGATGATGCACGGGGGCCTTTTGCACAGTGCATAAGAGAAGAAACTGGTATTTAGAAATCATCCTCGCTTTTTTCTTCCTTTTTGATATCAAGTTCTGCCATCATATCTGCGAAGCATTCAAAGGTATAACCTATTACTGCCCGCAGGAGCTGATCAGAGATACTAACAATCCTTTTATAAACTTCCGGCTGGACAATGCTTTCCAATTCTGTATAAGCTACATCCAGCCTTTTTTCATACGCTGAAATATTATTTCTGTCCTGCTTCAGCAGAAGCTGTTTATAACCATCACTTCTTGCTTTTTGCAAATCCTTTCGTAAATCAGGGTTCATTTATAAACACTCCATAAATATAATGATTATCTTTCTTTTTGGTACTACTCGGAAGGTGTACTTGTAGGCCGGCATGACATCCACTCCTTCCTGAATGATGCTATGTATTATCTGAATACTTAATAACCTTTACGGATGTGCCAGTCACAGAAACTCCCATCATGTTTCCAGAAAAAGTCATAAGTTCATAGGAAATTCCGATAATAGCATTTCCACCTAAGTCTGTTGAATTTTTGATCATAATTTTCAAAACTGCTTGCTTTGCGGATCGTAGCTTTTCCGAATATTCAGACGCTTCGGCACCAAAGAGATCTGAAATGGAGGCGCCTATATCAGAAAAATATCCAGTTCCCATTACTGTTTCGCCTGTTACAATTCCCAGATATTCAGCTATGCGATATCCCTCGAAAGAGAATCCTGTTGTAAGCATATGGTTTTTTAATCTTTCGGCATACATACGCTGTTCTTCTTGCAACTTCTGTGCAAGTTCCTCTTTCTGTTGCTGAATTGCAAGATCAGCTTCTGCTTTTATTTTGGATTGTTCTATTTCAAAGGCCTCTTTTGATTCAGAAACAGAACATCCACAGGAAAAACACATACCACATGCGAACATTTCACTTGTCAGCTCAGCACCGCATTTTATACATTTCATATCTTTACCTTTCTGTATGCCATTCTCATATTTGTAGATTATTTCTCCCTCCGGTACCACTCGAAGGATATTATTTTGCCTTTCGCAAAGGTTCATCCGCTGCAACAGATTCGTACCTCTGTTCTTTTAATAACTCTTTTGCTTTTCCTATGAGAATATCTTTATTATCTGTATTTAAGTTTACAAAAGTGTTTAAAAGCTTTTTTTCCGCATTGCCGATCCTGGGAGTTTGTCCAAGCAGATAGTCTATAGAAGTATCCAAAAATTGGGAAAGTTCTATAAGATCATCAGCAGTTGGCTCCCCTTCTCCACTGAGAAAAGAAGATGCTTTTTTGCTGCCAAAGGAAATAGTTGTCTTAAAATCCTCTTCTGTCAAGCCCATATCCAGAATAGCAGTTCTGATCCTTTTCGAAAAAATATCTCGCAAAAGATTTTCATTGTCAAAAAAGAAAAAGAAAAAATTATTCTCTTTTTCAGGTGTCGATTCATTTTTGCCAAGCAGGCAATCTACAGATACTTCAAAATATTCTGATATACGGATCAGGACGCTCATGTTTGGCTCCACACTTCCTGCTTCATATTTTGAGATATTGGATTTAGATACATCTAATATTTTAGCAAGTTCATTTTGCGTAAGTCCCTTGGTATTGCGAAGCTGCTTTAAAATTTGTCCAAAATTCATAAGTCACCTCCAACACGATTATACAGGTTCAAAAAATGAAATTCAAGATAGTTTCAAAAATTGAAAATCAGGTATTGACAAAATCAATTATTGAAACTAATATAAAGATGTAAGTTCAAAAATTGAAACGAAAGGAAGGTGAAGGAATGACTGCCATAAAGAAATTTCGGGAATCACAGGGAATGAAACAGGAAGATTTCGCTGCAATAATCAATGTATCAAAGGTAAATTATTGTAAAAAAGAAAACGGAAAGGTGAAGTTTTCTTTAGATGAAGCCTTTTTGATTTCCAAATATTTCAACAAGCCAATCGAATCAATTTTTGGCAATAATGAAGTTTCTTGTTGAGAACCTTGTTTCATTATACGACACGGAGGTGAAAATCAAAATGGCAAATGTAGCAGCGAAGACAAGCGCCAACGTATTTTATCAGGCACGTTGGGAAGCTTCAAAGCACAATGAGCAGTTGAGTAGCCGAGAGGGAGCTGCAGACATAATGTCCATTGACAGGGGCCGTCTTTATAGGATTGAAAGTGGGATAACAAGTCCATATCCAGAAGAGGTTCACATGATGGCAGATCTGTACAATGCTCCGGAGCTTCGGAATTATTATTGCAGAGAAACATGCCCTCTTGGCCGGGATATGCCGGTTCTGGAGCTGGAGGATCTGGATCGGATAACCGTGCGAGCAATGGCCAGCCTCCGCAAGGTGGCTCAGACAAAGGAAAGTCTGCTGGATATCACCGCAGATGGTGTTATTACTGAGGACGAAAAGCCGGAACTGAGGCGGGTTTTGGAAACACTTGATGAGGTCACTGCAATTGCTCAGAGTTTGAAAGTATGGGCGGAGAAGAATCTGCAGTAGATGTCGAAAAGTTGATAAAGCTTGCTGATTTCTTCGGCGCAATACGGAATCAGATGGTAAAGCATGATTTATCAAAGGAGGATGTATGACCATGGCAAAAGCTTGGCTGGAAGATAAGACAACATGGCTGTTTGATCTGGCCCACGGCAATCTGGATGAAGATTCCATTGTGAAAGGCTTTCTGAAACATTACATATTGCAGAGCCGGGGAATTGATGATGTGCAGCAAGATTTACATTTTCATACAGGTTATGGTGACTTCTATATGGAATCGGCCATGTATGGACTGCGGCGGGCACTGGAACGTCAGGTAGAAGCTCCACTCCGCTTAGAAATGTGAACGCTGGAAGAGGTAAGAATGATTGTTCAGGTTGTCCGTGCGGCATGGTAGGAAGGAGGGATTACATGGGAACGTTGACATCGGCTCCAGGGGTGATTTCTTCTGCACCCAGTTATTACATAGGTGCAGCGGAAGTCATGGAATATCTTGGATGCAAAGAAAACAAGGCCTATGGTGTTATAAGAGGCCTGAGAAAAGAACTGATAGATGCAGGGAGATTATTTCCGGGCGTTCCACAGGGAAAAGTACCGCGGCGGTATTTTATGGAGCGATGCATGATTGAAGAATAGGAGGTGTATTATGGCATTTTACAGAACCTGTCCGAATTGCGGAGCCTCGTTGGATCCAGAAGAGAGATGTGACTGTCAGGAGAAAAAGGAAAGGAAACAGGAGTTTTTCAGCCAGCATTTAAAAATGGAGCCGAGGGCGAGGCAGTTTGCTTTTGTGTTCGACAGTGAGGAGGTCCGCCGTGAAAGCAAAAGTTGTTGTTAGCCTGGGGGCGGTGGTAGGACTTTTGGCGCTGTCCACAGCAGCGTTTGTTAGTATGGCAGACATGGCCAGCGCAAGCCCGATAGCGGAACAGAGGGAGGAACTGAAAGTCACCATTTTTCAGGAAGAGTCGTCAATAAAACAAGGGGAAAGCCAATTGCAGGTTGAGCCGATCTTGTTGCCTGAACCGGCAGCCGAGCTGCCGCAATCGGAAAGCGAGAGCCAAGTATCGGAAGACGCTTATCTTTTGGCCAAAATTGCTATGGCAGAGGCAGAGAGCGAGGACACAGAAGGGAAAGCGTTGGTCATGCTGGTGGTTTTGAACCGTGTGAAAGCAGACGGGTTTCCCAATTCGATAGAAGATGTAATCTATCAGTCAAAGCAGTTTAGCCCCGTTGCCAGCGGAAGATTTGATAAGGTGGAACCAGATGCCGACTGCTGGGAGGCTCTTTCCCTGGTCGAACTGGATGGGTGGGATGAAAGCATGGGTGCCACCTATTTTGAGAGTAAAAGTGAATCCACATGGCATAAGAAAAATTTGAAATTCCTTTTTCAGCATGGCAATCATTATTTTTACACGGATAGGAGGACCGGGAATGAGTAGAGGAAGCGAGGATATGATGCTATCAGAGGGGGTATCTTTTTATCCCCATGGTGTCCTAAGTAGCTTATAAGCTGATTCAGGGATTTTACTTTTTCAAAATTTACAATGGATCTGTGCAGGATACTCCGGGATATGGAAAAAGAGCACTCGGCAAGTTGCCAGAGCGCCCCTACGGATAACCATATTGTAGCAGTTCCTGCCGGATAAAGCAAGCGGAATTTTTTCAATATGGAAAAGAGGACAATGAAAACGGCTATAAACATGCAGAATATGGTAAAAAGAGCACTCGGCAGGCTACCGGGGCAGATCCTACGGAATACCATATCACGGCATGATTTAGCAAATAGATTAAAAAAGGATATGGAGGTTAGAAATGAATACATTATCAATTCAGAATGTCCTCGCTCAGAGGAACGAGTACAATCTTGCAATCCCGTTCGTGGAAACGCAACAGATCAATCCATTTCTCAAAATGAGCGTATCTCTGCTTTATGTGGACACGAATGAGCAGGCATCGCAGATTTTCAAAGTGGGTTCCCGAAGCCGGGGCAATGGCAAGTGGGATGATTTGTATTCCCTTACAAAGCCGTTTCTGCAGCGGCTGGCAACGGAGGCAGGGATCCAGTTCGGCGCCGGTTCCGGCGATGTGGTTAAAATGGATGAAAATACATGGAAAGCGAGTGCTTTTGGAGCAATCCGTCTTCCAGATGGGGGTGTGAGAACCAGCAGTAATTTCAAAGTAATCGATCTTGCGACCGAGGAAAAGAAATACCGTCTGGCATATGAAGAAAAGGCGGAGAGAGGGATTTCGGATTACCGGGCGGCAGAAGCGGCATCCAAGAAATATCAGGGAAACTGGGTTGAAACCGGGCAGAAGAATGAAAAGGGTTACCCTATCAAGATATATGTCGTTTCAGAGCAGGATCGGGAAAAGTACATTGAAAACAGCCTGCTTGATGCCATGACACAGCTACGGGCCAATGCTCCACAGAAGGCAGCCACAGGAGCCATTCTGAGGGTGATTCGGGATCTTTTGGGGATAAAGGGAACCTACACGATTGACGAGCTGAAAAAACCGTTTGCGGTAGCCAGGACCTCTTTTTCTCCGGACTACAATGATCCGGTTGTTAAGCAGATGTTATTACAGCAGGCCATGCAGAGCGTTGGCAATCTATTTGGTAATATCCAGCCGGTCGTGCAGACAATTTCCGTTCCTGTGGCAGATGATGAAGTGGATATTCCTGCAGATGTATGTGAAATGGGACAGATTCAAAAGGAATCGGCACCAGAACCACAGCAACCAGCAGAATCACAGACAGCACAACGGCAGCAGAGTCAGAATCCCCCACAGGGAGCGAGCCGGGTAATTACAGAAGCGGATCGCAAGAATGATTTTTGTTGTGATAAATGTGGAATTGTCGTATCGAAAGAGGTATGGAGATATTCCAGTGAAAATTTTGGACGTCCACTTTGCTATAAGTGCCAGCGCATTGTAAAGAGCGAGCAGAGAGGGGGACAGAGATAATGAAGATTATCAGAATTTCTACGGATTTGGAGCTTTCAGTCCATGAGTTTCCTGATGGAAGCCATGCAAGCCAGAACGAATTCCTCCGGGGATTGATTGGTAACGGGTGCGAACTGTATGAGCATGTAATGCCAAAGCGGCTTTATACGGAACTCCACCAGAGCAACTGTCCTACAAAGGTGCAGGGGCAGTGCGTGAGCATGCTGATAGATGAAGAGGGACTGTTAAAGGATATGGTAATCCCGAACCTGATCGGGAGTTACCTCTATGAAACGGACAAGCACGGAAGCCCGATTGTTGGGAATATCCTTTTTGTCGGAGAAGTCTGGAACAGTGACGGAATTGACTTTTGCGGGATAGAGGAATCCGTTTTCAAAATGCTGGAATTGCAACTTAATAATATGATTTACGCTATGAAAGCGACAAAGGAGGCACTTAGGAAATGAAAATTTTGCACACAGGGGATTGGCACATCGGCTCTTTCAAAGGGCCAGAAAAAGACGGATTAAACCTCCGTTCCCTCGACACGCAGCGGTGCCTTGAAGAAATGGTGCGTGTTGCTGAAACAGAAAAGCCAGAGCTGGCGCTGGTGGCCGGGGATATCTTCGACCGGGCGGAACTCCGGCAGGGCAGGAGCCATAAGGAGGTCTTGCAGGTGAGGAATATCATCATGGGGCTTGCGAAGTCCTGCGGAAAGGTGATTGTGATGCGCGGTACTCCCAACCATGACAGTATAGAGGCGTTTTATGAGCTGCAGGCACACTTTGAACTGGTGCCGAATGTGGAGATTGTTATTACGCCGAAGGTTATAAGCACGGAGGAATTCGATATAGCAGTCCTCCCGGGGTTTGACAGGGGGACGTTCCGGGCAAAGTTTCCGGGGCTTGGGAAGGAGGAGGAACACGAGGCTCTGACAAAAGAGCTGGCAAATTCCGTTCTCGGTCTGAAAGCACAGTGTGAGCCGGGGAAAAAGAGCATACTCATGTCCCACTACACCATTCCGGGATGCAACACGGAAAGCGGACAGGAGATGCTGCTGACACAATTTGAACCCGTCCTTCTGCCGGAGTGCCTGATTGCGGCAGACTTTGATCTTATCGCAATGGGGCATATACACAGGCCACAGAAACTCCCGAATCTGGAAAACTGCTATTACTGCGGCGCCATAAACGCCATAACATTCAATGACGAAGGACAAGAGCGCGGCTTCTGGATTCACGAATATGCACCGGGCGGGTGGAGCAGGACATTCTACCAGACGCCTTACCGTGAATTTGTCACATTCCATTTTACGGATACGGACATTACGGCGATCAATCTCGGAAATGTGGATGAAGTGGCATATAACTACTGGCGGTACAACGGGGCTGTGAAGGATAAAATTGTTCGGATTCATTACAGCTGTTCTGTGGAAAACAGCAAAGCCTTGAACACGGCACTTCTGGAAAAGGTTTTATATGAGGACGGGGCTTTCTACGTGGCGGCAATCCTGCCGGAAAAGGTCGAGGAGGCAGCTGACCGAAATGATTTGTCCGGGACAGCGGCTCCAGAGGAAAACCTCCGCCAGTACCTTTCTGACAAGCAGTATCCGGAAGAGCAGATACAGGCGCTGGTTTTGAAAGCGAGACCCCTTATCGCCCAAGCAGAGGCGGGCATGTCCATGGCGGCAGGAACCGGCATGTTTGAGCCGGTGGAGATAGAAGTAAAGAATTATCGCAATTATGAGGAAGAGCGTTTTAATTTTGAGAACATCAGCTTCTGCACCATCAACGGGCAGAACGGGGCAGGGAAAAGCAGCCTGTTTATGGACGCCATTATCGACTGCCTCTATGAAGAACCGAGGGAGGGTGAATTGACCGGGTGGATCAGGAATGATGAAAAGGCGCGATCCGGCTCCATTATCTTCACTTTCCGGATTGGGGAAAAGACTTTCAGAGTGACGAGGACACGGGCACGTTCCAAGAAAGGGACGCTGAACCTCTCGGAGCTGGTGGATGGCAACTGGCGCGACCGATCCAAAGAAAAATCCAGGGACACGCAGACGGAAATCATCAATATCCTTGGCATGGACAGCCTGACATTTAAGAGCTGTGCTCTCATCATGCAGGATCAATACGGTCTGTTCTTGCAGGCACCAAAGGAAGACAGGATGGTTATTCTCGGAAACCTGCTCGGCCTTGGCGTGTATGAGGCCATGAACAAAATAGCAGGGGACAGGGCGCGGGAGTTCGGGGCGAAAACCAGGGAGCTGAAACAGGAAATCGAGATACATAACGCCACCATTAGAAGCAACGGCGATCCAGCGGCGGAAATCGAGCAGAAAAAGGCACAGCTTCAGGTAAAGTTAGAGAGCGCCAAGGAAGTGACAAGGGAGAGGGACATGAGAACCGTGGAACTTCTCTCCTTGCAGGAGGCGCAGGAACGGTGCAATAAACTGTCAGAAGTTATTTCATCATTGACAGCTAAAAAGGCTGCTGCAGAGACGAATAGGAACACTCAGGCGGAAATTATCAGCAGTTGCAGGGCGGTTCTTGAAACAGAGCAGACAGTCATGGAAAAGGCAGAACGGTACCGTGCCCTCGAAGCGAGGAAAAAGGAACTGGTCGAGGCTACGGCATTATTCGGAACAAAACAGACTGAGGCGGCAAGAGCTGACAGCCGAAGGTCTGCCCTGGCTTTAGAGCTTGCCATGGTAAGATTGAAGCTTCAGACGGAGCAAAGCAGGCTTGCGGTCTATGAGAACACCAATGGCGATGATGAAATTCTCCGCAAGGCTGCGGAATACCAGATTAGCAAGGAAATTCTGGATGGATTGCAGGAAACTGCTTTGAAGCATCAGGAAGCGGAGCAGGCTGTGCAGAGTGCAAGGATGGCGCAGGAAAGCACTGAGAGAGCAATCGAGGCTCTTGACAATATGATCGGCTCGACAAGGAGTTTCCTGGGGAAGGATATTGCAATCCTCTCTGACAACTGCGGCTGCATCGATATCGAGAACGCCAATTGTAAATTTTTAGAAAAGGCAAAGGCTTCCAAGGGCGAGCTGCAGAGGGAGGAGGAAAAGTACACGGCGAAGCGAGTGGCTCTGGAAGCCGATCTGGTGGGAAGGAAGGAGGTTGTTGCCCGGGCGGTGGCGGAGCGTGATGTCATCGGGTACGATCCTGAAAAGAAAGTGGATGCCGAGCGGCGTTGCGCGGAGCTGCTCCCTTTTGTCGCAAAGGCGGAACAGGTTAAGAGGAAAGCCAGCGAAATCGCCTTGATTAAAGCTTCGATTGAGAATGTGCAGTCAAATATATCAGACATTGAAAAAAGGCTCACAGAGGCTACAACAGAGGCCGAGGGGGCAAAGGCAGAGCTGGAGCAGTACCGCGGGGCATTTGACGAAAACATGAGCGTCACCAAGGAAATGAAGGCGTTGATGCCATGGCTTGAGCAGGAGAAACAACTTCCTGTAATCAGGGAAAGGCTTTCAAATGCCACGCAGCGGTTTGGAGAACTGGAACTGCAGATTGTGGAACAGGAGAAAGAACTGCTTGAGAAACAGCTGGAATTGTCGCAGGAAATAACGAAGGCCACCGGCCTTGCGGAGAAGCAGGTGGAGGTCGGGCACCTCAATGCACAGCTTGACAATATTGAGGGGGAACTCAGAACCCTCCAGATGGGGATAGGAGCACTCACGCAGAAGCTGGAGCAGATTGGCAAGCTGAAACAGGAAATAGCCGCATTGCAGGATAAGGAGCGTGATGTTGCAAAGGAAACGGCGGATTATGAAATATTAAAAATGGCATTCAGCCAGGACGGAATTCCTCATCAGATTATCCGGACGATTGTTCCGAAGCTCACGGCAACGGCCAATATCATTCTTGGCCAGATGACCGGCGGGAAAATGGGGATCGATTTCAAAACGGAAAAGGTCCTGAAGAGTAATTCCAAGAAAGAGGTCGTTACCCTCGACATATTCATCGAGGAATACGGCAAACCGGCGCTGCCATATCTGTCAAAGTCGGGCGGCGAAAAGGTAAAGGCATCGCTCTCTGTGATACTGGCGCTTGCGGAAATTAAATCTTCATCGGCAGGAATCCAGCTTGGGATGCTGTTCATAGACGAGCCCCCGTTCCTTGATGCCGACGGGATACAGGCATACTGTGACGCACTTGAAACTATCCAGAGGCGGTACAGAAACATTAAGATCATGGCGATCACACATGATCCTACTATGAAAGCCAGGTTCCCTCAAAGTCTGGATGTTATTAAGACTGACAAGGGAAGCCATGTGATTTATTAAGGGATAACCGGAGGGTTATCCCCCTCCGGGCAGGAGGTAAGTTTATTGGCAGAGAAAAGATATTACTGGATTCAGCTCAAAGAAGGATTTTTCAAGCAGAAGGAAATTAAAAAGCTAAGAAAAATTGCAGGAGGTGATACATATACCGTCATTTACCTTAAAATGCTTCTGGCCGCGGTAAATCAGGGAAATAAACTGTTCTTTGAAGGAGTAGAGGATACGTTCCCGGAAGAATTGGCTTTGGAGCTTGACGAGGATCCTGAAAATGTGAAGGTGACGTTATCTTTTTTGGAGCGCCAGGGCTTGATTAAGGTGATGGGAGAAGATGAATTTTTGCTTCTTCAATGTGAGGAAATGGTTGGTTCCGAGAGTGAGTCTGCGGCCAGAGTAAGACGGTATAGAGAGAAAAAAGCGTTACAAAGTAACACTGGTGTAACACCGCTGTTACAAGATGGTAACACAGATATAGATATAGAAAAAGATATAGAAAAAGATATAGAGAAAGACACAGAGAAAGAAAAAGATATTTGCCCGGAGCTGGACTCCGGACCAGAGGAACAACCCATCATAACGCTCCCTCTGAATACAGGTGAGGAACACTTAATTTTTCAGCGTGATATTGATACATTCGCTGACCTGTATCCAGCAGTGAATATACTGCAAGCAATGAGGGGTATGAAAGGGTGGCTCATGACAAATCCGACAAAGCGGAAAACCAAGCGAGGCATTGGCAGATTTATAAACTCCTGGCTGGCGAGAGAGCAGGACAAGGGAGGGAAAAAAGCTGTCGGTTACAATGCCCGGAATATGACTACGGAGCAATACGCGGAATCAATCAGGGGGTGGAATGAGTGACAGGCCAGGAGTTTGAAACAGTTGCGTTGGCGATAAAAGCAGCCTATCCCAATTCCAACGTGTTGCCAGATAAATATGCCATGAAAGTCTGGTACCGGATGCTGGGAGATCTGGAATCCTCTGTGGTAGAAAATGCGGTTTGGGAGCATATAGGCATATCGCCTTTTCCTCCCAGTATTGCAGAAATTCGGGAAAAGTGTACGGCCAGATTGTCCCCAATGGTGACTGACTGGGGAGAGGCATGGGAAGAAGTGCAGAGGGCTATCCGGAAGTATGGCCGTTACCGGGAGGAAGAAGCACTTGCCTCCTTAACGCGAATGACAGCGGTTGCTGTTCGCCGGATGGGGTTTCAGAATTTATGCAGCAGCGATAACCCAGTGGCAGACCGGGCGCATTTTCAGCGAATGTATGAAGGAATGGTGAAGGAAGAAAAGAGGCAGACACAGATTCCGGAATTTGTGCGGAGTGAAAGAACCAGAATGATTGAAAGCCATACGCCGCCTGTCTGCCAAATTGAGAGGAAAGAAGATCCGATGCCTGAAAGCGTGGAAAGAGCAGCCCCAGAACATATCAACAAACTTCTGGAGAAGCTTTATCAATCAATGGGGGCTGGAAAAAGAGCATAGAAAGGCTGAGGAAATTAATTCTTCCTCAGCTCCACTACATCAGCTATGTCACAATCCAGTACAGAACATATTTTCTCAATGGTCTTGAGTGACACATATTCATTTTTTCCAAGTTGCGCCAGGGCGGAAGTTGTTAAGCCGGCGCTGATCCGGAGTTCTGTTTTGGACATATGTTTGTCGATCAGCAGCTTCCAGAGTTTGTCATATGACACCATATTATCACCTCAGGAGCTATCTTACCACGAAAAAAACAAAGAATCAATATAATATCTAAATTTTAGACTTTTTGTTGACATATTAACTCTGATAGTGTAATATCTGAAATATGGATAAAATATCTAAAAATCAGATTTAAAGGGGTGAAATTATTGAGGCATACACAAAGGAGCTTTCAGGGGAGCAAAGGGGAATTTGTGAAAATCATTCGGGAATTATGCTATTCTCGTCAGCCGTGGGAGGTCTGGTCTGATGTAATTACGGTTATGGCCTGTTCGATAGCGAACGCTGTGGATAAGTCACCAAAGCGGCATGAGTGCCGCGAAAAGGAATATGCAGACTGCATTAAGCGGCTGGGCGGCGCGGAAAAACCAGCACATTTATTTGCCATTCTGGTGGATGCATTGGAAGCAAATCCAGACCAAGACTTCCTCGGTGGGCTGTACATGACATTAGAACTGGGGAACCATTGGAAAGGTCAATTTTTTACACCGTACAATATTTGCCAACTTATGTCTGAAATGACAATGGGCGATTGCCAGAAAGCCATTGAGAAAGACGGTTGGATTTCTATATGCGATCCATGCATTGGCGGCGGTGCCATGATGATAGCGGCGGTCCATACGTTGCGGCGGCAGAATGTATATTATCACAATCATGTGCTTTTTGTCGGGCAGGATATTGACCGGGTGGTTGGTATGATGGCTTATATACAGCTATCTCTCCTGGGGTGTCCCGGCTATATTGTCATTGCAAATACAATGACAAATCCGATAGTGGGATCGCCGCTTATGCCTGTGGAGAAAGAGGGACAGGAGTTCTGGTATACACCACTTTATTTTAGTGAAGTATGGCATTTCAGAAGGGCGTTCAGACTTTTGAAAAATATTAGTGGAACCGTAACCACCGAAAAAACAGTGGAAAAAGAGCACTTTTATATGTTTTTCGATTTTGAGGAAAAGGAGGCGCAGTATGGAGAGCAAAGGATTTGAAGGAACTCTGTCGGAAAAGAGCAAAGAGGCTCTGCAGTCGGAAACATGGCAGAAAGTCAGGGATTGCATGAAAGAGAAAAGGGAGGTCAGGCATTTCACGGCTGAAAACACAGCAGAGAATGCCTATGGATGGACATGGGATCAGGTTGTAAAAGAGTATCTGAGAAGCGGATATAATGCCGAGGATAAAAGTCCTGATATTGTCGTGATGGGCGAGACGTACAAGACATTGAGACGCTCGGAGGTAACGGTCTTTTATGATGCTGCCGGGGATACGCTCTTTGATGTGACAAATGAGCGGCTCGAAAAGGAATATGAATGGCTGATGAACAGCGGTACAGTGGATGCGGCGGAGAGTATGGATGCCGAGGAGGAAAATGATGAAGATGGGAAAGGCAATTCAGTTGTGGAACAGACGGAGGAAGATCCGGAGGCTGGCGAGGCTCCGCCAACGGAGCGAGCAGAGGAGGAAAAAGAGTGTCCATCGGCTGATAAGATAGAAAGCGTGAAGCCTTATAGTAGCGGCGAAGAAAAACTCATTGCAGAAGAAGATGAAATGATTGCTTCTATAAAGCCAGAGTTCAAAAAGATAATGCGGGCACAAATGGACTTGCTATTTAAGGAGCTGATCAGCTGGACTAAGCAGGATCCGGAGTTTGAGAAAAAAGTTTTGCTCAATCATAAGAGCATGAAACGCTGCATGAAGTTTTGTACTGACAAGGCTATGGGGCTTAGAGAACTGTCCGATCAGGAGAAAGTTGCCGCTAGAAACAACAATATTCCAATTGCGACACCAGTGGGGAGTGACATGCTCTTTGAATGGATTAAGGAATATTACGACAAAGATGATAAGGCAGAGGTCGAAAAAGAGACAAAGGCGGCTACAGTTCAAAAGAAATCTGCTGACAAAAAGAAAGCTATTGGAAAGAAAAAAGAGGCTCCGAAAGAAATTGTTTCAAAAAAGCAGGAGAAAAAACCTGTGGAAAAGAAAGAGGATACGAAAACAGCAGGCTCTCCGAAAAAGCAAGACAAATCTGTAAATGGACAAATTTCCATGTTCGATTTGCTTGGTATATAAGGAGGGCGGCATGATTAAGGCATATAAGGGATTTAATAAAGATCTGACCTGCACGATGGGGCATGGGAAGTTTCAGTACAAAGAAAACGAATGGATGGAGGAGTCGGAAGCGAATTGTGTGAGGAATGGTTTCCATTGCTGCTACAATCCTCTGGATTGTTTGTCGTATTATCGGGATTTCAACGAGTCTGTATATTATGTTGTCAATGCTGATGGGGATATACATGAGGATGGGAGCGATACGAAAATCGCATGCACTAGAATTAAATTGGTGAAAAAGCTGACAATGGAGGAATTTGTTGCACATGCTCTAATTTATATGTCAGATCATCCATACCTGAAAATAAATAGCATAGTGAAAAGCGAAAGCGCCTATGGTGAAGCGCGGGACGGTTTTCGGATAGTAAGGGGAAAGAACCCCAGATGTATGGCACCGATTGGAACCATTGTTGGCATGGCGCAGGAGGCGATAGACAGTAAAGAAATTGTGGCAATGACAGTTTATAAGGTGGATGGAGAAAGATATCTGCAGGATGTTGCCTATCTGGTAAATGGAGAGGAGGCGGTATCTTGAAAAGGAAACTGATCGAGAAAATGCCATGGCAATGCACAGGAGAGAAAGAAAAAATGTTCGTTGTTGCCAAAGTACACAGCATTGGCGGTGAAGATATACTCATTATTGATTTTGCCTTGGATAAGCCGATAGTTCGAATTGCGCTATCGCACAATGACTTTGAAAACTATGTACCGGAAGAAAGTCCATGCATAAACGTTCCACGATGGGGAAGAAGGCAATATGACGATTTCCGTCGTGGCAACGGATTTCATCTCCCTTACAATATGTATCGCAACTGGAAGACATTAGCGGATAGGGAAACGGCCGATACCATTCATCGGTTTGTATACGGCGCGAATGATAGATTTCATACGGATTGGAATTGTGATATTGATTACCTGCAGCGTGAAATTTATCGCGAAAAACAAGAGCAGGAGGAAATTCGTCGGCGTGATCGAATTGAAAAGAAAATGGCTACGGTACCGGAACCAACCGAAGGATTTAAAAACTGGGCGATGGATTTTGTGGAAGAGCATGTAATGTATATGCTGCCATTTCAAAAAAAGAAAACCACAAAGGCAACCTGCTCCGCTTGCCAGAGCGAGCATGAATATAATAAGGGCAAAATACGACCCAAACAAATAATAGTCTGCCCGTCCTGCGGAACGGAATGCATAGTTAAGCGTGTAGATTATAAAAACTGTAATCCTATTCCTGGTTACAAATTCAGAAAAGAAATCCTGTTGTTCCAAAAAATTGGTGAAGAATTCTGCGAAAGGCATTTCTATGCAACACGCTGGGTGGACTTTTCTGGAGAGGAAACCGAGTTAATAGAAATAGGGCGCATATTCTATCCGATTGGAAAGTACAATTCGAGCTGGAATGGAGATATGATATATAAATTAAGAGGAAAAAAGCGCAAGTATTTCAACAAGCACAATCCATGGAGCGGCAAGAACTTTTGGGATGATAAAAACCTTTCGGGAATTTCGAGCATAGTTCTTTGCCCTGGCCCGGTATATCCAAGGACAATACACAAAAAAATGTTCGAGGGAACAAGATATCAGTATTGTGCAATGGAACTGATTAGAAACGAAAAAGGATTTACACCTATAGATTATTTAGAAAAATACGATCAAATGCCACAGGAAATGGAAATGATGGTTAAGACTGGGTTACTACGGATGGCACTTGAAATTACCAAATATGAATTCAAAGGCTCCGGGAAACCATGGGAACAGTTGGGGATAACAAAGAAACAGATGAATCGGCTCAGGGATATCAATGGCGGACACAGAGCTTTGCTCTGGATGCGTTATGAAGAGGGAACTGGAAAAGCTGTGGATGATGAAACCATAAGGTATTTTGAGAGGGAAAAAATTGATCCTGATGATATTGCTTTTATTTCGGACAGGATGTCAGAGCGAAAAATAATGAATTACATCATCCGGCAACGTAAGCAGCGGAAATCAAAAACCGAAGAGGTACTGACTCTTTGGCGAGATTATCTGTCAATGGCAATGCGGATGAAAATGGATGTTCAGCAGGAACTTATATTTAAGCCGGGGAACGTGAAGCGGGCCCATGATGATTTGGTGAGACTATGCGGTGGTGCCGATGTAGCAAAGCGTGCCGGTGAGATTATTCAAAAGTTTCCAGATGTGGATGAAATCCTGCAGTCCATTAAAGACAAATATGAGTACATGGATGATCAATACGCTGTAGTTGTACCGGAAAAAATCGAGGGAATTATATACGAAGGCAGGAAACTAGGTCATTGTCTTGACAAAAGTGATATTTATTTTGACCGAATCCAGCGGAGAGAATCCTTTATTGTTTTTCTTCGTAAAGCAGAGGATATCGAAAAACCATATTATACATTGGAGATTGAACCTGACGGAACAACAAGGCAGAAGCGAACCACAGGAGATCGGCAGGATAAAGACTTCCAGGAGGCAGTGTCATTTATCCGAAAGTGGCAAAGAGAGGTTAAAAGGCGTCTTAACAGGGTGGACAAAGAACTTGCAGCACAGTCCGCAGAGTTAAGGGAAAAGGAGTTCGAGGAACTCCGAAAAAATCAAACAAAAGTGTGGCATGGAGCATTGGCCGGAAAACTGCTTGTTGATGTCCTTGAAGCAGATCTGATGATAGCAAATGGATAGGAGGGCTTATGGAAAAACATAAAATCAAGAATCTACTCCAGAAACTGAATGATGAAGACAGGAATACCCTTTGTTGCCTCCTGATCAAAGCGGGATATGCGGCCAGAATTGGAAAGGAGCGGCCCAGCGGCAAGGGCCAGACGATGTATTTTGTGGAATTTTGGGAGGAGGATGCAGATGCATAGAAAAGTGTGGATGCCTAAGGGTATAGCAAGAAAGGCGGTAGCAAGAACAGAAAAGTATTTGAAATACGGGTTTGTGACTATGGAATATGAAAAATATTTATGTCCGAGGTGTGGAAGCATTCTGAATGTCGGACCAAATTATCAGCCCAGGTACTGTGAACAGTGCGGTCAGAAAGTCAATTTTAATGGAATCAAATGGAAAGAAGATAAAGAACAGGGATTTGCGGAAAGGAGGGAAGCACTTTGAATAGATCGAAGATCGAATGGTGTGACCATACCTTAAATCCAATTACGGGATGCCGACATAACTGCGAATACTGCTATGCACGGCGTATGGTCGCCCGGTTTGCCGGTGACGTGAGGCTGAATAAGATGGCAAAAAAGGACTACTCCCTGGTACCGGCGGCCGATGGGGGAGAAGATTTATATGTGCTGGATGCTCCCATGCTGAATGAAACCGGAAAACCACTTGTGTACCCCTTTGGATTCGCCCCTACATTGCATCGGTACCGGCTGGATACTCCGGCAAAGCTAAAGATGGGAAATAATATTTTTGTGGGAGCCATGGCAGATGTATTCGGAAGTTGGGTGCCGGATGAGTGGATTGCGGAGATATTCAGTATCTGCCGAAAGTACCCAATACATAATTACCTGTTTCTCACAAAGAATCCGGAAAGGTATGAGCGCATTGACGCAGCCGGAATCCTCCCTTCAGGCAAGAATATGTGGTATGGCTCTACACTCACCAGGCCGGAAGACAAATGCTTTGTGTCAAATGCACACAATACATTCTGGAGTATCGAGCCGATCCATGCGCCGTTCCAGATATGGGAGTGGGATGAATTTTCCCCTGAGTGGATAATCATTGGTGCCGAGACCGGGCGCAGAAAAAACCGAATTATCCCCCCAAAGGAGTGGATAGAGGATATCGTGGCATGGTGTGATAAGTTGGGGATCCCGGTATTTATGAAAGAAAGTCTGATCCCGATTGTTGGAGAAGAGGGTATGCGTAGGGAGTTTCCAAAGCAGCTTCAGCATTTAGCAATAAGCCCGAAGATGGAGGCGAAAATGTATGATATCTGCGCTGAGTGCAAGGCAAGGCTGAAAAAAAGTGACATGATTACACTGCTGGCAAGATCCCGGCGCGGAGAGCAGCCAAAACAGTTTGGATTTATGTGTAAGGAATGTTTCAAGAAATTCTGCCGGGATCTGGGGCTGGATATTCCCCATCTGGCAGAATTGACAGGCAGCATTACGATAGGCCCCGGTGATACAGATGGGTAAATGGAATAGGAACAGAGAGGGCTATGCTGACATTACCGCCGGCATAGCCATAGGGAGAGTATCGCAAGAAGAAAGGAAGATAGCCATGGCAAAGAAAAGACTAATGTCTGATCCGAGGCGGCAGCTGATCGGGAAGCGGAATAAGACTGCAGGGGAGGCCTTTGAACGTTGGCTCACGAATGCCTGTGAATTTTATCTGCGGAACGGCTGGGCGCATATAGAAAAGACTCCAGAGCCATTTCACATCACCGGCAAGGACGCAAATGGAGTTGTCCGTGGTTATTATGAAAAGAAAGGACAGCCGGATTATAAAGGCATTTTATGTGATGGCAGCGGGATTATGTTTGAGGCAAAGCATACGGATTCTAACAAGATCAATCAGAATGTTGTCACGGATACCCAGTGGAAAAGCCTTGATATCTATGAGAAGTTTGGAGCCCATTGCTATGTGATGGTATCCATGGGGCTGATGAAATTTTATAGAGTTCCTTGGGATATCTGGAAGAAGATGAAAGAGTTGTTCGGGCATAAGTTTATGACGGAGCAGGAGCTGGAACCATACCGCCTTCTGGAAAAGCAATGCACAATACTCATTTTGGAAGGAGTGGAATTGAAAGATGAAAATGCAGAAAACAGAACTGACTCAGAAACTGAATAAAATTAAGGGAGTGGTGCCGAAAAAAACCACTATGCCGGTTTTACAGGGTATTTTGGTTCAGGATGGTTATTTAATCGCCAACAACATGGAAATGACCATTAAGGCGAAGATAGAGAGCACAGAGGGGGAATCATTTATCATTCCGGAGAAGGCATTTGATCTGATTAACAATCTGCCGGATGGAGAGATGGAGATTTCCGCTGCGGACGACAATACCATCATCATTAAGGCCGATAAGATCAAGAATAAATATCAGACAATGGATCCGGCGCAGTTTCCTGCAACGGCTTCTCAGGAAGAGGGAAGTGAGCTGACGATTAAGGCGGAGATGCTTTTGGAATCTATGAAACGTGTGTCTTATGCAGTGTCTGGCCAGGGCAATAATTCTGTGATGTCTTCTATGTGCTTGCAGGCAAGCAAGGGGCAGTTGAATTTTGTCGGACTGGATGGACATGTACTGGCATGGGATAAGGTGGATTATGACGGGGAGTTTGAGCTACTGATACCAAAGAACACGGTGGATAAGTTGAAAGCGTTGGGTATGTCAGGGGAAGTGCAGATCAGGCACAGCAAAACAGGGGCAGTATTTATCACAAAAGATTTTGAAGTGTATACCCGGCTAATCGAGGGGGAGTATTTCAAATATCAAACAATGTTTAAGGAACTGCCATTACATACGGTCATATCGAGGATTGCTCTGCTGGACGCTATGACAAGAGCGAAGATGTGTACTGAGGAGAGATGTCCGGTCAGATTTGAATTGGATGGAGGCTTCTTGAGCCTGAGTATTAAAGACAATACCACTGATTACCATGAAACGGTAGAGCTTCAGGAGGACATAGAAGAGGAATTGGTGATAGGGTTTGATGCCAGGCTAGTATTGGAAACGTTGAGAGCCTTTGATTGTGAGAATGTCGGGATTTCCTTTGGAGGTCCGAAAATGCCTATGATTGTCGAGGCCGAGGACAGCGATTTTAAGACAATTGTTCTCCCGGTGGCAATAAATTAGCGCCAGATACTCCGATTGGTCTCGGAAAGGAATGATATCACACAAATAAACCAGGGCGGCGGGCGCTGCCGCCCGGAAAGGGGTTCTGTATGGTAAATGATGAAAAGATGAAAGAAATGGATTGTCATTGGAAAGAGGTATTGGACTTGGCTCAGCAGCATGGATTTATTGAATATGCTTATGGAGGGACGGCTATTTTGCTGACGCATAGGAATCAGTTGAAGGAGGACGGCGAAGAAAAATATTTATTCCGGCAACGCTCCATGTTCGGGATAAACATGGGTAAAGATGATGAAAGCGATAGCAAAGTATCCGGGAAGTAAATGGTCGCTCTCAGAGTGGATCATAAGATTTTTCCCGAAACATCACAGCTATCTGGAGCCTTACTTTGGGAGCGGAGCCGTCCTGTTTAATAAGCCCAGATCGCACATCGAAACGGTCAACGACCTGGACCAAAATGTGGTAAATCTCTTTGAATGTATAAGAGAAGATCCGAAGAGGCTGGCAGAAATGGTTTATTTGACACCATATGCAAGGATGGTATATGAAAAGGCATATGAGGAAATTCCAGAAGATAAATTCGAGGCGGCGCTGAATTTTTACATACGGCTCAATATGGGGCATGGCTTCAGAACTTCCGGGGAGCGGGTGGGCTGGAAAAACGATGTGCAGGGGAGGGAGCGTTCCTATGCATCACAGGACTGGTGTAATCTTCCAGAAAAAATCATGCAGGCTGCGGAGAGGTTGCGTGGAGTGCAGATTGAAAACAGGCCCGCGGTGAAACTAATCGAGCGTTTCAATTATGAGAATGTGCTGATATACTGCGATCCGCCGTATATGCTGGAAACTAGGCACGGGAAGCAGTATCGATGTGAAATGAGCATGGAAGATCATAAGGAACTGCTGGAGGTGTTACTTCGACATAAGGGTCCCGTCCTGATAAGCGGATATGATACGGAATTGTATCAGGATATGCTTTATAAATGGGAACGGCGGGAGAATGTGAGTTATTCCCAGGTCTGCTCCCCCAAAAAAGAGGTGCTGTGGATGAATTTTAAGCCGACTAATATTCAGATGAGTTTTGAAGATTTTGGAGGTTTGGTATGAAAATATGTCCGAAATGCGGCAGGAAATTTGAGCGGCTCCTGGCTGTATCGAGAATTGATAATAAGACTATGATTTGCGATAGGTGCGGAACTATGGAAGCGTTGGACAGCGTTCCGCACGGAGTTCTGACACCGCAGGAGCGAACATGGCTTGCAGTAGCGGCAACTGGGAACAAGTGGGCCATGGAGAATTTCAATGCAACTCATAATTGACGTGGAGGGGCGACATGAATCGGCAGATGGATATATTTGATTTCATAGAGAAAACGCCAGAAAACGAACAGAGGCTACCTTTGACACAATTTGAGCAACTGTTTGAAAAGGTAAGAGATCCGGTATGTCTATGCGCCAACTGTTTATGCGAGTTTTGTGTGAATAATGCGGAGCAATCACTGGACAGAGTCAAACCTGGGGAGATGCAGGAGCCATGTTTTAACTGTGATGAATGCCGGGTATATGATGGAGATTGTCAGAAGCAAAATCAGAGCAAAGAGGAATGTACAGAATTTGTTATATCTGATTATGTAGCCAGAAGAAATAGAAGGAGAATAAGGCTGGCAAAAAGGTAGGGGTTTGCTATGGATGCAAAGGAAACAAAACGCTTAAAAGCAATGAATTTGAGGTATAAAAAACCTATTGCAAGGGGACTTAATCTTGACGATATAAAAAGTTCTTTGTGGGACATTGCAGAAGCCTGCGGAGAGGTGCAGTATTATATCGATGGTGATGATGATACCCTTCTTAATGCTCTTGACGGAGACGAAGATGATGCCTATGAGTTTAAGATGATGTTCTCGGAACTATCTGCTGAATGTGAGCAAATGCAGTATGATTTGGAAAATGAGTATGTGCCAGAATATTTCGATTTATTTTTTTCAGCAATCAATAAAGGCGGTGAAATGCTCGGTTATGATACATATGAGCATGATTACTATGGGCTAAACAGTTTTGAAAGCGGTTTGGCGAATGAAGAAGCCGTGAAGAAAATGAAATCGCTCACAAAGGACCAGTTAATTGAAGCAGCCCAGGATTGTTTCAGAATCTACCAGGCATATATCGGGTTGACTTATCGGTATGACTGCATAAAATCCGCCATGGATATTTTGCGAGACGAAAATACAGGGTATTTAAAAATGGTAAAGCAGATTGAAGAACTGTATGAAAAGGCGAATGAAGAAACGGAAGGGTTTAAGTATTGTTGGAGAGGTGACTCATTGAAAAAACTGGACCGTCTTTTGGAAAATTTGCCACAGGAAGCCTGGATTTAGTAGGGGAGAAGAAATGGTAGAACAGTATAAAATCCATTATTTGATCGGGCGTGCAATGCCAACAGGAACATACGAAATTTTATGCTATGGAGATTCTGGCAAGCAGAGTATTCCTATGTGGCAATGAACACTGAAAAGATGTAACAGATAAGGTAAAAGAATCATATTTCATATTTCGTTTTTGGACAAAGGGTGAGGGAGGTGAGGTTAATGCAAAAGGTAACATCAACCGAGATCAAGAAAGCACTGGCTGAATATCATCCAAAGGATTACTTCCTTACAGAGTGCAAAACCTGTTCTACATACTTTCCGGATCCGCAAGGAATGCTCAAATTTGACGGGCTGGCAATGACTAGGAGTTATACATCACCCTGTATAACCGGCTATGAAATAAAGGTAAGCCGCAGCGATTTTCTCGGAGATAATAAATGGCATTTGTATCTGCAATACTGCAATGAATTTTATTTCGTAGTACCGGTGGGGCTGGTGGCAAAAGATGAAATTCCGGAAAATGTCGGACTGATTTACTATTATCCTGAAACGGGAAAACTCTTGAAAAAGAGAAGAGCAGTTTATCGGAAGATTGAAGAGCCGGTGGGAGTTTATAAGTATATCATATACAGCCGGCTGGATCAGGAACGGATACCGTTTTATGAGGAACGGGCAGAATATGCCAGAGATTATCTGGCGGATCGGAGTGAAAAGAGAAAGATAGGAAAAGACTTTGGAAGCAAGATGGCAAAGGATCTCAAAAATTGTCAGGAGAGGCTTGAACGCCTGAGCAATGTGGAAGGACAGCTTGAGCAACTCCGTAAGATTGAGAAGATTCTGGAAAAGCATCAGATATTGGGATGGCGCTGGTATCGAAATATGGATGATACTTTAAAGGATCTGGATGATGCCCTGAGTAGCAGCTATCCGAAAGAATTAGGGCGTGTGGAGGATGATCTGCAGAGAGCATTGGATAATCTGAGAAGGATAAAGGAAAACCATTTATCAAAGGAGGAGAGGAACTGTGCTGATACTTCCCATTGAGTGTAAGTGGCTTAACATGATATTTGCCGGAGAGAAAAAGGACGAATACCGGGAGATAAAACCATATTGGACAGTGAGGATTATACACTGGCTGGGATTTCCGAATGAGGAAACTGAGGCCGTTCTGGAATTGCTTAGAACTCAGGGTACAATTAAGGCTCTACCAGTTATCCTCCGGAACGGATATGGGCGCAATTCTCCAGAAGTAGAGGTTATGTGCAAACTGTCTATCGGAACCGGGAAAAAGGAATGGGGAGCTGTCCCTGGAAAAGAATACTATCGCTTTCATATTGAGCAGATTGGTCGGGTGGCCGTAATCGAAAAGGAGGATGCGGAACATGGAAATTGATAAAATGGTAGAGGAACTTCTCGGAATGGATATTGTCAAATCAGATAATACAGTTACTTTCTCCAATGAGGCAAAGCAGCTGATTCATGAAATTGCCGAGAAATGTAGCATCATTCCGATTGTGGATGAAACCAGAGAGCAGGCAGAGGAATATGCCAGAGGATTATCTGCAGAGCAGGTGTATACAGATATGCTTTACAAAATTGTGGAGGCTCCCACCAGAATCCACATGAGGGTGTCGGTGCGTATGCTGATTCCGATTATTGATCAGAAATTGCAAAGTGCAGAAATGGAGGGATAAACGTGGAAGTAAAGATATGGCCGAGAGATCCAGAAGAAAAAGGTGGATATGCCATGATGCCTATGAGAAAGAACATTCCAGTCGGCCGGGACGGATGGGAGCTTACTCAATGCCCGACGTGTGGGTGTGATTGCTGGCGGACACCGCTTCTTTCAGTAGCACTTCAGCAGGGAGCCATCGCCTTATGTTCGGAATGTGCCCTGCGGAAAGGGGTGGGGGAAAATGGCTAAGACAAAAAGCGTATCAAAATCCCCCAAACCGAAACAGACAAAAGAAAAAGCGGAGGAAAAAGCTCCAAAGCGTATTGATATTGGGAAAATTATGGCCCTGAAAAGGGCCAGGTGGACCGATGAAGATATCGCGGCTGAAATGCGTATGGAGCTGGCAGCGGTTACAAAAATCATAAGACAGTACATAAGGCGGCGCCTGGCGGAGGAAGGACTATGAAGTGTTCAATCTGTGGCAGAAAATTAAGGAACCCAAAGAGCAAGGAACTTGGATATGGGCCGATTTGCTATAAAAGGAAATTTGGGATTACCCCACATATAAGCCGCAGGGATGCCGATGTGCCGGTACCAGCAGTGGAAGAAGCCGATCATAACCTCCCGGGGCAGTTATCCATGGAAGATTATCTGCAGACACTTTTGGGACAGTAAAAAAGGAGAGTGCTTTCGCAACCCTCCAACAGACAGTTAGGTTATAACATAATCTGATAGAAATTGAAATAGGATCAGGAGGGCGATTGCATGAAAACAGACAACAAAAATATTGATGCAGGGAAGGCGGCGGCACTCAGATCGGCCGGATGGAGAACCGAGAGGATTGCCGTAGAAATGGGAGTTACACCCGAAGCAGTAGAAGAAGTTCTGCGTGATCATGCAGAAAAGCCGGTCCGCGAACCCAAAAGCAAAGCCGAGGAAGAATCGAAACCTGAGAAAATCGTGTGCCTCTCAGTCGCAGAATTGCGTGAGATATATGAGAAAGCCGCTGCGATTGGTGCGAGGGAGGCACTCAAGACATTTGAACAAGAACGGAAGAAGGAGTACAGCAACCGGGCAGACAAACGGCTTCGCAATACCAAACTTCTCCTGCGGAACTATCACATGCTGAAAGAGCATGCAGAAAAATCCGTTTTTGGCCGAACACAGATGAAGGAATCTGCGCTGGATATTCTGGAATCCATGATGTCTATCTATAATGATGAGGTTATCATCCAGAGCATTAAGAACAGCGCCACCAGGACGGCTATCATTGTATCCCATATCGAAACTATGTTCGGATTGTACTATTCTTACTGCGACAGGTCCACCAATAGGGAGATTGATCTGCGTCGGTATAATGTGGTGTGGGATATGTATATGGCAGAGGACACACTATCAGCCAAGGAGATTGCGGAAAAGCAGAACATTTCCAAAGACAGTGTGTATTCGGATCTCCGGGTAGGGATTGAGAGGCTGACGGCGCTCATTTTTGGGGTGGATGGATTGAACGTTCGATAAATCCTCCGGCTCAAAAAACTTTCCATTGACATTACAATATAAAAGTGGGAAAATTGTATTTGTAAAATTCTAAATCGAACGTCGGGGAAGTCTGGAAGTGATCCGGACTTCCTTTTTCGTGCAATTTTTCCGGGAAAGGAGATGGAGCAGGGAGAGGATAGCATGAGGGCTCCTCCAGAAGAAAAAAGGAGGAATACCATGAATTATACTTTGATTGTGCTGCTGGCCTATGCGGTGGTAATGCTCGGGGCAACGGTGCTTATGACAAAAAAAGAGGGCAATATCGAAAAATTCTGTGTCGGGAACAGGAATATTGGTTGGGGAGTATCTGCGCTGAGCATAGCCGCCACATGGATATGGGCGCCGGCGCTGTTCACGTCAACTGAGAACGCATATACCAAGGGCTTTGCAGGGCTCTTTTGGTTCCTGGTACCGAATGTGCTTTGCCTGATATTGTTTATCCCTTTTGCAAAAAAGATAAGGGAAGAGATGCCGGAGGGGATTACTCTTTCCGGGTATATGCATGAAAAATACAGATCCAGAGCCGTGAAGAATGTCTACCTGTTCCAGCTGGGGGCATTGTCAGCATTATCTACCGGCGTGCAGCTGCTGGCCGGTAGCAAAATTTTAAGTATGCTTACCGGGATCCCTTTTACCATCATGACGGTGATCATGGCGACGATTGCGTTTTCCTATTCCCAGTTTTCCGGGATAAGGGCCTCGATACTGACAGATGCTATTCAGATGGTCTTCATGTTGGCCGCCAGCATAGGTTTTGTGGCTTTTGGTGTAAAGAATGGCGGAGGGTTGGAAACGCTGCTTACGGGTTTAAGAGGGGCCACAGGGGATGCCGGATGCCTGTTCTCGGCAAGTGGACTGGAAACTTTTCTCGGATTCGGGCTTCCAACCACAATCGGGCTTATATCCGGGCCGTTTGGGGATCAGTGCTTTTGGCAGAGGGCTTTCTGCGTTAAAAAGGACAGGATCAGCAGGGCGTTTCTAGTAGGAGCCCTGCTGTTTGGCATTGTGCCGCTGTCGATGGGGATCCTCGGATTTATCGGCGCCGGCATGGGATATGCTGCGGTAGATATAGGGGTAATCAATTTTGAATTGATAAGCACATTATTTCCGGCCTGGGCGGTAATCCCGTTCTTGTTTATGATTATTTCCGGTTTACTATCGACGATTGACAGCAACTTATGTGCAGTATCTTCCCTCACAACAGACATTTTTCGGAAAAACACAATGGGAAAAACGAAACTCTCTATGATTTTGCTGTTGGCCGCTGGCATTGCAGTGGCGAATATCCCGGGACTTACAGTAACACACCTTTTCCTTATGTATGGAACACTCAGGGCATCCACGTTGTTGCCAACGATTCTTACCCTCAAAGGGGTAAAGCTGGCACCGCAGGGGATTGTGGCAGGAGTTATTTCCGCCATGGCAATCGGGCTACCAGTGTTCGGATATGGAAACATAAGGGGGATCGCCAGCTGCAAGACTGCAGGAAGTCTCCTGACAGTTATTCTTTCCGGAGCGGTGGCTCTGGCAGTGACCAAAAAGCGGGGTGGAAAACATGGGTGAAATACTCGGAAGAAAGCAGCGGGTCAAAAATTCTGAATGGATTGAGGCACTTGCAGAGATTGAGCAGGCCGTGAGCCAGAAAGAATTGGATCAGCTGGTGGATAAAACCGTGAAGGAGATAAAAGAGAAGACCAAGGGAAAGAAAGCCGCCTATGCATGGAGCGGTGGAAAGGATTCCCTGGTCCTGGGGGAAATCTGCCATATGGCAGGGATAGGTTCCTGTGTGCTCGTTATTTGCGATTTGGAGTATAAAGCATTTATAGAATGGGTGGAGGCCCATAAGCCGCCTGGATTGTCTGTAATCAACACAGGGCAGGATATGAAATGGTTGGCAGCCCATCCACAGATGCTTTTCCCTCAGGACAGCAAGTATGCCTCCATGTGGTTCCAGATTGTTCAGCACAGAGGGCAGGCAAAGTATTATAAAGAAAACCAGCTGGACATGATGCTTCTAGGACGCCGGCGGGCCGATGGGAACTATGTGGGAAAGGGAGACAATATCTATACCAACAAACAGGGTGTGACGAGATACAGCCCGCTTTCCGACTGGACCCATGAGCAAATGCTGGCGTACATCCACTATCATAATCTGGAGATGCCGCCAATCTATGACTGGAAAAACGGGTATCTCTGTGGTACGCATCCGTGGCCTGCGAGGCAGTGGACCGACAGCGTGGAAAATGCCTGGGCGGAGATCTACGAAATAGATAGTTCTATCGTAACGGAAGCGGCGGAGCATATCCAGAGCGCAAAAGAGTTTTTGGGTAGTCTGAAATAAAAATGTTTTCACTTGACAACACTTGCGGGCAAATGTCCGCAATAGCCGTCAATTTTGCCATTTGCAGATGGCATATATATCATATGTTGCGTACGCTCCTACCAAATTATTTTGGAGGATGCGGATATGAAAGTAGTAAAGATGAAATTGGCTGACTTGGTAAAGCCTGAAAAGAATATCAGGATACACACAGAGCAGCAGATCAAGGAGTTTCGCCGGAGTGTGGAGATGTTCGGGCAGATCAGGCCGATTGTCGTGGATGAAAACAATGTTATTCTGGCGGGAAACGGTTTGTATGATACCCTTATTGCTATGGGGAAGGAAACGGCGGATGTATACCGATACGACAGTCTGACGGAAAACCAGAAGAAAAAACTTATGATTGCAGATAATAAGATCTTCAGCTTGGGGATTGAGAACCTGGAAACGCTGAACAGTTTTTTGGAGGATTTGCAGGGAGATCTGGATATCCCCGGATTTGATGAAGAAATACTGAAACAGATGGTATCGGAGGCAGAGGATATTACAGGCAAGCTCTCCGAATACGGTACGCTTGATGAAGAGGAAATCCGAAGCATTAAAGAGGCGTCGGAAAAAAGGGAACAGCAGATGCAGAATACGGAAAGAGGCCAGGGGGAACCACAGACAGATCAGGCCCCGGCAGCAGAGGCACAACAGGAGCCAACGGCAGATAACGAAGATCCCACCGAGATAAGAAAATTTGTTGTCTGCCCGAAGTGCGGGGAGAAGATATGGCTGTAAAGAGATGCCAGGCCAGCATTGATGTAGTGGCGGCTGCAAAGATTCGAATCCGGAATGTATTCCAGAATGGTCTCCCGGTGTATATGTCCTTTAGCGGTGGGAAGGACAGTTTGTGTATGGCCCAGCTTGTGATGGATCTGATACAGGCAGGTGAGGTTAACCCCGCCCAGCTTACTGTGCAATTCATTGACGAGGAGGCCATATTCCCGTGTATGGAGGAAAAGGTAAAGGAATGGAGGAAGAAATTTATACTGGTGGGAGCAAAGTTTGAGTGGTTTTGCCTGGAGGTAAAGCACTACAACTGTTTTAACGAACTATCCAATGATGAAACCTTTATCTGCTGGGACAGATATAAAAAAGATGTATGGGTAAGGCAGCCCCCTGCCTTTGCCATAAGGAGCCACTTGTTGCTGCGGCCTCGGATAGATGCGTATCAGGATTTTTTGCCCCGTGCATGCGCTGATGGGATTACGATAACCGGAATCCGGGCGGCGGAATCCGTGCAGCGCCTGCAAAGCATTGCCATGATGCTGAAAGCTGGAAAGACCATGACAAATAGGCACCAGGTGTTCCCGATTTACGACTGGACCAACAATGATGTATGGCTGTATCTCTTGCGGGAGAAGGTGGATATACCGGAGATATACCTGTTTTTATGGCAGTCTGGGACAAAGAAGGGTCAACTGAGAGTATCGCAGTTTTTCTCTATTGATACTGCCAGGAGTCTTGTGAAAATAAATGAGTATTATCCGGATCTGATGGAGAGGATTATCCGACGGGAACCAAACGCATATCTTGCCGCCCTGTATTGGGACAGCGAGATGTTCGGCAGAAGCACTGTCGCCCGAAAGGAGAATGAGAAGGGAATCGCAGAAAAGAATTACAAAACAGCTCTTCTGAAGTTATTCTCGGATATGGAGGGCAATTTTCAGACGGAGCACAAACGGTATGTGGCGAACCGGTACCGGAATTTTTTCATGAGTGTTTCGGCCATTGCGGATAATAAGGACTGCAAGGCAATTTACGAGGGGCTCATATCCGGAGATCCGAAGCTGCGCTCATTCAGGGCATTGTATCAGAGGATTTACGGGAAATACATTACCGAGGCAAAAAGAAAGGAGGGGCTGTCGGATGGATGCTAAGATATCCAGCCCGCTGTCTACCCTGCAATGGGTAGACAGAAACAGGGTAAGACCAAACGATTATAACCCAAATAAAGTATCAAAACAAAATCTGGATCTGTTGAGGCAATCCATTCTTACGAATGGGTGGACACTTCCCATTGTGGTGCGCCCCGACATGACGATCATTGACGGATATCATAGATGGACGGTTGCCGGAGAAGAGCCGCTGCGCTCTATGCTGGACGAGAAAGTGCCGGTGGTAATTGTGGAGCATAAAGATAAGGCAGGTAATATTTACGGAACCGTTACGCACAACAGGGCAAGGGGCACACATCTTCTGGGGCCTATGAAGGCGATTGTAAAAGATCTGATGGCAGAAGGAAAGTCAGTGGAAGAGATTGGAAAACAACTGGGTATGCGGCCTGAAGAAATCTTCCGACTTTCGGAATTCTCAAAAGAGGACTTCCTGAAAATGATGGTTAAACCGAAACAGGACTTTTCAAAGGCGGAATTTATAACGAAGATTTAATGTTTTAACAAATAATATTCGTAGAGCGGAACGGAGAGAGCGCGCATTGCCTCCCTCCGTTTTTATGAAAACAAAAAACGAATAGAAGAGAGGTGGTGATATGCCGAGGGCGCGTGATCCAAACCGAAGTAAAGCATTCCAAATATACATGGATGCTGGCGGAAAGGTTGATTTAGTTGAGATTGCAAGTCAACTAAATATATCTTCCGGGACTGTCAGGGGATGGAAGTCAAAGGACAAATGGGAAGAACAGCTGAACGGAACGTTCCAAACAAAAGTTATGGAACGCTCCAAACGATCTAAAGGTGGCCAGCCGGGAAATCAAAATGCAAAAGGCTCTAAGGGTGGTTCAGGCGCAGCCCCACAGCGAAATAAAAATGCGGAGAAGCATGGGGCCTATTCCAGTGTTTACTGGGATACGTTAGATGAAGACGAACTGGATTTGATTGGTAGTATGGATAGCGCCGAAGAGCAGCAGCTAATCATGCAGTTGCAGATGTTCTCGGTGCGGGAACGCAGACTTATGCGGAGCATTAAGAAGTACCGAGAATTGGAAGCGGAAAATCATGGCCTTGCTGTAAAAGCAGTATCAAAGACGAAAAAGGTAGAGGATCTAACAAATCTTGATGGAGAGAGCATTGGTGATGGGAAATATAAGAAGGTAACGGAAACGAGCGTTACAGGTACGGAATCTGTTATGAACAGCATAATGACATTGGAGGCAGAACTCACAAAAGTACAGCGGGCAAAAACAAAGGCGATAGAGGCTTTAGCGAAGCTGCATTTGGAGAAACAGAAGCTGGGGGGAGATACTCCCACAAACGATATTGTAAAGTCGTGGGTGGAAAAGGTTACAAAAAACAGGGGGAATTCAAATGCAGAATGAAAAGTGGCTTGATGAATTCCTTGATGAAAGCATACCCCTCTGGAGGAATGATCCGGTGCTGTTCATGCGGGAAGTCCTATCCTTTGAACCGGATGACTGGCAGATCGAGGTGGCATATGATCTGCGCGATTATGCCAGAGTATCCGTTAAGTCTGGCCAGGGTGTTGGCAAAACGGGTCTCGAGGCTGCATTGCTTTTGTGGTTTCTGGTCTGCTTCCCATATTCCCGGATTGTTGCCACGGCGCCGACAAAGCAGCAGCTTCATGATGTGCTGTGGTCTGAGGTGGACAAATGGATGAATAATTCTCCGTTGCTGCCTCTGATTGTTAAATGGACCAAAACCTATGTCTATCTTCGTGGATATGAAAAGCGGTGGTTTGCGGTCGCTAGGACGGCGACAAAACCGGAGAATATGCAGGGTTTCCACGAGGATAACATGCTGTTTATTGTAGATGAAGCCTCCGGTGTTGCAGATCCGATCATGGAAGCCATCACGGGAACGCTTTCCGGTGAGAACAATAAGCTGCTATTGATGGGCAATCCCACAAAGACCAGCGGCACATTTTATGACAGCCATACCGCAGATCGGGCGCTGTATCGATGTCATACAGTTAATTCCGAGAATAGCAGACGCACCAACAAAGACAATATCGCAGCTATGAAGCGGAAGTATGGGGAGAACAGCAATGTTGTCCGGGTTCGGGTGTATGGAGAGTTCCCAGAGCAGGAGGACGATGTATTTATCCCCATCTCATTTTTGGAGCAGAGCATTAAAACCGAGATGTCGGAGGCTACGGCCAGAGCGTTCGGAAAGTACCTGGACAGCGCTGGGAATCTCCAGCCGATAGATGTGAGCGGTGTAGAACTGATTGAGATAGGCTGTGATGTGGCCCGCTTTGGGGATGATAAAACTTGTATTGGGTATCGGGTAAATGAAGTAGTCCGAATTTACAAGAAATATAATGGGAAAGATACTACCTGGACTGCCAGCATGATAGCAAGGCTCTATAAGGAACTGAAACAGCGGTTTAAATTTCAGGGGCAGATTGGCGTGAAAGTGGATGATGGCGGTGTCGGCGGCGGTGTTGTTGATCAGCTGAGAAACTGGAAACGTTCTGATCCGGAAGTGTTTGGGAATATGGCTATTCTGGCCGTGAATTTTGGAGTCCCCATAAAGCACCCGTATTATGCAGATTCGACCACATATATGATGGGGGCAGTAAGGGATTTGATTGCACCATATGATGATTTCGGACGTCCTCATGTGCCCGAAGTGATCCTGCCGGATGACAGCGATCTTATCGGTCAGCTGTCCTGCCGGAAATTTGAGTTTGGAAGTAATGCCAAACAGAAAGTAGAGAGCAAACAGGATATGAAAGATAGGGGGCTTTCCTCTCCGGATGAAGGGGACTGTATTCTGCTTGTGTGCTTGCCAATGAATTATAAGAAGAAAGGAGGCAAGGGCTGATGGATGAAAAGAAAGCTCTTACGCCAAGAGTGGATGTGAAAATAATAGAATCCTCCAGCATGGATACACCGACAGTATTTTACGAGCAGCAGAAGGTGGAGAAGTCGGATAAAGGCGAACAGCTGGATCCGTCCATACAGATATCTGCTTCTGATTGGATACCCCATGCTATTGATATGCGAGGCCTGAAAGTTCTGGTTGATAATTCCACGATTTTGCCGCAGTGCATCAGAGCATATAAGAGCAACATTGCTGGCTTTGGTATTTCTGTGAGATATGCAGAAGATTATGACACAGAAACGCCGGAGATGAAAGCAGAATGGGATACGCTGAAGCAGATTATAGCGCTTCTCAATATGGATATGCAGACAAAAGAGGTATTTGAAAATGTTATTCGTGACCGGGAGACATACGGAATATCCTATTGTGAAGTTATCAGAAACCAGGCACAGGAGGTTGTGGAGCTGCAATTTATCATTGATACGCCGTCCATAGATATGACATATCCGTTGGAACCATATATAGATATAGAGTATTTCTATAAAGGGACGGCAATCAGCAGAAAAAAGAAGTTTCGGAAGTTCCGGCAGAATGTAGGCGGTAAGACGATGTATTTCAAAGAGTTTGGGGATCCCCGTATCATGGATAAAAAAAATGGTGAGTACATAGGAGAGACTGATGATCCTATCGACATAGACGACCAGGCCAATGAGATTATCGAATTCCGCATTGGAAGTATGCCATACGGAGAAGTCCGCTGGATCGGGCAAGTGCTTACCGTGGATGGGAACCGAAGAGCGGAGGTTTTGAATAATAATTATTTCCGGCATGGAAGACATACGCCGCTTATGATACTGGTCAAAGGAGGAACGCTCACGGACTCGGCATTTACCAAACTGCAAGCGTATATGGATGGCATTGAAGGAGAAAGCGGGCAGCACTCCTTTTTGGTATTGGAGACTGACACTTTGGAGACCACGACCGCATTTACGGATCAGAAACAGCCGGAAGTAGAAATCAAGGATCTCGCTGCCATCCTGCAAAAGGATGAACTGTTTCAGGAGTACCAGGAGAACGGGAGAAAGAAAACGCAGTCAGCATTTCTGCTTCCGGATCTTTATGTGGGATATACCACAGACTTTAACAGGGCAACGGCTCAGACAGCAATGGAGGTTACTGAAAAACAGGTATTTCAGCCAGAAAGGACGTCCCTTGCCTGGGCAGTCAATCAAAAACTGCTGAGTGGTTACCGCTTTAAGCATGTGGAGGCGCAATTTGATGAGCCAGACATCACCAATCCAGATGATATCCAGAAGATGCTGAACATCACGGAACGGGCTGGCGGCCTGACGCCCAATACCGCCAAATCTCTGACTTATGAAGTCCTGGGGAAAGACGGATGCGAGGACTACGAAGGGGATTGGGGGGACATTCCGCTTGCTTATACAAAAACGCTCTCTCAAAGCCAACAGGCGGGTTTAGCGGATGGAACGCTGGGAAGCCTGTCAGCGCAGAATAACGAGCCTACCGGTCAAAAGAGAGAGCCTCAGATGCCAAAAAGAGTGGTTACGGATGGAGAGATCGAGCAGCTTGAGGGGCAAATCCAGAAAGCTGCTGTTTCTGATGCGGATATCATTCCCATTATGCTGGAAATCCGGAAAGCACTGAAAGGGTATCAGGAGAAAGCGGGTGAGTGATATGCCGGGGAAATCAAATTATTACCAGGCAATTGTAAAAGCTCTCCTGTCTAACGCAGGCGGCATTATCGAAGCGATAGACCGGTACCTTGCAAAAGTCGATGAGGATCTTGTGGATTCGTTAGCTGATGAAGGATATGCAGAGGCGGAAGATACCGTTGATGCTATCAACGCTATACAGGAGGAGGTTGCGGGAACACTCCGAAATCAGACAGAAAATCTTGTTGCGGTACTTGCGGCTGCATCCGGTTCTGAGTGGAGTGAAGCAAAAAAGGCGGTTTCTGAAATGCTGGAGGAAGATGATATTGCGGAACGGGTTGAATCGGCGGCGGCCGATATGCTGCAGACACAGATCCCTAAGCTATCCACAGTATATATGCAGGAAACGGATGGGGAACTGGTGGTGGATACCATACGGCAGAGAACCGAGAGCTGGATTGCTTCCTGGAGCCAAAGGCTGGGAGAACTGATGAAGATAAGCACCCATAAACAGATTACAGATATCATTCAGCGTACCATAGACCAGGGAGAGAGCATTGAAAAGCTGACACGGGAAATCATGGATGGAGGCTGGCGGAATGAATACTATCAGGCACGGCGTGTAGCTGTTACCGAAGTGCTACGGGCACATTCTGTCGCCAGGGAAGAGGCAATCCAGCAGAGCCCATCTACAGACCGAAAGGAATGGAGACATACTGGAGCACATAAAAATAAGCCTCGTCCTAATCATGTGGAGATGGACGGCCAGATCGTGTCGAAGGATCAGCCGTTTGAATTAAAGGGGAGGGACGGCATTGTCTATCATCCCATGTATCCCAGGGATCCGATTCTTCCTGCCGGAGAAACGGTAAACTGCCATTGTATCCACAGGGGAGTTGCAGCAGATGATGCTCTCGGAATGAGCCTGGAGGAACGTAGGCGGCTTCAGCAAAAATATATTGAGGAGGATGATGGTGCATGGAAAAAGGAGCTGGATGAGCGGAATAAAGCAAAAGCAGGAATCACTCCTTATTCTACTCTTGAGAATTTCAAGGAAAAGTCTCGGGATGAGCAGATCCGGTATCTGGGAAAAACTAAGATCGCTCTCTATGACGCCGGGTTGATTGACAGCGATGAAATGCTTTCGAAGGTCAAGAAAACCTCATTGCAGAAGTTGCGTGAAGATGGTATATTTACTGTGAACAGTAAAGCTGCAAAACATTCCGCAGTGGGAGATTTCTCTAATCTGGCAAATCCGAAAAAACCTGCCGGTGGGCGGAACGGCGGCAACATGACGGGCGGCGGACACTCACAGGCAAATCTCAACGAGCTTTCAAATCGGGGAATTACATACAACATTGAAAAGACATATGATAATGGTGTTCGCATAGGCGGGGTGGCAAACCACACATCATCAGAGAAGAGATTGGGGCAATCCGGACAGTCATGGTTTCCGGAAAGTTGGGATTCGGAAAAAGTAAATGCGGCAGGAGCTTATGCTGCAAATAGCCCTGCGAAGACAAAGAAGCTTTACAATGAATCTGGAGAAGTCATGTGCTATGAATTCTATCAAGAATATGATGGTGTAACGGTTGGTGTGTTTGCTGACGGGGAGCGCAATATCAACACAGTATTTCCGGATGCATTACAGCGTGGAGTAGAAGGAGACGAATGGGATGGATATGAATAGGATTAAGGAGCTCACTGAGTGGTTCCGTACACATGACGGTAGGGTTTTGTGTGAGATGGATGTGGACAAATACTTTGTAAAGCCTCTTATGGACGCATTTGGCGATGATGTGAACCAGATTCTTGCTTATCTGAACAAAATGGATGTAGATGCGCTGGATGAAATTGAGGGCTGCTTTGAATACATCTATAAAAAATTCACGACAGATGAAGTATATGAAACCCTCGGAAAGCTAGAAGAAAAGATTGACAGGGAATCCACAAGAATGAAGGAGGCTAGAGAGAACCAGTAGGAGCAGGCAAATAATCTGAATAAAAGTATACAAGAGATTCTAAAAAATTGGCATCCGAAAGGGTGTCTTTTTTGTTGCGCTTTTTGGAAAGGAGGTATGGGATTATGCCGTGGATTGCGAAAGCATATGCAATTACAGACGCAAAGATAAGCTTTGTGTCGCTAGTAGATAAGGCTGCAAATAAAAAGCAGTTCCTAATTACGAAATCAGAGAATGGGGCCGCAAAATTCACTACATTTGGACGAATCCTGAAGGCCGATGCAGACAGTCACTTTGTAACCGGAATTGTGTATGAACCTATGGTTGAGGATAGCCAAGGTAATTACATGACCGAGGAGGAAATTACAAAGGCGGCTTATTGGTTTGCCAAGAATGGGAACCAGGTGGATCTGCAACATTGTTTTGAAAAATGTGACGGAGCCACTGTGGTGGAATCCTATGTAGCTAAATGCGATATGGAGATTGAGGGAGAAGCCATTAAAAAGGGAACCTGGCTCATGACAATGGAGATCAGTGATGCCGATGTGTGGGAAGCTATACAGAAAGGGGATATCACGGGATTTTCCATGGGAGGGATGGGCGTGTATTCCGAAGAAGATGTGGAGCTTCCTGTTGAAAAGCAGGAGGAGCCCAAAGGATTGTTCCGGCGCCTGGCTAAAGCAATGGGGTTTGATGTGGTGGAGAAGGGCGCGGTAAAAGCAAATTTCCAACGCAGGGTAAAAGAGGATAATTTTTATTCTGCATGGTATGCGCTCAGAAGTACGCTGGAAGGGAATTTCTATAATCCGGACACAGGCATGTGGGAATGGGGTTATAACTCCGATGAAAGCACTATCCGGGAGGCATTGGAGGATTTCAATGATATCGTTACGCAGCTTCTTACTTCGGATGGAAGTATCGTGAAGTCATTGGAAAAGGCCGCAAAGGCGGCTCCGTCCCCTATTCATAAGGAGGGGAAGAGCCTCAGCGCAAAGAATCTAAGTGCCATTAAAGGCATTTATGATACGCTCGGTTCATTTCTGGCAGATTTCCAGGAGGAACCGGCGGAAGCAAATAATGTTCAGAAGGAGGATGTTGACATGACATGTGATGAAGTAAAAGCAGTGGTGGCCGAAGAAGTGAAAAAGGCCATGGATCCCGTCATGGAGCAGTTGAAGGCGATTGCCCCGGTAACCAAAGGGGATGGGGAGGGCGGAAGTGAGCCCCCGGCACCTGGAAGCGCAGCTCCCGCCGGAGATATGTCGGCTGATGCGATAGCGAAGATGGTGGGAGAAGAGATTAGCAAGGCTATGGAGCCGGTTGTGAAGGCTTTGGAACCTATCATGAAGAGCAGGGCACTTCCTGGGAATTTCAATGATGATGCAGGCTCCGTCAAGAAAGAAGCGGCGGAGCCTCATTATATGACCGGTATTTTCTAAGGAAGAAGGAGGAAAAAATTATGCCTACTAACGAAGCAATTATCAACAAGGCCGGAACAATCCAGACTGGCAGTCTGAGCCATGGGTTACTGAATCCGGAGCAGGCGAGGAAATTTATCCAGCAGACTTTTGAGGCAACAAACCTCGGACCGCTGGTAAGACATGTTATGCGAACCGCAAAAAGTGGCGAGATCGATAAGATTGGTATTGGATCCAGACTGCTCCGGGCCAAGGTAGAGAATCAGGACGATGGATACAGGGCAGGTGTAACCACCAGTGTGATCGAGTATGCCTGCAAGGCGGTTCGTTTACCTTGGGAGATCACCGAGGAAACTCTCAGGGAGAATATCGAGGGGCAGCAGATGGAGGCCATTATTACCAACCTTATGACAAGGCAGCTGGGTGTTGATCTGGAGGATCTCTATCTGAATGGGGATGAAGCAACACTGTCCACAGATAAGGACTATGATTTCCTGAAGCTGAACGATGGATGGATTAAGCAGATCAATACTGGGGGCCATGTGTATGATGCGGCAAGCGACACAACCATGAGCCTTGATATATTCTATAAGACACTCCAGCAGCTGCCTAATAAGTACAACAACGGAAGACTTCGCTGGTTGATGTCTCCCAAACGTGCACAGCAGTGGGAGCTGTATCTGCTGAATAAGGTTGTCGAGAAAGGTGGCGCTGTTCCGGAGAATGTGTATACTTCGCCCGCAAAGATCAAGGCGGTCGAATGTCCCTCTATGAGCGATGATAAGATTCTGCTTACGGATCCTCAGAACTTAGTTGTTGTCAATACCTATGATATGAAGATCCGCAAGACTACTGAAGGTAAGGAAGCAATCATGCAGGACAAGAGGTTCTATGTGTGCCATTTGGACTTTGATGCTATTATTGAAGAAAAAGATGCAACGGCAATGATCACCAATTTGCCCTCCCTGAATTAGGAGGTGCCTAATGAAGAGATTAAAGCTGAACCAGGGGCTTTCTTATACCATGAAAGGTTTCTCGTGCGTAAAGGGAGCCTCTTTTAATGCAGAAGATGATTTGGCTGAAAAACTGTTAGGAACCGGCCGCTTTGAAGAAATATCTGATCCGGCGCCGGATGTAGAGCCGGAGGAAAAAGAGCTTTCCGCTGATGATATTGCCAGAATGAAAAAGGATGAACTGATCACATTGGCGGAGAAGCATGGGATCAATATCGAAAACTGCCGGAACAATGATGAACGTGCTAGGAGGATTCAGGGATTTTTCGGCCTGTCAAATTTTGCTCAGATGGGCCTGGAGGATTGAGAGGAGGAATGAAGCAATGAAGTTATATCCGTATGACCTTGGTGCCTGTGGCATGGTTCAGATGTTTCATGCAGGTACAGTAAACTTTAATACTGAGGGAATTGGAGAGGGCGCAGTTATCTGCAAAATTCCCAAAGGGACATTTGTAACGAGGGCTGTTGCAGTAGTAAGGACTGCTTTTAACGCTGCAACCACCAATGTTTTGACCGTCGGGTTCAAGGATGGCAAGAATGAGTTCTTGGCCTCCAGCGATGTGACCGCCGGCACTGTGGGCATCTATAAAAAGGAGCTGTTTGTGGAGGGCGGAAGCAATACGGAGGTGTATGCACAGTTTACACAGACGGGTACCGCAGCGACTGCCGGATCTGCCGAAATCTATCTTGAGGTGGTTCCCGGACCGGAAGCGTAGGAGGTGCGGCATGAAAAGACCTTGGATAGAACCTAAACAGATTCGGGATTACACCGCATCTCCAAAGGTCGAAGCCAGAACTGACACCCAGCTCGCTTATGATATAGCCAGGGCAGAGAAATATGTGATCTTTCACACCCATAACAAATTTGATTCAGAGGAATATGAGAGCGGACTGCCATCGGATGTGACGATGGCAGTGATCCTTCTTGCGGAGGCGTATGCAAAGCAGGCGATTACGCAGAAAGACGGGGTAATGAGTTCGGAAACCTTTGATGATTATTCGTATACGGTTGACATAGGCTCTGATATTGCGGACAGCCTGGGACTTGGGGCGATGCTGGAAGAATATGTCCTGCCGGAAGACCAGGGAAAAGTAGTTATGAAGCTGCGGAAGCTTTAGGAGGTGCTGTATGTCGTTTGAAAATTTGCTGGATCATAAGTGCGCGATCTACCATATGAAAAAGGATGGAAAAAATCTGGGATACGGGATAACCGGGGAGGCGTTTTCCTATCCTGCGGAACCGGATGTGACGGATGTGCCATGCCATTTTAATGTATCTGATACAGGTACTATGGAGCAGACAGAGGATGCCAACGAATACATTGTGGTTGGAAAGTTGAATCTGCCATATGGGACAGACGTCCGGGTAAATGACAAAATCATCGACCTTGGCAGCGGGATTTCTTATTACGCGGAAGTCCCACGCAATATCCGGGATCACCATATAATCGTGCAGATTCAACGGAAGGGGAAGGTGAAGGGGGCAATGTAGTGGCAGGGAAATATGTGAGTATAGATAGTACGGAGCTGAGGCGTTTTGTGGAGAAGCTGGAAAAAGCCGGGCGCGGTGGGGAGTTCAAGAAGGAACTTTCACGATTTCTTGATTCTCTTGGGGTGGATTTCCTTGCCAAAGCGGAAGATTTTGCCATATCGGCTGAATCAGTTGATACCAGACATCTTGTGGGTAGTCTTAAAATTGGAGAGGAAGGAAATATTTTTGTCTCTGGAGAAGATGGTTTGTGGATTGAAGTAGGCACTAATGTTGACTATGCGTCCTATGTGAACGATGGGCACTGGCTGAATGCGAAAGGCGTTGATATGCGATGGGTACCGGGGCATTGGACGGGACCACCGGGGGATAAGAATGCAAAATTTATTTATGAGCCCGGTGCAAAAACCGGAATGCTGCTTAAGCAGGACTGGGTAAAAGGCAGCCATTTCTTCGATAATGCAGTAAGGAAAATGGAAACGGATGTGATACCTAAGTCTATGGAAAAGAATATGCAGGAGTGGATCAATAAATATTTTTCGGACCTTTTGTAGTCTGTGAGGTGAGGATATGCTGGAATATGAGGTTGCGGCCATTTACTATTTTGTGGCCGGCATCATCACGGCACAGCCATATTTTGAGGAAGTGCCGTTGGATATGCTGCTTCCCTGCGTGTTTTATCCAACCCCTTCCCCCACGGCTTCAGGATTTTCAGCAAATGCCTATAGGACTGAGTTTGCTATGTATATCAAATTCATAGATCATTCCACAATGGCAGCCTATGAAATGGGTGAAAAGGTGTTGCAGGCAATTATGGGAAACAGAAGGAAAGTGCCGCTGGTGGATGAAACCGGAAAACAAACCGGCAGAAATTTTCGTGTAAATATGCCGAAACTCAAAAAAATTGAGAATGGCGTATACCAAATGGAATTATCATGGAACCGCCACACCCGGTATAATGCGAAGGAAGTCACTCTTGCCAGAGAGATATTTATGAACGGGTTACCAATAGGGAAGGAGGATTAACATGTCCAAAATGAGAAATATGGAGGAGAATGTGGAAGAACGGTCAGCAGAAAAGCCCACAAAAAATTCTGATGAAAGAAGATTTCCGTATGAGGTGTTGAAACAAAATTGCGTGAAGCTGTTTCGCGTAACATCCAGCACCTTTATCGGGGCAACTATCGGTAAGGAAAATGGGGCATATTCCATCGCAGAGATGCAGCTTTGTATCAATGAATGGTTAAGGAAGGAGGTAGAAGAATAATGTCTGGTGGAAATTTTGACATCAACGTGGGAAAGATCAGGCCCGGAACATATGTTAATGTAAAGTCCAAAAGGCAGCAGAAGGCAAAGGGCTCTACCCGCGGCATTGCGGTAATCCCCTTTGTTGGATATGACTGGGGGCCGAATGGGGAGTTTATCAAGCTGTCGGTGGATTCCCCGGATGCGTACCTGCATAAGCTTGGCAGAAGCGTTTATGATGCAAATGACTTCATGCTGATGGTGCGTGAGATTTTTAAGAATGCGATTACCTGTTATGTCTATATTATCAATACCGGTATCGCAGCGAAAGCAACCACAGAGGACGGCCTGACGGTAATGGCGACATATCCTGGTGCTAGAGGGAATGATATTTCCGTTGTATCCACAGAGAATGTGCTGGGAGGGTTTGATGTAACTGTCTATATGGGCACGGAGAAGGTGGAGATTTATGAGGGAGTGAAAACCTTTCAGGAACTGATCACAGCATCGGCAGGTAAGTACGTTACCTTTGAGGCGGCTGACAGGGAAACCGAACTGAAAGCAATCGCCTCATTGCGGCTGGAGGGCGGGAGCAATGGGACAACGGAGAATTCTGCAATTACCGGATTTTTAGATAAGGTAGAAAAGATCCGATGGAATACCATGTGTTTCCCAGTTACAGAAACTACGTTACAGACAGCATGCATCTCCAAGATCAAGATGCTGCGTAACAACGTAGGGAAATATGTTCAGGCGGTTCTTCCAAACTGCAAAGCCGATTTCGAAGGTATTATTAATGTGACCAATTCGGTGGTTCTGGATGACGGCACGGAAGACGGGCAGCAACTTACAGTCGCCCAGGCGTGTGCATGGGTGGCAGGAGCAACGGCGGGGGCTTCCAAGACCCAGTCGAATACTTATGTGGAATATATAGGAGCGGTTGATATTGTTGGTGTGAAGTCCAATGAGGAGGCTATCGAGGCGATCAAGAATGGAGAATTTTTCTTCTCTCGCTCTGATGAGGATAAGATTGTTGTAGAATATGACATTAATTCCCTTCACAATTTCACTAAGGACCGAAGCTCTGATTATGCGAAAAATCGTGTTATCCGTGTATATGATTCCTTTGCAGAAGATCTGCGTCTGAACTTCCCCCCAAATAAATTTAATAACGATCCAGACGGATGGCTTATTATGGAGGGGCTGGGCCGGGAGATGTTGAACTCCTATGGACCAGTTTCCGATGGTGGAGATGGTTCGATCATGAATATCAATCCAGAAGAGGATTTTTATGTAGACCAGAGTCGTAGCCAGGGAGATGAAACATTTTTCAATGTCGGCCTGCAGGCGGTGGATTCTGCAGAGAAACTGTACTTTTCTGTTTCCACACGATAGAAGGAGGGGTAATAAAATATGTCAGAAAATATCAAGCCGCTTAGCGCCGTGGAAGGCAAGGCGTATATCAATGGCATAGAGGTAATGGATTCCGTAAAGATGACGATCCGATTTGTTCCCAAGGTGGCGAACTACCGCATTGTTGGGAAAAAGGGTACACACCGACGCTGGGTAGGTTATGACATAACTGGTACGCTGGATGAATACAAGACCACGGCCCGGTATGAACAGATCGTGAAGGAATACATTTCCAACGGGAAGACGCCTGAATTTACATTTCAGGGCATCCGCACGGATCCTGATTCGGACTACTATGAGACAGTAGGGAGCGAATCGGTAACTGTAACCGGTGCCGTGATCACTGGCGAGATTCCGCTGTTGGATATCGATACAGATGGGGATCTGGTTAAGGAATCTATTGCTTTTGGAGCAAGGAACGTGGTCTAAACAGGAGTGAAAGGACGGGGTGTGTGTGTCCCGTCCTGCCTGTTTTGGATCGAAACAGTAGTTAACCCGTCGATGGGCTTTAAATTACGCTACAGGTCAAGATAGTGACCCATAGCGGTAAATCAGGAGGATACATATGGCAAATAAGAATTTGAAGTATTTTATGAGAGAGGAATCCAAGCAGGAGCAGATTTTCCAGGTTCCGGCGCCGGCTCGGTTCGTGGATGAAAAAGGCGAGGTCGTGCAGATGGAGATCAAGAAGCTGCACAATGATGCTATTGCCAGGATCAACGATATGTATAAATCCCGCACTCCCATGAAGGATAAGAAAGGGAATTATATTGTGCAGAATGGCGAGGCGGTGTTTAAGACTGAGAAGGACAACGTGAAAGCAACCAGACACATCATTGCGGATGCGCTGGTTTATCCGGATTTGAAGGATCCGGAGCTTATGAAGTTTTATGACTGTGTTGACATTACCGATATGCCGCTGAAGGTTTTCCCGGACAATGATGAATATGGATATGTGTCCAGAAAGGTCCTGGAGATCCTGGGGCTGATGGATGCAGCCGAAAATAATGAGCGGGAGGTAGAAGACGCAAAAAACTGATAAAGAGCAGGGGGACAGACGGCTACTGGGCACATCGGCTGTGGCAAAGGCACAATCTCCGTCCGGAGGAATTTGACGCCATGCCGCAGAAAACGAAGTGTTTTTTTATTGCATCAGAAATAATCGAGGATGAATCCCCCTGCCGAAGGGATTCGCTATATCGCAGAATGGAAGGGAGGCGGTAGATATGGCTGGATTATCTGTTATTTTCAAGGCTGTTGACGAGATCAGTTCCAGATTCGACGCTATGGTTAGCGCCGGTACCCGTGCGCTGGATTCCTTTGACCGGATCGGAGCTGCCGCCGATTCTTCCTATGATGTGATTTCGGAAGGAGCCGCCGGTGCTGCGGATGCCATAGACCGGGCAGCATCTGCCACGGATTACTGGACCGACAAGATAGGCAATTATGACCGGGAAGCCATGCAGGCCGTATATTCCACAGAGGAACTTGTGGATATGGGCTATATGTCGGAGGAGGCATTAAATCATTTAGGGGATGCGTTGGATGAAGCGGCAGATGGCCTGGAGGATTTCGGAGATGAAGCAGCGGATGCTGGGGATGATGCGGAAGATTTTGGAGAGCGGTCGCAAAGCGCAGTAGAAGGGCTGGATAAGTTGCTGGTTACTGTCGGGATCGTGGCGGCATTGACAGCAATCGGCAGTGCCTTTATGGGTTGCTCCCAGGCAGCGGCGGAATTTGAGACGAATGTGGCCATAGTATCTACGGTTGCCGACACAACGGTGCTGTCTGCCGGGGAATTATCGGCACAGATATCAGAGCTGTCTATGGGAACGGCGAGGAATGTGAATGAACTGGCGGATGCGTCCTATAATGCCATATCCGCAGGGGTGGCAACGGAGGCGGCGGTGGCAACTGTGGGGGAGGCTACGAAGCTGGCTACAGCCGGCTTTACGTCCTCTTCATCGGCCTTGTCTGTGCTGACAACCACGCTGAATGCCTATGGGCTGGAAGCCTCTGAAGTTACCAGTATTTCCGACAGCCTGATTATGTCCCAGAACTTGGGTGTTCTGACAATAGATCAGATGGCGAGCAGCATGGGAAAGGCGATCAGTACTGCATCGGCATACTCGGTGGATCTCTACAATCTGGAATCAGGATACATTAGCCTGACGAAAGCTGGCATCAGCGTGGAGGAATCTACAACCTATATTTCCAGCATGTTCAATGAGCTGGGTAGCGCCGGATCCAATGTGGCTACGATCATCACGGAGGAAACTGGAATGTCCTTCGGTCAGCTGATGAACGCAGGATATACTCTGGCAGATGTGCTTGATATTGTGTACGAGAGTGCTGGCCGGGATGGAGAGGCGATGATGAACCTGTGGGGCAGCGCCGAGGCTGGAAAGGCGGCAAATGCTATTATCAACCAGGGGCTGGATACCTTTAATTCCAACCTGGAGAAGTTGGAGAATTCTGCCGGGACCACCCAGGCAGCATATGAGGCAATGACAAATACCACTGCTTTCAGTACAGAGAGGATGGAGAACAGTTTTAATAACCTGTCTATTGCCATTGGAAATAATTTGAATCCCGTAATAAGCAAATTTCAAAATGGGATTGCGGATGTTACGGATGGATTTACGAAGCTGATCAATGAACATCCGGCTATTACGGCTGTTCTTGCTGGTTTGACTGTGGGAGTGGCAGCAGTGACTCTTGGGTTGGGGGCATACAGTGCAGCTATAAATATCGCTACTACGTTTACGGCAACATTCGGGGTGACATTAAGTGCAGTCATATGGCCGTTGACGCTGATTGTAGCGGGGATTGCGGCTGTGACAACAGCAGTTATCCTTATGGCAAATGAAGAGGATGAGGTTGAAAAGGCACAAGAATCTCTGACAGAGTCTTCCCAGGAAATGGCTGATGGACTAGAAAATTTGAAGGAGCAGTATGATGCGCTGGCAGAAGCTGGAGCGGCAGACACGGTGGAGGCATATCAGCTGAAAAACCAGATAGATGAACTGTCTGAGGCGTTCGAGAATAATAAACAAACCATAGGAGACTTGATTGCATATAACGAGCAGCTTAAGACCACGCTGGATGAAATAGCGAATACTTATGATGAAACTGTGGATTCGATAGATCAGAGCGAATCAGACTCTAAATCACTGATTGCACAGCTGGCGGCCATGTCGGAGAGTGCAGATCTGTCGGGCAGTCAACTGGAGATTATGCAGAATATAGTTGACCGGTTGAATGGTTCCTATGAGGGGCTGAATCTGACGCTTGATGAAACCAATGGAAAACTGAATATGTCCGTGGGGGATTTGTGGGCTGTGGTTTCGGAATCAGCGGAGCAGGAACGGGCGCAGGCTAATATGGATAAGCTGATAGGCTATCTCGAACAATATCAAGAGGCCCAGGCCATGTATGATGAAGCTATGAAAAGCCAGGTGGCAGCAAAGGCAGAATATGAACGGGCGCTGGAAGAGGACTGGGCGGAGGAACACCCGTTCCTTGCATGGTCTGGTTTAGCTGATGGCACGGAAATGAACTGGAGCGGATCCGTAAAAGATGCGTATCATGTATGGGATCAGGCGAAAGAAGCAACGAACGGAGCAAAAGAAAACTTTGATTCCCTGACAGAGAGTATCGAGGCATGCTATGCAGAAATGGGATACTCCGAGGATGAAATAGAGGAAATGATGGCAGAACTTGCCCTGGCCAGTGCATCCGCCACCGAGATGGCCGAAAAGCTTGAACAGGAGAAGGAGGCTGTTGAAAACGCATCTGACGGATACACAGAGGCGCAGAATGCTTTGAGCCAGTATTCGGAGGCACTGCAGGCTCTTTGTGAAGAATATGATGCCGCATACGAGGCGGCATTGCAGAGCATCCAGGGGCAATACAGCTTGTGGGATGAGGTGGAGGATGTGGCCACTATGTCCTCTCAAAGTATCAAAGACGCCCTTCAATCACAGATTGATTACTGGAATTCCTACAATGAGAACATGGCCAGCCTTACAGAAAGGGCGAGTGACATTGAAGGATTGAGCGATATGCTGGCAAGCCTGGCAGATGGGAGCGAAGAATCTGCAGCAATGTTGGCCGGCATGGAGAGTATGAATGATGCGGATCTGTCGGCCGTGGTTCAGCAGTACAACAATCTGCAGACGGCCCAGAGCGAAACAGCCGAAAGTGTGGCAGACCTGGAAACGGAATTCTCTGAAAAACTGGAAAATATGCAGACAGAGATGGGCGATATGGTTGACGGCATGGATCTTTCCACGGAAGCAAAGGCCAATGCAAAAGCTACGATGGATGCCTATGTGAGCGAGATTCAGGCCGGGGTGACAAGGGCGCAGACAGCCATTGATTCACTGAATTTTGCAAATAACAATTTGAGCAGTGGCGGATACCATGAATACGCCACAGGAACCCTTGACGCAGAACCTGGACTTGCGCTTGTGGGAGAGGAAGGGCCTGAACTTGTCAATTTTGGTGGCGGCGAGGTGGTTTATACCGCTGCTGAAACATCGAACATTCTGTCGCGGGGCAATGAAAACAAAGACTTTTTCGTTTTCCCTCCGGAGGAAACAGGGGGAGGAGATGATTCCGGTGATAAGACCATTATTCTTAGGATTGAGGGTGCCGGGGAAATGAAAGTCAGTGGCGGCGGCGCCAGCAAAGAGGATATCGTAAACGTACTTTTTGAGAATATGAGAGGTGTCATGATGGATATTCTCAGGCAGGAAATTATGGAGGAGGGGGAAATGTCATATGAGTTCTAGTTGTCAGATGTATCTTGCACAGCAGTACACTAAATTCCGCTTTCCCGTCCTTCCGGAAAAAGTTGAAATAGCCTATGGGAGTAACAATGACAAAATGAGGGTATGTGGTGTTGGAGAAGTGACAGTGATCCAGGACAGCGAGGCAGCCAGCATTAAGTTTTCCAGTTTCTTTCCAAGACACTATTTCAGTGGGTGTGATTATAAGCATATTCCGGATCCCTTTTCTGCTGTTAAAACAATTTTGGATTTTAAAAACAGCGGAAAACCTGTGCGTTTTACGCTTACTGGCGGTATGAACGTATCTATGTATGTTACAATTGAAAAATTTGATACAGAGGAGCAGGGCGGAGATCTGGAGACAATTCATTATTCCATTACCTTGAAGGAATATAGAGAAGTAACTATACGGCAGATTAAGGTGGAGATTTCCACGAAAAAGGCCACAATTTCAGCGCCTGTATCCAGAACCGACAATTCTTCATCAGGCGGTCAGACATACACGGTGGTAAAGGGGGACTGCTTATGGAATATTTCCAAGAAGTTTTATAGAAGCGGAGCTAAATATACGATTATTTACAATGCCAATAAATCAGTGATTGGTGGGAACCCGAATCTCATTTATCCGGGACAGGTCTTGACCATTCCAGCAGCGTAGGAGGAAGGTGCTTATGATCCAGTTTATTATTATCAAAGGAACTGTGGGCTATGATGTTTCCGAATGCTTTGAAACAATTACCTGGGGAGGCAGGAAAGGAGCTGCACCAAGGAATGTTAAAATCACGCTGATGGACGATGATGGGGACAGCCATAAACGGGTATCAGTAGACTGTGAGGATGGAGACCAGTGTGTTATGTATGAGGACGGATCGGAATTGTTTCGGGGAATCATCGTGTCTCACACGCAGAGCAATAAGAAAAAACTTGTGATTACTGCCTATGATAATATGTACTATTTGGCGAACAATAAGGATTCTTTTTGCTATACCAATAAAACGGCAACGGAAATCTTCAATGACTGCATGGCTCGGATTGGGATGACAGGAGGCGAAGCCGTGGATACTGTGTATGTTATTCCAGAGCTGCCAAAAGCAAAAACCACATATTATGATGTTTTACTGGATGCCCTGAGCAGTACCTATAAAGCGACGGGCATCCGTTATTATATTTCTTCAGAGAAAGGAAATATCCATCTGAAGCGGAGGGCTGAATCCGCCCTGCAGTGGGTATTGGAAGTTGGTGCCAACATTATAGATTATAACTATACAAAAAGTATTGTGGGAATGAAGACGAGAGTGCGGCTTTTGTCAAAAGAGGATGCGGTTGTCTATGAGGAAGTGAATACCGCCTTAGAGGGAAAGATAGGGGTGTTTATGGAGGTCAAATCTGTGGATGACAGCTATAACGATGCACAGATGAAAGAACTGGTCCAGTCAGTATTTTCCGAAAAGGGCATGCCGACAAAATCCCTGAAAGTATCTGGCATTGGAATATCGGAGGCCGTATCGGGTGGCTGTGTCTATGTAATCATTCCCCATTTGGGGATAAAAAGAACTTTTTATATTGACGAGGATAGCCATACCTTTACAAGAAATTCCCACAAAATGACCTTGAAACTGAATTTTGCGGACGATATTGATTCTGCTGGATAGGAGAGATTATGGAGGAGCAGACAAGCATAAAGCAGATGATACAAAGCATGTTACTGGACGGAGCCGGAGTAGTTGAAGGTACTGTAACAAATGTCACCCCTTTGGAAATAACCCTTACGAATGATGCAAAAATGATTCTTTCAACTAACTCTCTGATAGTTCCGGAACATTTAACGGACCATGAGATTGAGGCAGATATTATGAAAGATGATGGTGCCCTGTATGCTCCTACCGGGGCAGAGGGTGAAAAAGGAGAGCATGCACATCCGGGGATTGGAAAGAGCGGAAAACACGCACATGAATTGGAAGGCTTCCAACTCACGGGAGGTAAGATAATTCTTCATACGGGACTGAAAGCTGGCGAAATCGTATATCTGCTTTCTTATAATAATGGGAAAAAATACTATGTTCTGGATAGAAGGGGGTGATGCATATGGCCCTGGATATACCTATTCCGTTTGAAACCATCGAAAATGAGCAGGAAAAAACTTCTCGAACCTATAGGATTGACTGGGATGCGGGGCGGATCATAGGTTTCATTGATGGACAGGATGCCATGAACCAGTATATCAAAAAGGCAATACTCACGCCCCGTTTTCACTGTCTGATTTATTCTAATCAGTATGGAAGTGAAATTATAGATACGCTGATGGACAAGGAGGTAACAAGGGAGTATGTAGAAGCGGAAATATCTTTTTTAGTAACAGACACGCTGATCCACGATCCGAGGGTATTGCGGGTATATAATGTGGGGATTGAATTCAAGGATACCTATCCCATGCAGGACAGCTGTGTCATTACCTTTGACGTAGATACGATATATGGGGAAATCCCGATAAAGGAGGTCATTTGATTGTTTGAACAGTTTACCGAAGATTATTTTATGGAACAGGCCAGGGAAATGGGGGATGCGCTGGGGGTCGATACTAGGGAAGGGAGTATCTATATGGATGCGGCAGCCGGCCATTGTCTTAGAGCTGCAAAGTTCTATGAGGATCTCCGGTCCGTGTTCGATCTGCTGTTTGCGGATACATGCACGGGTGATGTGCTGGATGAATGGGCGGCGCAGAAACAGGTTTACCGCAAGGCGGCCACATCATCTTATTATGTGCCGGTATTTGACGGCGTGGCACCGGCGGATCTGGTAGGAGACAGGTTTATGGCCGGCGGTTATTATTTCATGGTGGTGCAGGAGGGGGAGGACTTTTATTTACAGTCTGAACTTACGGGAACGAAGACAAATTATCTGCTTAAAGGGGAAAGACTGATTCCGGTTCGCAATACCATGGGGCTGAAATCGGCCACACTAGGAGATATGTACGCAGCCGGCACGGATCCGGAAACAGATGAAGATTTGCGGCAGCGATGGAAGGAAGCTCTTTCTGAACCTGCAGAAAACTGGAATAAGCAGCAGTACAAGACCAGCTGTGAATCTTATGACGGTGTTGGCCGGGCAATCATTACACCGCTGGCATATGGACCATGTACGGTAAAAGCCCTTATCATCAGCTCGGAGGGAACGGCTCCCCCCGATTCACTAATTGAGCAGATTCAGAAAGAAATGGATCCTGGTTCTGAAGGAGTAGGAATGGGGAAAGTGCTTCTCGGATGCAAGTTTTATGCAGTGGCAGCAGGGCAGGAGGCGATTAACATTTCTTTCAATGTGGTCATTGCTTCAGGATATTCATTAGAGAGTACTAAGGAAAATGTCCGGCAGGAATTGATTCGTTATATGAAGGAGATTGCCTTGGATACTCCTGATGAAGAGAATATGGTGGCGCAGTATATGAAGGTGATCGGCATTTTAGCCAATACGGCAGGAATTAAAGACCTGGCAGACCTTACACTAAATGGGCTGTCTGAAAATGTAAATATTGAGGCGAATAATGTTCCTCTCCTCGGCGAACTGACAATGAACGAAGTGGCAGCTTTGAACAGATAGGGGGGATGCGTATGCTTGTATTTAATAACCAGCAACGGAGCGGATATGAAGAGATCGCCTCCTACAGTCCGCGCTATTACAGGAGCATCAAAGAGATGGATGCGGTATTTCGGCTGACCGGCTGGATTGTCGATCTTATGGCTCAGGATATGGAAGATATGGTAGCGTTTCAGTTCCTGAAATATATGGATGATGAAGCGCTTACCAGATATGAAGCGTTTTTGGGAATTATGAAAGATGCGAACAAAACGCTGGAGGAGAGGAAAGCCTATATCAATGCATTGCTGATAGGTTCCGGCAAACTTTCGGCAGATAAGATTAAAGCGATTGTGAGACAGTTTGTGGATTGTGAGTGCGACATTAAACTGTCAGGCGCCGAGCTGTATATCAATATGACATTTAAGGATAATCCAAATAAATATATGGAAGATATTCGGAGCCTTATCAAAGAAAAGGTTCCAGCCCATATTGAGATCATTTATCATGGCTCAGAAGGGCTTGACATAGTGGTACAGCTTGCAAATATTGTGACGGTGGAACGGATGCATCATAGAATGGATTTTTACTTGTATAGCAATGGCGGAATCACATATCTGAACGGTACCACGTATCTGGATGGAAGTGTTTTACTGGGAAATCATATTGAGTTATTTCCGGTAAGGGACCGGCACAGAGCTGAAGTTACTCAGAAAGAATCTGTTGAAGCTGAATCTATCCTGATAAAAAAGAACCTTAATTATTTGAACGGTGGTATTTTCCTTGATGGGAGTACAACACTGAATGCGGCAGAATGGAAGGAGGAAATTTAGATGTCGGACAGTATAGTTACCAATATCGCAAAGAAGAAAATCGTGCAGGCAAGAGCCGGACTGATACCAGCTCTTCCTCGGACGATAGGCATGGCGTTCGGTGATGGGGCAGCCAGCGGATCAGCGATCAGGATGCCCCTGGCTACAGACGTATCCCTACAACATGAATTGCATCGGCAGCCGATAGACGGCGTGACTTTGCAGCCAGATGAAATCAGTGCAATGTATATAACCACACTGGCAAAGGAAACCCTGGCCGGGCAGGTGATTAATGAGATTGCCCTGTACGATGAAGACAGTGATTTGCTGGCCATAAAGACATTTTCAAATAAAGGAAAGGATGGGGATATGGAGATGGTATTTGAAATTTTAGATAAATTTTAGGCACTAAATAAATTCAAGGAGGATATCATGAAAGACTATACCAATAACGCACCAGTTTTTTCCGAAAGCATCCAGATCACAGAAACATCTGACCCGGCACATGCAGATATCATAAATAAAGCGCCAATCCAAATTTTCCAGAATACGCTCTATAACTGCAAATCAATCGAGAAATTAGAGAGAAATGCAGGAAATGCAGAGGCGCATAATACGGAAACGGAATACCAGAAAGGAGACTATTGTACGTATGATGGTTCTACATATAAATGTATGCAGCCTACACAAGGCGAGTGGGATTCGGCATGTTGGGAAAAGATAAACTTATTAAGTGAAATATCAGACTTGCAGACCCCTGAATTTGACGATTCCGGAACGGCAGCCGGAATCACAGGTTTTCCGGCATTTCTGCAAAAAGTTAAATCGAAAATGAATATATTTGAGTTTTACAGAAATTTTAAAGCCGGGATGCAGTATGTACTACATACAGGCCAGATTGTAAATAACTGCACATCAGAAGCAGAGAATCTGGCATTAGCAGCCGCCCAAGGGAAAGTGCTGTGGGATAGGCAGACTCAATTAATTAGTGATTTAAGCCTCTCTCTATCGACTGATATTCTCGCATACGCACTATCAGATAGCTGCAAAATTGGTTTTTCTTCCGGAGCGTTCATAGGTCAAAATTATACAGGTGAGCTTCCAGACGGTGATCTAAAATACGGCACATGGGAGATTAATAAACGAACAAACAATACAATTACTGTTAAGGCGTTTACACCATATAAATCTACTATGTGGATTAATTCCTATGTTAATACCGCAGGATGGAGTGGATGGAAGAACTGTATAACAAATTCCGATCTAGCCCCAACTGCCATGACAACAACCAGAACAGAAAATCCATATATTTCAACAACGGCATTTAATCGAATCCAGGCACGAAAAATTGGTCCAAATTTGGTTTTAGTTAAATTCAATGCAGACATTGATTTAACTCAGTTTCCCAACGGAGATGAAGCGGTGGAAATTGGAAAAGTAAATGGCATTTCAATTGTTTCCCCAGCAGTTCTTGTCAATATCCCCGCCCAAAACGGCTCTGGAACAATTTTGCTTGATTTTTCTGATAATGGTATATTTAAAATTTTAAATTGGTCTGGTAAACCCGTATCTGGTTTTGTGCGAACGTCATTTGTAGCAGTAGTGAATTTTGCCTAAATCAATTTTTTCCAGGACGTTAATTCAAACTGATTATTAGTACCCATTCGATTAAAAAATAGGTGCCCTCCAATATATTGTGTTATAGGAAACGCATATACTGCTGTTTCCAATAATTTTGTGCCTATTAAATAGATACAGGCATCAAATATTCCAGTCCCGTCCGGTTGTTCCACCCCGTTGGAAAACTTCCCCAAGTAGATACCATTCATGCCATATTTTATGGCGCCGGTAGCCGTTGAAAATACTGCTCCACCTAAATCGGAATCAGTGATAATCTTTATAAACCTGTTTTTCCAGACGCCGTTTTCGATGTTTGCGGTCAATATCGGATTTTTAGTCCAGTAGGACATTGCCATGACAGTTGCATAATTGCTTCCTTTGAAGCCAATTAATTGGTATCTTCCACCTTCCAAATTACCACTAATATCGCCACCTGAAGAGTAATTACAAGATATATTTGCTGCAACAAAAGTATTAAGTGGAGATGACATAATCCATTCATATATACCATCCATGCATGATTGTGGGTCTTCATAATATTGTAACCCACGTAAATCACTAATTAATTAAGTGGAGATAGATGCCGAAAAAAGATATATTGTCGAATAATAGGATATATGTTACAATTCATGTAAGGAAAGTCAGAGAGCAAAAGGCGGCTTACCCTCCCAACTAAGGAGGGGCTACCCTCCGGATGAAAGGAGGGATTGCCATGGTTACATATGCTGATCTTTTTCAGTTTTGTTTACTGTTGGTTGCCCTCGTTGGTCTGTGTTATCAGATCTTCAAGGGAAAAAAATAGCCGCCACTACCGGAAATAGTGACGGCGGCCCTGTAAAGGGCTAGCAGTTATACTTTTGAGGGTAGGCCGCTTCTCTGGCTTTCCCCTATTTATACAATAACATGTTTGGAATCGGCTTTCAAGTGTTTTTTAATATCTGGATGTCAAAATGGCCTGTCTGTTTTACAATTAATGTGAAAGGAGGGCTTATTTTTATGGTTGAAAAGATTCTGGAAAATGTAATTAATGAGATGGTACCGCACCTGGAAGATAATCAATTAGAGCATTTAAGGAATGTGTTGTATATCAATTTTCACGGAAAGGAGATTTGCGACCAATGCACAGAACTGGTACCGAAGGGAGAAAGTGGCGATGAGGCAAAGGTCCGGATGTTTATTGCGTCCAAAAAGGCCATAAACCGTCAGGATAACACACTCAAGCAATATAGCCGGGAAATATTAAACATGCTGAATTTTCTTGGAAAAAACATAGAGGATATTACCGGAATGGATTTAAGGTATTATTACGGAATTATGAGAGAGCAGCGTGGTATCAAAATGTCAACCATGCAGACAAGACTTCATTATTTGTCTTCTTTTTGGGATTTTTTGATTACAGAAGAACTGGTGCATAGCAATCCTGTCAAAAAAGTAGGTTTATTAAAACTGGAGAAAGTGATAAAAAAACCATTTTCGGCGGAAGAGCTTGAAGCGCTGCGAGTAAACTGCAGCAACATCCGGGACCGGGCACTGGTAGAGTTTTTATATAGTACTGGTGTTCGGGTGTCGGAATTGGTGTCCCTGAATATCGGAGATATAGAAATGGGGCGTCAGGAATTAATTGTATATGGAAAGGGCAGCAAAGAGCGAAAGACATATCTTACAGACAGCGCAAAGTTTTACCTGCGTCGGTATCTGCAAACCAGGGATCAGGAAAGCCTGGCAGACCAGCCGCTATTTGTGACCTTGGACAGTCCCCATGATCGGTTGACCGTGGCCGGGGTACAATATATGCTTCGACAACTAGGAAAGCGGGCAGTCGTAAAAAATGTGCATCCACATCGGTTTCGACGCACGATTGCAACGGATTTATTGTCCCGGGGTATGCCGATTGAGCAGGTGAAAGAATTTTTAGGGCATGAAAAGCTGGATACTACCATGATTTACTGTTCAGTGAAGGAAGAAAACGTCCAGTCATCACACCGAAAATACGCATAGCATTAAGGAGAATTGTCAGTTCAGGCGGGCTAAAATCGGCCGTCTTATTAAGTTTACCCTAAAATAAAAAAACAGACACAAGAAGGGGAGAAAAGGTGCCTAAATGAAATAGTGATTTAAACCCGATAAAAAATTATGCAGCAAATGTCGATGTTGTAACTACCATCAGGAATCTGATTAGTCTAGGTCAAAAAAACGGCATTATACTGTTTGTTGACAGTACCGGATTACCCGATAATAATTCATCTGGTAATGTAGCCTACATAAAGCCATCAGGCACAGAAGTCATATATCTGGAATATAAATGGGAATTTCACAGATATTATGGATATATTGTAGGAAATAATACCACCCCCGTATGGAACAAGTACATTCTAAATTCTGATTTATTCGTCTCTTATGTCGACCTAATTAATAAACTAGACATGGATTTTTTTGATGCCGATCCTGGAAATCTGTATGCAAGTATTTATAAATATGGGAGAATTATTATGCTGTCAATTTCTGGTTACACAAAAAATCTATCTGGAATGGATTATATAATTCCTGCTGGCGGGATTCCTGGTGAATACAGGCCATATGTCAACATGACATTTGAATCCCACGGAAGAAGTAATCCTCAATGGATTGACGCCTCAAATTATCCAATTGCGGTCAGGCCTTTAACTGATGGAAGTGTTATGCTTTCTACTGGAACAAATAAAAATGACATAAGGTATATAAACATAGGATGTACATACTTTTCCCGAAATTAATTGACGATAAGTATTCTGGTTATTGCGGATTGATAGCATTAACCGTTATCTCACCCCATTTTAGCAAACCATCCATAAAGCTTCCAAATACTAATTGAGCTCCGCTTCCTCTATATTTTACTATTTGAATTACCCCATAAGTGTTAAGGCCTTTAAAAATGAATCCACATGGAACTCCTCCATTTATGGGTGCGAAATCCGAAGATGTACCAAATCGGAAAATATTCATGTCCCCCGTTTCCATGGAATTAAACAAAGAAATTAATGCAGCCTCTAATTCAGATAAGGATGCAAATATTCCAATATAAGAGGGACGTTTTTTTGAATTATTAATCAAATCGGGTTCGGTAGCTATCTTCCCGACAAGAACTACATTTCCTCCAGACATTCTATATAAGACAGAGCTTCCGACTTCCTGTAAGATAAAACTGCCATAGGCATTGCTTATTTTATACCCGAATCCGCTATATGTAATATCTGAAGAAGAAGCTTTGCGGCGCAGGGTAAACGAAAATGCCCGAAACGATGGAAGCGATTGAAATTTTGAAGTAAATACGTGCCATCCATTTTCTGTATTATCTTCAATGTAAAAATTGTTATAGTCCTGTAAATCACTAATTAATTGAGTGGAGCATTAAAAATTTATAAATTGGAAAATTCAGAGCTTACAAAGGCTCTTTTTTATATACAAAAATTCAAGAAAGGAAAAAGAAGTATGGAAAAAATCAGTATCAATCAGGAGAAACAGTTGTATGAGATTAGTAGTATACAGCCAATATCACAGCATGTACTACGAATCGTATTTGCGGACACAGCTCCAGAAGAGTTTGGAGACATCCGGGTATACACTGCCGGAGGTATCCTGTGTGCGAGTTTACCGGGGTACAGCACAGTGTATCGGGATGAGGGGCAGACAGTATATCTGTCTGATGATGGTAGTGTGTATGTACCACCATCGGATTTCGGAGAAATTCTCCCGATGGAACCATATGTACCAACAGAGGAGGAGATTCTGGCAGCAGCCACAACAAGTAAAAAGGCAGAAATTTCTCGGGAATGTGAACGAATCATTTCCCGTGGTGTAAGCGTGATGCTGTCAGATGGGACCGCAGGGCATTTTTCACTGACAGAACATGATCAGATCAACTTGTTTGGTAAACAGGTGCAGCTTGCGGCCGGAGCGGAACAGGTAGAATATCACGCGGACGGTCAGCCATGCCGGTATTATTCCGCAACAGATATGCAGACCATTATTGATGCAGCGATGTTTCATGTTTCTTACCACACCACCTATTGTAATTCCCTGAATATGTGGCTGGCGAGCTGCCAGGTGGTGGAGGATGTGCAGCAGATTTTTTATGGGGCGGATATTCCGGAAGAGTACCAATCTGAAGTGCTCAAGGCATATCTTTTACAGATAGCCCAGCTGGTGGAAGGAGACCAAGATGACACATCGGTTATTGAATAAGTACTTGGTTTTGCTTGGAACCGGAGGCTTGTTATACATACTAATCGAGCTGGTCTGGCGCGGCTGGAGTCACTGGACCATGTTTATCCTGGGTGGGCTGTGCTTCGTCTGTCTTGGGATGATTAATGAGGTTCTGTCCTGGGAGACGCTATTATGGCAGCAGGTCCTGATCGGCGCGGGCATCATCACGGCGCTGGAATTTCTGACTGGTTGCGTGGTAAATCTGTGGTTGGGATGGGACGTATGGGATTACAGTAATATGCCTGGAAATATCCTGGGGCAGGTCTGTCCGCAATATATGTTATTGTGGCTGCCTGTGAGTCTGATAGGAATTGTTTTAGATGACTGGATGAGGTATCGGTGGTTCCACGAAGAAAAGCCTCATTACAGGTTGGTTTAATAAAGAAAGAGAGGTTTTAAACATGGCAAAAAGTTTTATTGATCGTTATAATGCAGTAGTTGGGGCGGCAGTGACTATCATGACAGCCGTTTTTGGCATTTACTGGTATATCTTTGCCGGATACCTTCTGTGCAATGTCCTGGACTGGCTGACAGGGTGGTACAAGTCCCGGAAACTGGGGAAAGAGAGTAGCAAGACGGGACTAGAAGGGATCCTTAAGAAAATGGGCTACTGGGTGATTATCCTGGTGGCTTTTTTAATTCCGTCCCTGTTCATCCACCTGGGTCAGGATATGCTTGGTGTCAACTTGGAATTTTTGACGTTGCTGGGCTGGTTTACCCTGGCTTCTCTGTTGGTGAATGAAATCCGCAGCATTCTGGAGAATCTGGTGGAGTGTGGATATAACGTGCCAGATTTTTTGGTTAAGGGCCTGGCAGTAACAGAGAAACTAATTCATGCCGGGGTTAATATTTCCGACGGGGAGGATGAGAACGATGAAAAGTAAAATTAGATTATTTGCGTTATTAATATGTATGGTTTTCTTAATTGCCGGATGTACTGAGGCCGACAAAGTAAACGCCAACATTTCCCAGCAGGCAGATTATTTCGAGTGTGAGAGGAAGATCACGGTCTACAATGCCAGAACGGACATGATTATTCTGGAAGCGGAAGGATATATGTCAATCTCCAACAATAGCTCCGGCGAACTGGTGTGTACTGTGAAGACCGGTCCAAACCAATACAAAAAGAACTATATCTATCTAAATGAGTACACCTTGTATGTGGTGGAAGATATTACAGGAACACATACAGACCCATATCATTATAAGATGTACTTCCATACAGAGATTTTACCATCCGCTGAGATGAAACCATAGTAATTATAGTGTAACAACTGTTAAGGCCTAGGAGACCCCTGGGCCTTTTTGATTGGGGGAAAGAATTCATGAAAGCGATAGAAAAATTAATCGGTACTGCAATGCAGGAATTAGGATATCTGGAAAAGAAATCCAATAGCCAGTTAGATAGCAAGACAGCTAATGCGGGAAGTGGCAATTACACCAAATATGCCAGGGATATATATCCATCCCTCCAGGGGCAGCCCTGGTGTGATATGTTTGTGGATTGGTGTTTTGTTAAGGCATTCGGCGAGAAGAAATCCAGGGAGCTGTTAGGAGGATTTTCTGCTTACACTCCGACTTCCGCCCAGTATTATAAAGATAAAAAGCAATGGTATACATATCCCAAGGCAGGGGACCAAATTTTCTTTAAAAATTCTGTTCGGATCTGTCATACGGGCATTATCAAAATGGTGGAGGGTGGCAGAATATACACCATCGAAGGCAATACCAACGGAGCTTCCGGGGTAGTGGCTAACGGAGGCGGGGTCTGTGAGAAGTCTTACGCCTTATCCTATACCGGAATTGCTGGTTATGGGCGCCCTGATTGGAGTCTGGTGGAGGAACCAATGTATGATGTAGGTTGGCACCATGATACTAATGGCTGGTGGTATGCCAATACTCCAGATAGTTATTATAAAGAGTGCTGGCAGAATATTAACGGACACAGATATTATTTCAATCGGGATGGATATGCTGTGATCGGTTGGCAGGAACTGGACGGTAAATGGTACTATTTTGAACCACGAGTTGGCCATCCTCTGGAGTGCGGACTGTATGTGACGGATAAAGATGGGGTTCAGGAGATTGGAGAATTTTGATTGATAATTCCATCTGTACCAATATGTGGCATTGCAGATAATCTATTGAAAGCTATGTCTAACTGCATACGATAGCTTATACCTGAAACCGCTATAAAATATCAAAAGGCACACAGTAGTGTCTAAAAATGATATTTTATAGCGGAAGGAGCGGCTACGTATGATAAGAATTTTACTATCTACTAAGCTCGGTGAACTCAGGTGGACGCAAGCAGACTTGGCAAGGGCCACTGGCATCCGGCCGAACACAATCAACGAATTGTACCATGAGTTGGTTGACAGGGTTAATCTGGAACATTTAGATCTCATTTGTGAAGCCCTGGATTGCGAACTCGATGAATTGATTGTGCGGGTACCGGATGAAATTCCAAAAGTCCTACATACCAAGAACGGCTCTCTGATTTCATCATCATATGACAAGTAGTGCTGCAACACTGCGGTCATAAAGAAAGACGTTCATGGACCGAACGTCTTTTTTTATACCACAAATTTTGTGTACATTCAATGGAATTTACTTCCAAAGACTTTTTGAGAACACCGATATTCATATTTCTCAGGTGTATATCCGGCCATGGAACGGAATACGATTTTTTCCTGCGATGTGATGGCCCATGCAGATACAGCTAAACAAAACTGAATGTAAGCCTTAATTTTTCCAGCATGGAGAGTGCTGTTGAAAAGCCTGAATTCTACAGTCCCTTTGGAGAAATAACTGTGAAGATTGACACCGTGATAGCGGGTTCGATTATAGTGTTCATGGTCGATACCTCCTATATATCCATCATTTGCGCTGCTATACCAAATCTGCTCAGCCTTTTCTTTTGAAAGGTCTCTATCTTTTTTCATTTCCTCAAGGAGTGCGGTGTTCAACTTATGGCACCAACGGTCTGCGCGATCTCCGATTTCAAGCGCTTCGTAAATCAGATCCTGCCGGGAGGTCATAAAGTTTACCAGTCTTCGGAGTGATTTGGCGTTATGGTTTGCGCCATCAACATGAATGTGGATGCCACAGCTTGTGTGGGAGAATCAGAAAGTGAGCCTTGAAGTAGTGGAGCGAATATGTAAGCGGCTGCATTGTAGGGTGGAGGAGGTAATTGCTTATAATGAAGATCTCGAATAAGACGGATGAAATCAGGACTGGAGATATATCTGCAGTGATAGAACTCTCCTGTGTCTATTTAATAAGGAATCTGAATAATGGAAAGGTGTATGTTGGCATTGCTTCTGATGCGGTTCATAAAATTGCGGGGCATTATTACTCATTACGCAAGGGTAATCATGATATTAGTGCTTTGCAGATGGACTATGATACCGGCGACGAGTTTGAAATTAAAACGCTGTGTTCTTTCAATAGAAAAGATCCCACTAGAAAGACAAAAGCACTGGAAACTTTCTTCATATTGCAGTATGATGGAGTAAAGAATGGATACAATACAACGTACAACTACCCTTCTGCGGAAAGAGCCTATGAGATTGTGGAGAACAATGCCGAATATATCATTGGCTGTTTAAGAAAAAACGGGATAAGGTTCAAGTTGCAGTGCGGAATAGAGGATGTGGTGGAGATTGCTCCGTGATGATGGTGGCACTATGGTGACACTAATAAAAGAACGTGCTGAAAGTATAGAGAGTAGGAAATGAGAAAATAGGGGATAAATTATATTTTTTTGATAATGAAAGTTCAAGAAAGTGCCATTACGAAATCGAGTTCGAATAGTAAACAGAAAGCCGGGAAGCCGCATAAACAGCGGACTTTCCGGCTTTTGATGTATGGGCTTTAGCCTGTTGAGGGTATTGGAGTTTTTCGTGTTCCGAAAAATGGAAATGCCCGAAACCAAAACCCACCTGCTATGCGGGTGGAGTCAAATCGTTATACAAAAAATCACCTTTC
>ERZ808044.223-NODE-223-length-77174-cov-6.311543_pt1 | contig 77174 bp, 87 predicted proteins | sample MGYA00380195_ERZ808044 | MGnify/ENA primary metagenome ERZ808044 (study PRJEB31490, sample SAMN06133423) | mouse gut metagenome | isolation source: Z7_2 | host: mice | place: China: Chengdu | collected 2015-05 ...
ACAGTGTTCTGTCTGAAGTTTGCGGCGAGGAACAGGTTACCGGCGTAAAGATTAAGAACATGAAAACAGAAGAAATTACAGATTTTGCCTGCGATGGCGTGTTCTTTTTTGTGGGAATGATTCCGGAAACCAAGTGGCTCCCGGATGAGCTATATAAAGATTCCCGGGGCTGGCTCCATGTTAATGAGCAGATGGAAACTAATATTCCCGGTATTTACGCTATCGGCGACGTAAGAGATAAATATCTCCGCCAGGTTTCCACCGCTATTTCCGACGGCGCTGTAGCCGCTACCGCAGCAGAGCGTTATATTGAGGATATGGACTATTTCCGCGAAAGAGTCATTGAGAGTAAAACCCCTGTGGTGTTAGGTTTCTGGAGTCCTGAATATCCGGGAAGCATCGAGGCTATCGGAAAGATTCAGTCTCCCTATCCGGTTATGGAGATTGATGTCACCAGAAAGAAAGCCTGGGCAGATCGCTACCAGGTTGTATTGAGCCAGGAAGCTCCGGCTGCGGCATTGGTAGTGGAAAAAGGGGAGCTTAAAGAAAACTTGGCTCTGTAATTCTTTCTGACCTTCGAAATTTCATACATCCTATCAGCCCCTCCCTGGGCATTTCTTCCTGTAAAGTCTTTTAATGTCGAGAAATGTCTACGGAGGGGCTTTTTACCTTTTTTGTGGTATAAATATTATATGAACACTTGACGAGGTTTTTCACGAGTCTAGTGAGAATATATACCTGACCACTTAGCGAGGTCTTTCACGAGCTTAGTGGGAATGGTATTATATGAACAAATCCACATAAAGCATATATTTCTAATATTCCGGCCCTGCGCTATCTACGATATTCTTTATCTCTATCAGAAAATCTATGCTTTTCCACTTTAATGAAAAAGCAGGAGATTTTCTACATTTCTCCTGCAAAGGAGGACAAATGAAGCAAAAGAAAGAAGGACGGCTTCAGAACCATCAGCCTGTTGATGTCAAACGCAACTACAAGGATACGTTGTTTCGGATGCTGTTTCATGACAAAGAGGAACTTTTAAGCCTGTTTAATGCAGTAAATGGATCTGCGTATAAAGATCCACAAGATTTAGAGATAGTTACTTTGGAAAATGCCATTTATATGAACCTGAAAAATGATCTGGCATTTATTATTGACTTTCAGTTAAGCCTTTACGAGCATCAATCCAGCTATAACCCCAATATGCCCCTTCGATACCTATTGTATGTTGCGAAAGAGTATCAAAAACTTATTAAAAATGAGTCTCTTTATGCTGAAAGCCATGTAAAGATCCCCACGCCCCATTTTGTTATTTTTTATAATGGCAAGCGGCCTATGGGAGATCAAACTACTCTGAAACTGTCGGATGCCTATCAGATCCCATCAGCTTCCCCTGACCTGGATTTAAAGGTAACCCTGCTAAACATTAACTTAGGGCACAACAAGCACTTGGCGGATGCCTGCAAAACATTGAAAGAATATATGCTATATGTGGACAGAGTAAGGACCTATGCTCAAACCATGACTTTAAATTATGCGGTGGAACGTGCTGTGAATGAATGTATTCAGGAGGGTATCTTGTCAGAGTTTCTTTCCACTTGGAAAACGGAGGCGATAGCAGTGAGTATATTTGAGTATGATGCAAAAAGGGATTTGGAATTACTTCGAAAAACAGAACGAAAGTATATGAGGATTGAACTGCGGGAGGAAGTAAAAAAGGAAGTAGAGGAAGAGCTCCGGCCTCAGCTTATAGAAGAGCTGAGACCCCAGCTTACGGAAGAACTCAGATCCCAGTTGGAAGCTGAACTTCGGAAAGAGATCCAAATGGATACCCAGGCTTTCGCTATTATTAAAGCCTACCGCAACCTTGGAATCTCCGATGAAAATATTTCCAAATCTTTGCAGGAAATACTAAACGTCTCAGGACAGCAAGCGGAAAATTACATAAAAAATATCCCTTAAAACGCAATCTGTTTACGTCCGATGATAAACTCTTATAATAAATGAGACAGAAACTTCCCTCATATCTATAAAAGTTTCTGTCTCGTCCTTGTCATTTTTTTACAAATGTAATCTTTTTATTGTCTGCATCCAACCGGCACCAAGCGCCGATTGGAAGAGTTCCGGTGGGACTACGGTGCCCTACCTGAAGTCCTGACAATACCGGAATGCCCAAAGGTGCAAATTTATCCTTTAGGAACTCCTCAATGAGGTACTCTTCCCCGTATTTGTTTATACAGCCTGAGTAGTCTCCCAGCAGTATCCCTGCTGCCTCGTCAAAAAACCCGGCGTTCTCCATCTGGGTAATATACATATCCAGAGATGGAATAGGTTCATCCACATCTTCCAGAAAGATAATCTTTCCTCTGGAATCCGGTTGATAGAAAGTTCCCATCATGCGGCCCACTACCGTTACATTTCCTCCAATCAACCGTCCTTCTGCCCGGCCCCCGGTAATCGTCTCAAATGGAACCGATGTCAAACTGTCATTCATAAACTCCAGCTCCTCCCAATCTCCGATAGCCTTTAAGAAGCTGGTCTGTGTATATTCATCATAATTTTCCAGTATATTGGAGCTGACCATGGGACCATGGTAAGTAATAAAGCCGCACTTTAATGCAAAGGTATTTAACAGATTGGTAATATCTGAGTACCCCACAAACACCTTCGGATTCTTTTGGATTAAATCGTAATCCAGATATTTCATCATCTGGGCGCTGCCGTAGCCACCGCGGATACAGATAATGGCATCTACCTCCGGATCCGCAAACAAGCTGCACAGAGCAGCGGCCCGCTCTCTCCCGCCGCCGCATAAATAGCCGTGGGAATCCTTTCCTTCTTCCAGGTTTTGTCCTGTCCTCACCCGATAGCCCAGACCTTTTAATCGGTTTACGCACTTTTCCAAACGTTCTCTTTCCATAGGAAATGCCGGGGCGGCAATTCCTATGCAGCCCCCGGCATGTAAAGTTCTTGGATATATCATCGCTGGCTATTTCTCCATAGATACAGCTCTGAACAGCGGATGTCCGGAGTTGTCACAGGTAAATCCCTGAACATACGGCTTTACTAACGCCATAGTGTTGCGGAAGTATACCGGCATTACAGGCATCTCATCCATAAGGATTTGTTCCATCTCAACAAACAATTCCATACGGGCATTGTTATCTGTCAAGGTTGCTGCTTCCTCCAGTAAACTGTCATAGCGAAGCGCTTCCTCGCTTCTCCAACGGCACTCTTTTTCCATACGGCTCTTGTTGAAAATGCTTAAGTTGGTGTTGGGATCCGGATAGTCGCCAGTCCAGCCGTCAAATGCAATGTCAAAGTTTCCGGCGCCGTGTTCATCCCAGTAAACCTTGGATTCAAAGGTAACGATCTCCACATTAACGCCTAAATTCTCTTTCCAGACTGCCTGAAGGATCTGTGCCTTATCCTTGTTTTCCTTGGTATTGGTGATAATCAGCTGTAAGGTAGGAAGGCCTTCTCCCCCCGGATATCCTGCGTCTGCCAGCAGCTGCTTTGCTGCTTCCACATCCTCGGTAATCAGGGTATTTCCAACCTTGGTACGGAAGTCCTCTGTCTCCTCTGCATAGGGAATTCCGAAGGGAACAAATGCATATGCAGACTTGGGTTTGGAAGGAACGGCTACCTGGTTGATGGTATCACGGCTGATTGCCATGGACAAGGCCTTTCTCACTTCCTTGGTCATGTACTCCTTCTCGCAGTTGAAATCGTAGTAAGAGGTACCGATTAAATCATAGCTGTGAAGCTCTTCGTTACCGTCATACTGGGTCATGGCCTGGGTTTCAATAGAGTTACCGCTCATGGCGTCCACATCACCCGCATTGTATGCAGAAAGGGCCGCCTCAGCCTGCTCAATAAAGATCATCTCGATACCGTCCAATGCTACGGTATCTGCAAATACGTAATTGGGGTTCTTTACTAAAGAATAGCCTTCCTGGGGCTTAATCTCCGCCATCATAAAGGGGCCGTTGCACACATAGGTCTCTGCGGACTTGGTCCAGACCTCTGCTCCCTCTACCGCATCTTTCTTAACCGGCGCAAAGTTGTTGGCAGCGGTCAGATTTACAAAGTAGGGAGTAGGATTGTTCAATACAACTTCTAAGGTAGTATCGTCAATCGCCTTAACGCCTACTTCGTCAGCCTCACACTGACCGTTATTGTAAGCCTCGCCGTTCTTAATGTAATATAACTGCCATGCAGCGGTGGAAGCGGTTTCCTGCTTTAATTCCCGCTTCCAGGAATACTCAAAGTCTGCCGCAGTTAAAGGAGAGCCGTCGGACCACTTTAAGCCTTCTCTCAGCTTAAACGTATAGGTCAAGCCGTCATCCGATACGGTATGGCTCTCTGCACACCCCGGTTCTACGCTGGTGCCGTCTGTAGAGTACTGATACAAACCGGTAAACAAATTTAACAGTACATTAGAAGATGCTGCATAGTTATTCATGTTGGGATCCAAAGTCTCCGGCTCGCCATTCATAACATAACGCAGTACATTACCTGTCGCCTCTGTTCCCCCGGTAGTTTCACTGCCTGCCGCTGCCTCAGTACCAACAGCCGCCGTGGAAGCCGCCGTGTCCCCTGTGGAACTCTGGCTGCCGCCGCATCCTGCAAGCAGGGACATTGCCATTACAGATGCAAGAATTCCGCTTATCCATCTTTTTCTCATAATCATTCCTCCTCTTTTTTGTTGCCTGAAAGGCATTTTATAGTGTAATATCCTTAAATCTCATAGAGATGGCAGGCCACATAATGTTTCTCATTTATTTTCTTTAAGCAAGGCTTTTGGCTGGCACAAACATTTTTGGCGTACTGGCAGCGGGAACGGAACGGACAGCCTGGCCCCGGATTAATGGGGGAAGGCACGTCGCCCTGAAGGACAATCCGTTTGCTTGCCTCCGCTTTATCCGGATCCGCCACCGGCTCTGCAGAGATCAGCGCCTTTGTATAAGGATGCAGCATATTGTCGTAGAGCTCGTCAACCTCTGCATATTCTACCAGATTACCCAGATACATCACTCCCACCTGGTTGGAAATATGGCGCACCATAGCCAGGTCATGGGAAATAAACAGGTAAGTAAAATTGAATTTATTTTGCAAATCTTCCAAAATATTTATAATCTGTGCCTGGATGGACACGTCCAAAGCGGAAATAGGCTCATCACACACAATAAACTCCGGTTCCGCCGCCAGCGCTCTGGCAATGCCGATACGCTGTCTCTGACCGCCGGAAAACTCATGAGGATAACGGTTTAAGTGATCCTGCTTTAGTCCAACCAGCTCCACCAGCTCTTTTACCCGATCCATCACATCCTTGCCCTGCATCAGGTTCATAAATCGAATCGGCTCCGCAATAATATGGGCCACATTCATTCTGGGATCCAGAGAGGTGTAAGGGTCCTGGAAAATCATCTGAATCTTCTTCCGGTAAGGAAGCATCTGGTTGTCATCCAGATTGGTAATATCCTCGCCCTGGTATAAAATCTTGCCGCCGGTAGGCTCGTAAAGCTTCAGCACGGTGCGCCCAATGGTAGTCTTGCCGCAGCCTGATTCTCCAACCAGACCCATGGCCTCGCCTTTTGCAATGGAAAAGCTCACATCATCAACAGCCTTTAAAATATTGGGCTTTTTGAAAAACCCTGCCTTCAGTTCAAAATATTTTTTTAAATTCTGAACCTCCAGACAGTTCTCTTTGTTGCTACTAATACTCATGACAGCTTCACCTCCCCTTTTCTGGCTTTTACACAAGGGTTATGAAGCCAGCAGGCGCTTCTGTGGCCTTCTCCAATCTCCGTAAGTTCCGGCACGTGCTCCTTGCACAGCTTCATGGCATACTTACATCTGGCCGCAAAAGGGCATCCCTTAGGCGGGCTTAACAAATCCGGCGGTGTGCCGTAAATAGGCACCAGGCGCTGCTTATCATGCTTGGGAACAGACTCCATCAGTCCCAGGGTGTAGGGATGACCGGTCCGGTAGAAAATATCCCTTAAGGATCCTTCCTCCATAATTAATCCGCCGTACATTACTACCACCCGGGTACACATGCTGGCAATCACTCCAAGATCATGGGTAATCAGGATTAAAGACATGTGGTACTCGTCCTTCATCTTCTGCATCAGCTCCAGAATCTGAGCCTGAATCGTCACATCCAGAGCCGTTGTAGGCTCATCTGCAATCAAAAGCTTGGGATCACAGCTAATGGCAATGGCAATCATAACTCTCTGGCGCATACCGCCGGAAAGCTCATGAGGATACTGCTTTAGCCTTTTCTCCGGATCCGGAATTCCTACCTGATCCAGAACCTCTACGGCTCTTTTCAGCGCTTCCTTTTTCGTCAGTTTTCTGTGACGCATTAGTGGGTTGCAGATCTGCTCTCCTATGGTAAACAAAGGATTTAAGCTGGTCATAGGATCTTGGAAAATCATAGAAATATCATTTCCCTGATATTTCCGCATCTCCTTAACGGATTTGTGCAGCAAATCCTCTCCGTCAAAGGTAATCTCATCTGCTGTAAGACTGGCATTGTCTGCCAGAAGGCGCATGATAGACAGCATGCTCACCGACTTTCCGCAGCCGGATTCTCCTACAATCCCTAAACTCTCGCCCTGATCTACATGGATAGAAATTCCCCGGACTGCTTTTACCTGTCCGTCATCTGTGGCAAAACCAGTGTGAAGATTTTTCACATCCAGCAGTACCTTATTTTCCGTGTTGCTCATCTTCGGTTCTCCTAATCATTCAATATATCTGCCTGGCATTTCAGACCTACTTTTTCAGTCTGGGATCCAAAGCATCCCGAAGGCCGTCGCCGATAAAGTTCAGTGCAAAAATGGTAATACTGATAGCTACTGCCGGAAAGAACATCTGGTAAGGATAAGAAAACAAATATTCAATGGCATCATTAGCCAGAGTTCCCCAGCTTGCTTTGGGCACCGCAATACCAATACCCAAAAAGCTTAAAAACGCCTCCTGGAAAATGGCGGATGGGATTAAAAAGGTTACTGTAACGATAATCGTCCCAATACTGTTTGGAATCAGATGGTGAATCAAAATCTGCCATTTGCTTAAGCCGCAGACCTTACCGGCAAGAGCAAAATCCTGTTCCCTCAAAGTAAGGATCTGCCCTCTGACCATTCTGGCAGTAGTAATCCAGTAAGTCAGGCACATGGCGATTAAAATACTCTTCATGGTATTTCCCAGATACATCATAATTAAAATCAAATAGATTAAGCTGGGAATCCCGCAGAGAATGTCCACAATACGCATCATAATCATATCTGTTCTGCCGCCCAGATAACCGGCAATACCGCCGTATAACACGCCGATAATCATATTAATAAAGGCGGCGGTAAATCCGATAGTAAGGGAAATCCTTGCTCCGTACATGGTGCGGACAAAAATATCTCTTCCCAGCTTATCTGTGCCAAACCAATGAGCCCTGCTGGGCCATTCCAGCATGTGGGCAAAATCTGTCTGGTCATAAGTATACTGTGAAAACATAGGGGCAAAGACAGCAAGCAGAGTCATGACTGCGATTACTGCCAGGCCAAACATTGCCAGCTTATCCTTTTTCAGTCTTCTCCAGCACATCTGCAAATAGGAAATGCTCTCCCTCTCAATACTCTCTGTCTCCCGATCCGACTCTTCCAGAGGCTCCATCAGCTCATCCGGAATGACATCTGTCATGGCGTAAGAAGGCCCTGCCGTTTCCACAGCCAAAGCCTGGACCATTGTTTTCTTCTTCATGCTAAACACTCCTATTTATCGATCTTTACTCTGGGATCAATTACTGCATACATAATATCCACGATTATGTTAACAATAATAATCAATGTCCCTACAAACAAGGTAAGTCCCAGAGTCACGGAATAGTCACGATCATTGATGGCAGACACAAAGTAGCGGCCAAGTCCCGGTACAGAGAACAGCTTCTCAATTATAAAAGTACCGGTTAAAAGGGCGGCTACCATAGGACCTACATAAGTAATAACGGGCAGCAGGGAATTCTTCATGGCATACCTGCTGATAACGGTAAATTCCGGCACTCCTTTTGCCCGCTCGGTACGGATATAGTCCTGGCGCATAGTCTCCAGCATGGAAGATCTCATAAGACGGGTAATATAGGCAATCTGGGAAAATGCCATGCAAAATACCGGCAGTACATAATGTTTCCAGGAAGTTAACCCATAAGACGGGAAAATCTTCCACTTTTCACAAAAGAAATACATCATAAGGACACAAATTACAAAAGATGGAACCGACACGCCTATGGTGGCAAAAACCATGGCCGCTCCATCAGGCCACTTTCCCCGTTTCACTGCCGCAATTACGCCCAAAGGAACTCCCACGGCCAGGGAAATCAACACACCCCAGAAACCGACCCTGGCAGAAACCGGAAATCCCTGAGCAATCAGCTCATTTACAGTTGTATCCTGCTTTTTAAAGGAGGTGCCCAGATCACCTTGGGCCAGATTTTTCAGATATCGGATATACTGCTCCGGGATTGGATCATTTAGTCCATACTGCTCAGAGACCTTCTCCAGAATCTTCGGTGGTACATTTCGGTTCTCAGCCGGGCTAAAAGGGCCGCCGGGAATGATATGCAGCAAAAAGAATGTAATCGTAATCAGAACAAACACAGATAGAATGCCTGCGCCGATTCTCTTTAAAATATACTTGATCATTGTCATTCCTCCCTGTTTCTTCGGTGCGGTGGAATGTGTATAAATACTCACTACACATAATTAAGTTTCATTTTACCTATTATTAGTGTAAAAGTCAAGTAAAGAGGTTTGAATATCTTGGCTGTGTCTTGACAATCCTTCCGTATTTTGTGTATCATCAAAACAGAAAAGGGGGAATAGAAATGTCTGTAAAGTCATCTGTTTTAAGATTCTTGGAAGAACAAAAGGGCGTTTATATTTCCGGCGAAGACCTGGCTGCCCGTTTCTCCTGTTCCCGGACTGCAGTGTGGAAAGCGATTTCTGCCCTCCGGAAAGAGGGATATCCTATTGATGCAGTCACCAATAAAGGGTACATTTTAGAGCCGGACAGCAACCTTCTCTCTTCTGAAGCCATTCTGGCCTATTCTGACAGGTGTTTTGCGCCTGTATGGGTATATCCGGAGGTTTCATCCACCAATCTGGTGCTTCGCCGGAAAGCGATGGAATCTGATAGTCAGGGCTGCCCTCTTTCTGACGGGGCCATGGTTTTGGCAGAGTCCCAAAGCGCCGGACGGGGCCATTTAGGCCGGGGGTTTTACTCTCCTAAAGATGCCGGCTTGTATTTTAGTATCCTGTATCATCCAAAACACCACTTAAGCCAGAGCCGGGTCATTACTGCTGCTGCCGCTGTAGCCGTCTATAAAGCTGTGTCGCGGATCTGCGGCATTGATTTAGATATTAAATGGGTGAATGATCTGTATTTTCGGGGAAAAAAAGTCTGCGGTATCCTGACCGAGGCTGTTTCCAGCTTTGAAACCGGAGAAATAGATTTTGTCATTGTAGGAATCGGACTGAATCTAAAAGAACCGGCAGGCGGCTTTCCGCCTTCCAACATCCAACAGATGGGAGCCATTACCTTAGATGGCTGTACTGCGGATGGTGTACCGGTCAACCGTAGTCAATTGGCGGCCCAGATCCGCTGTTGTTTCTTGGATCTTGCCGGCAGCACCGCTGTTCCGGAAATCTACCGCAGCCGCAATCTTGTGCTTGGAAAAGACGGGCTTCTTACCGGGCCCGACGGGCAGACTCAGCCAGTAAAAGCCATGGCCATTGAAGCTGACGGCAGTCTGACCTGCCGCATGGCAGACGGTTCTCTCCAGGCTTTCCCTTACGGCGACATACGCCTGACCTGATAACAGGCCAGGCGTATATGGAACTAACGCTTATTCATTTAAAGGCTGATCCAGCCTGCCACATTGGCAACAGAGCTTAAAAGAATAATAATCAAAAACACCGGCGCCAGATATTTGATAAAAAAATTGTACATCTTTTTGCGCCGGAATTCGGAAGAAATCTCCACTTCTTCCGCAATCCGTCTGATTCCCACTACCCGAAGAACCAGCACGCAGGTAGCCAAAGCCGCCACAGGCATCATGACAGAGTTGGTCAAAAAGTCGAAGAAATCCAAAATCGACATTCCCAGAGGCTTGACGAAATCCAAAACGTTAAAGCCCAAAGCAGATGCAGAGCCCAATCCCACCATAATGGCTCCCATCAGCAGACACCCGGCAGTACGGTTTAGCCCAAACTGATCCGTCAGTGTGGATACGCTGGTCTCGGTAAGGGAAATGGCGCTGGTCAACGCAGCAAAAAATACCATAAGGAAAAACATGACTCCGGCTAAGGTCCCCATACCCATGCTGGCAAATACCTTGGGGATCGTAATAAACATCAAGGATGGTCCGGCCTTCAAAGTGCTGGCATCTCCTCCGGAAAATGCAAATACCGCCGGAATGATCATCAGGCCGGCCAGCATGGCAATGCCGGTATCAAAAAACTCTACCTGTTTTGTAGATTGCTCAATGTCCACATCTTTTCCAATATAAGAGCCATAGGTATATAAAATACCCATTGCGATGGACAGGGAATAAAACATCTGGCCCATGGCTGCCACCACAGTCATCCAGGAAAAATTTCTAAAGTCCGGCAAAAGGAAATATTTAACGCCCTCCATGGCTCCGGGCCGGGTCACTGAATAGATCGCCACAAAAATTGCCAGGATTACCAGCAGGGGCATCATGATTTTGGAAACCTTCTCCACGCCATGCTCTACACCAGCCAGAATTACCACAATTACCAAAACAGAAAATACCAAAAACCAAATCTCCATACTGGCGGCATTTAACGTAAAGTCAGAAAAGTATCCGTCAGCTGCTAAGATCTGAGCATTTCCTTTGATATATTCAAACAAGTATTTGGCTACCCAGCCGCCGATTACGCTGTAATAAGGCACAATCAGCATAGGAATCACCGCATTCATCCAGCCCCCCACCTGAAAGGGAAGGCTCTTCCCGAAAGCCCCAAAGGCTCCTACCGGGCTTTTCTTTGTCATACGACCCAGGGCCGTCTCCGTTACGATCAGGGTATATCCAAAGGTCAGCATCAGAAGCAGGTAAACCAAAAGGAACATTCCTCCTCCGAATTTAGCTGCTAGATATGGGAACCTCCAAATATTTCCCAGGCCTACGGCAGAACCGGCCACAGCCAGCACGTAGCCCATCTTTCCGGAAAAGCTTCCTCTCTCGTTTTTGATTATTTTACCGCTGCCTTCTTTGTCCATGGCGGTTTCCTCCTTCTTGTATATGGTTCCATTCAGGTGGTCTGTGAATTGTTTTTGATATCACTAATATAATTGTCAATATCCTGCACAATACAATGCTCCCCCATAGTGTGCAAGGCTTCAAAGTATTTCGCGATATACTCATAGATGCCGTATTCTTCAAAAATCTTTGCCACATCTGCACCAGAAAGTCCTTTAAAATGGCGATACCTCTCCATACAGTAGATCAAAAAATTTGTTTCCTTGCTCATTGCTCAAGCCTCCTCCGGATAATCATAAAAGTCTGTTAAAAGCTCATCCTGGTACATAGTATACAAAGTCATGGGGCCATAGTGCCACAGCTTCGATTTTTCATCTGAAAGCTCTTTGTAAAGCCTGGACTGATAAAAATGGGAAATAGCCTTATCATCGTCTATATTGCTGTTTTTCGTAATCTGCTCAATGATAGGGGGAACAATAATTACCAGCATCGCGCTGAACTGGTCTTCATTCATACAAGCTCCTTCCCTTCAAAATGCAAGTATTGTAGAGATTTCTTCGTTGCAAATACCATTTGGTTGAACAGTTTCCGAATTTTGAGTGCAGTCAACGTCTGCTCTTTATTCAATACACCAGTCATATACAAGGTGATAGTACGGTACACATCATCGTTAGCAACTGCACCATAAATCATGTCGTATTGTTGCCCTTGGTAGGAACCTTGACGATTTGCTGCTACAAAATCTAACCATGCTTCATTGGGACTATCAAATCGAAGCAGGCTACACTCCTGAAATGCCACTGTTTCATCAATCGAATAAATATTCAGAGTAGCTTCACCAGTTTTACGTCGTTCTGTAACTTTACTGGCAAAATTCACGGCCTGATCGTAGTTGGTAGTGGTATAGAAACCGAAGCCGAAATCCAAATAGCGATTTTGTTTTATGGACTTCGGATGGTCTACAGTCACATTACTTCCGTGGTACAAAATCATACAAGCTCCTTCCCTTCCGATTATTGCTTCGCTTTAATAAATTCCAATTGTGTTTTTATAATTTTTGAATTTCCTTCAACGCTTTTTGAATATCCTTATAAATTAATGGCTGCATACTATCATCGTACACAGTTATATCTGCTTTACTAAGTGCAGAAAGAATATCATTTTTTAATTCAGGCTTATACTTTGCAACAACCGGCAACAACTTGATACATTGTCTTGCCGTAATGGGTTTAACATCTGTAATGTGCTTTAAATATTTATCAATGATTTCATCAATCTTGTAATCTTTATCCCATTTTGCATTACAGGCAAGCAGAGTAAGCCCTCTTGTGCGAATATATGAATTATCACTATCAAGCATATCGCTTAGTCTATCCATATATAAATAAATGCAATCTGTTTCTTCACTTTCTTTTTGCAATTCCTGTAATGCCTTGTATGCAATATTATTATTTTTATCGAACAATAGTTCAAATGTTTCTGCTATATTAAATGACACTATATCCTCCTCCGCAAATTCCAATTTTTCTCCCGCTCACCTTCTGTCAAACATAAAGTTAGAAATTCTAATCTGTTACTGATTTGAAAATTAATTCAAATAACGAACCGACAATTCCTGCACCGCTAATGCCGGTCCCTGATCATAGTATTCATTAGGATACTCTTTTTCCATTCTTTTTGCTTCTCTCATTAAAAACGGAATCATGCTTGCATCTCCACGAAAGCCAATAACAAGACAAAGCATAGATTTTAAGTATTCACTCTGAAACTGTGAGTATGTCTCAATAATCCAATCACAACAATTAATTTTGCTCTTCATAAAGAAATGTAATGCGTTTTCAATAAAGATATCTTGTTTGTTACGTATGCATTTTTCCTTTATCATTGGAAAAAGTTCTGATTCATATTCCATTATTTTTTCTCTTAGCAAGCTCCTGTTAGAACCAGACATTTCTTTCCGCATCAGCTTTAGCAATTTATCTGGTTCTACCGTTTCTGTAATTTCTTTTTCCAATTCCAAATCTGCTGTTGTCTTAGGACACCTTGCATTTGCAAATTCAATTGCCATTTGGCTTACTTCACCATGTAGATATATAGAATATTCAAACTTGGCCGCTGAGAACTCTACATCTCGATGGGTATCCAGGAATTTCTTCACTTCATTTTTTATGCGTCTGTCTTTCTTTCCATTTATAAAATTATATTCTTCTCTCATGGCCATCTTCTTTCACAAGACATATTTTCTGATTTTACTGCTTTTTCCGTTGGAAAAGTGATTGCACACTATTTTAGACAGCAACTCTCATTAACTTACCCCCATTATTGTACCAGATATTCTACTGAATACAAGGGGTACACAAAAATAAAATAGGTCAGAAAAAGGACCGGTAAAAACAGGGCGCAGATACTTGCTGCATCATCTGCGCCCTGAACGGATCGGTTATGCTGTTATTCAAGACTCTGTCCCATAAGGGCAGGGATAAGTCAAAAGGGACGTTTACATATAGATGGCTTTCATAAAACCACCCTATTTTCTGGCTCCGTCCGAACCAATAGTGTAACCGTCAATGGTGGCATTGACCGCCATTACGCCGTTTGCGTTAAAGTAGTACCACTTGCCGCCAATCTCTTTCCAGCCGCTGGCAAACATCCAGCCGGTATTGTCCAGCCAGTACCATTTCTCGCCGTCTTGCAGCCAGCCGGCGGCGGGTTTGCCGTTTTTTATGTACTGCCAGGAACCGTTGTGGTTCTGCCCCCAGCCCTGGGCGGTCTGAGGGTCAATGACGATCTCTGCAAACCGCCGCAGGACAGTAGCGGCCTCTGCGCGGGTGACAGTTCCCTGCGGGTCAAACTTATTTCCGCTTTTCCCGGCCAGGATGCCCGCCTGCTGCATGGCTTTGACCTCTGCTGCCGCCCATCCGCTGATCTGCGCGTTGTCCGAAAAAATCACGGCATCCTGGGTTGCGGGCAGGGAATAGCCCAGTTTTTTCGCATAATTTGCCGTAATGACTGCCATCTGTTCCCGCGTAATATTGGTGTCCGGGGAAAAAGTGGTGGCAGTAGTACCATTCACAATGCCTTTTTCCGCTGCCCAGTTCACATAAGGGGCGTAATAGGCGTCTGCTTTCACATCGGATACATCGATAATGTCGCTGACCGCCTGACTTTCGGTGCGGCCTTTGCCAATGTGCAGCGGCATGATGCGTGTGGTTGCCGTGATGGAATCCTCCTCTCAAAAAAATAAGGACAGCTACATGAGAGCTGTCCTTCGGTCAATCCGGTTTCTCGATATTTTGTTGTGCTTTTAGCTCTGCTGTTTTCTGTGCGTAAACCCGTATCTGGCGCATAATGAAAGAGAGCCTTCGCAGGTTGACCATGCAGACCCATTCCAGGTAGTCCACGCGCCCAAACCTCCAGTCCTCATATTTTTGTTTCGGCAGAACGCCAACTTCCATCAGCACATCCACTGGAGCCGCATACCCCCGCCGCTTGCATTGGTGATAGACAGCTGAATGTACTTTTCCAATCAGTTCTTTGTCATTCATTTCCGTGTTCCTTTGCAAGATACAATTTCTGATTTCTGGAACGCACTTTCTCCGGCTCTGAATACTGAACTATTCCTTCTGACATCAGTTCTTTTAATGCTTTAGACAGGGTGGAAGTTACTTTCGTATAACCAAGTTCGGACGCCAGCTCCGAAGTGGAAAGATTTCCGTTTTCCGCCAAAGCATCCACCACAAGATCTTTCAGTTCCGGCAAACTGCGGCGCTGCTTTTTCTTTGGGGCAACAGCAGTTTCCGGCATAAGGAATTTCTTATGAATGGGCAGAACCACCGTAAAATAAGTCCTGTCCTCATCTGTTTCAAATAATGGCATATCCGATCCGTTTGCTTCCATAGCATGGAGAATTGTGGGGATTCCGGTATTGCGCCCTTCCACCAATTTCAATTCCTTTAGAAAATCTCCAATCCGCCGGTTCCGATAACGCCGGGAAATCAGGCGGCGGTTCATTAAATCATGATTGCTGATCGTGCGGTCCGGTCCCGGCAGGCTGGTAATTTCCATCCGGTCCGGCGTGACAGTAACCGTGACCGGTTCCCCGATTTGATAGGACTTGTGGTAGATGGCATTGGACAGGCTTTCTTCCACTGCCGCATATGGCAGGTTAAAAATGCGTACTGCTTCTGCCTGGTTGGGAAGTTTGATTACTTTCTCTTTAATGATGTAGTTTTTAATATAGCTGAGCGCATCCCGCAGCTGGCGATCAAGAGGACCCGCAAAAATTTTTTCCGTCATTCCAATGCCGGTTGGGTCGGGCTTATCTACCACCTCAATCCGGGCATACGGGAAAAAATCATCCGGGCGCTCATTGAAGAACATCAGCCCTACATTCAACGGCCTTTTCCATTCCGAAGGCCCGCCAATCAGGCGCATGGAAGCCGCAGTTTCCGTAACCGGCTGGGTAAGCGAGCGTTCATACAGATCACTCTTTACCGCATAAAGGAATTCCGAAATCAGACTTGACTTCAAATCCTCTGGTCTGGCTGCCGGATTTGGGCGGTCATCATAGGGCTGGTTATTCGCCAGCATAAACAGCTCTTTTTCCTCCAGCTGGTTTGCCCGGATGCTGTTGGACATTTTTCGGATATAGTAAACCTTTTCTGATTTTGCAACTTTTTCTGTTGGGAAAGCGATGGGACACTTATAAGGCCGGTCAGCTCCGCCCGGTATCCATAAAACGATGATCTCTTTTCCTTCATAAGAAGCCTGCTCTACAATCGGAATATAGCGCGGCTCAATCAGATTACATTTTTGCAGCAATTCTTTATTGATCCGGTCAATGGAACTTTTGCTTAAACCTTTGACCGGGAGCTTCGGCATTCCATCTTCTTCCTCAATTCCAATAATGATGTAGCCGCCGCCCCAGTTGTCAATATCATTTGCGAAAGCACAAATAGAGTGCAAAATTGGTTCAGGATTCCAGTCGCCCTTATATTCAATACGCGCGCTCTCAATCACACGCCGGTTAATTAAATCGGATACATTGATTGGCAGTGCCATAATAACCTCCTGACAGATGTGGAACATCCTCCATTAACTTACCCCACTAACATCCCCCATTAACTTACCCCTTTATTGTATCAGATATTCTGGCAAAAGCAAGGGATACGAAAAAGATCAAATTAGGAAGTGCTGAAAATGGTCAATCAAGGCTTGCCCCAATTCGCCCTCATACACAGCGATTTATCCTGACTTGCTAAAATGCGCTGGTAGTACATGGTGTTGATCTGCCGTTCCAGTTGCCGGACGCGCCACGCAGATTTTGCACATTCTTCTGCATAGAAAGTCCTTGCCAGTTCATCCTGAACATGCATCAAAAGCCGATAATAGGACTAACTCAAGCAATAGAACTGACGCATCGCCCGAAGATTACAGACAGTAAAGCCCTTTCCAAACTCATTAGGCAGCTGTTCAGATAAATAATCCAGAAGTTTTTTCCACACTTGGTCCGGTCAGGAGAGCTTGGAAAGCTGGGTCAGTATCTTCTGCACACCGTCCCAAAGCTGTTTCTGCCGCTGTATAAGAAAACCCCGGAAAACCTTGATTTTCCGGGGTCTTTGAGCAATTTTGATACAGTCCCGCCAGCCGATTAACGCTTGCTGAACTGCGGAGCGCGACGAGCCGCTTTGAGACCGTATTTCTTTCTCTCTTTCATTCTCGGGTCTCTGGTCAAGTAACCTGCCTTCTTTAAGATAGGCCGGTAATCTGCGTCTGCATGAAGCAGGGCCCTGGAAATACCGTGACGGATAGCGCCTGCCTGTCCGGAGAAGCCGCCGCCGCGAACATTTACTAATACATCGAATTTATCAGTGGTCTCAGTTGCAACCAGGGGCTGACGAACAATGAGCTTTAAGGTCTCCAGACCTAAATACTCGTCGATATCTCTCTTATTGATAGTAATCTTACCGGTTCCCGGTACTAAATATACTCTGGCGATGGATTTTTTTCTTCTGCCAGTTCCGTAAAATTTTGCGTTAGCCATTGCAATTTCCTCCTTCCAAATCTTCTAATTAGAATGTTAAAACTTCTGGTTTCTGCGCTGCCTGCTGGTGATCCGGGCCTGCGTATACATGAAGCTTATCTAACATGCTTCTTCCCAGAGGTCCCTTTGGAAGCATACCCTTGACTGCTAACTCTACTACTTTCTCCGGCTTCTTAGCCATCATTTCACGCAGGGTGGTTTCCTTCATACCGCCTACGTACTCGGAGTGATGATAGTAAATCTTCTGATCTAACTTCTTACCGGTTACTTTTACCTTCTCTGCATTTACAACGATTACATAATCGCCGCAATCCATATGAGGGGTAAAAATCGGCTTATTTTTGCCTCTTAAAACCTTAGCAATCTCAGATGCTAAACGGCCTAATGTATATCCGGTAGCGTCAACTACGTACCATTTTCTTTCAATTGTTGCTGGACTAGCCATAAAACTCTTCATTGGTTGACCTCCTGTTAACTTCGCTCAAAATATCTGAAACATTTATCGCAAAATGCCTGCTCCGGGGCTTTGGTCAAGCATTTTCTCGCAACGTCACAGTTATACATTATATAATAGACCTTCTGGCATGTCAACCCATTTTTCCGGAAAACCCTTTAAAATCACAGGTTTTTTCCCTGATTCTTCACTATTTCTTTTAAACGGGCGATTTCTCCCGGGTAAAATCCGGTTGTGGAATTTTGTCCGGCGATCTCCATGTATTCCAGGGCCTTTTCATAATTCCCCCGCTTTTCTTCAACTTTAGCCAAATCTTCATAGGCCTCATAGCAGATACACTTATTGCAGGTGAAAGCCCAGTTTTGGCGGGCGATTCCCTGGCGGGCCATTTCCTCTGCCTCATCAAGCCGCCCAAGATGAAACAGCACATCTGCAATTCCTTCATAGGTACAGCAGTTCTTGGGATTCTCTTCAAGTTTCTTTTGGTAATTCTTTAAAGATTTTTCATAGCAGCCCTGCGCCTCATCAAGCCGTCCAAGCGCTTCATAAAGCTCTCCCAGCAGCATCCAGCCGTAGGTTCTCTCCTCCTCCAGCTCCACGGACCTTTCTAAATAAGGAAGTGCTTTCTCCAGCTCCTTCTGCTCTTTAAAAAAATGTTTCCCCATAGACTGCCAGTATACGGCCTCCTTTGGGCTGTCCTCCAGAGCCTTCTGAAAATATTCTTCCGCTTTCCTGTAATCCTTTTCCTTTTCGTACAATAAAGCAATCTCTTTGTAAGCGTAAGCTGTCTTGGAGGGCTTTAATTCCATATATCGCCCATAACATTTTCTGGCCTCACCATAATTTTCCTGACGGCTTAAAATTCCGGCGTAAATCCCCTGTAAAATCGCGTCATCAGGGTTTTGGGTTATTCTCAGTCTGGCTTCTTTTGCCGCTTCCTCTGTCCGGTATAAACGCTTTAAAATCCGGCACAGATCTCTGGCTGCCTGTAAATCGCCTTCGTCTGCGCCTTTCCGGTAAGCGGACACCGCTTCCTCCCATTTCCCCTGATTTTGAAGGACATCTCCCAGATAATCCCAGATTCGGAATCCTTCCGGATTAAGTTCCGCAGACTTGCGGTAACAGTTTTCCGCATCCTCATACCGCTCCATCTCCTCATAAGCCTGGCCCAAACGGAAATGGATATAATATCCGCTTATCTCCTGCTCCATCAGTGCCAAATAGACAGCGGCTTCTTCCTCATACCGATCCAAATCATGAAGGTAGCCGCCCCGGATAAACTGACGGGTAACCGTGTCCTGCCCGGCAATAGCCTGGTCAATAAGCTTTAAAGCCTCCTCTGTCCGGTCTGTATCCGAACATAACCCGGCATATTCCTGATACACCACCGGAGCTCCCCCGGTCTTCTCCAGCAGATCTTTTAAAACCTCTTCCGCTTTTTCCCACTCTTTTAATTTCCGCAGAGCTTTTGCATATTGGTAACGGGATGTGGCGCTTTCAAAGCCCTGATTAAATAGCTGCTCCGCCCTTTCTCTTGCCTCCTGGTACTGCTCCAAATCTACCAGGATCTCCAGATACATGTGAAATGCTTCCGGTTCAAAGCCTGTTTTTAGTATCTGCTGGCAAAGCGTTAAAGCTTCCTCCTTTTTGGATTCTTCCAGCAAAAGTTCCGCCTTTTTAAACAGAGGTTCTCTTTCTTCCGGAAAATCTGCAATAGCCTGGTCATAAAGCTCCTGAGCCTGGTCTTTCTGCCCGGAAAGGGCATATTCCTCTGCCAAATCCAGGTACAGCTCCAAAGGCCTTTCTTCCGGTGCAAGCAGATCCCAAATGTTTCTCCGGTATAAGGCAGCATTCCCATAATCTTTCAGCTCATAAAAGCTTCCTGCCATCATAAGGAACCAGGATATCTCCTTTTCCTCCGGCGGGGCGGTTTCCGGTAAAATTTTCACTACCCGATCATAAAGCCCTCCCAGATAACAGATATTGGCCAGCTTCCAGTTATCCACTTCCCCGTATTCTCCATTTTCTATCTGAAAAGCCAAATCTTTTGCCGTATCCCGAATCAGGCTTTCCAAATACTCCCACTTCTCGCCATACAGGTTTTCTGCTTTCTGATAGGCTTTTAACGCATTGGCCAGATCGCCTGTTTGGCGCAGATAGTTTCCCAGAAGCATCATATAATTGCAATCCTCCGGGTCAGAGGACACAAGCTCCTTAATAATTCCGGAAAGGGTTTCATCCTCTACTTCCGATTCCTGATAATTTAGTGCAGTCCGGGCAAAAAAGTATTTTGCTGTCGGGTTCTCTCCGTTTTCCTGATACAGACGCTTTGCCAGCCGGAAAGCCTCTTCCTCCATTCCCCGCTGCATCAGGGTATGACGGATTTTCAGCACCTCCATGTCCGGATGATACAGCGTCACCCCTTTCAAAGTTTCTAATATTTTATCGGCAGTCTCTTTATCTTTCTGGTTAACGGCAGAACGCAGATTGAAATAAGCCTCACAGTATTCCTGACAGTCCATCCCCATTCCAGGCTTTACCAGATCATAACGAAAATCTTCTTCCCCCTCAATCTGATCAAAAAGATAATCGATATACCCTTCCGGAAATTGCTCCGCCAGTCCCTCTTCCCCGGTCCAGCAAAAATAGTTATTCAGAGTTGCCAGACAGGCAGACGGCAGATGAAAATGATCCATAAAAAATCCTAAAAGAGCCATCCCTGCCTGGCTTTGGGTCTCCAGATCCCGGCAAGCGGGATGTTGAATCAGTTCTGCCCATTTTTCAGGCTGAATACGGCTGCCGTAATCCTGGTACAATTCCTCTGCCTTCTTTAGCAGCCCCTGGATTTCCTCGCCTCCCAGCATCTCTGCCGCCCGGGGTCCGTCTTCCTGTGCCTTCTCCATTTCATCCGCCTGTATCAGAGCTTCTTCCATGGCCTTTCGCAGAGCCTTAAATCCCTCTGGATTCTCTTCCGGATGAAAAAAGGGCAGTCTTACCAAATAGGCTTTCCGGATTTCCTCTTTATCTGCAGTAGGCTGAATCTCCAGATACTCCCAACAGTTTTTATTCTCGGTCATTTGCCTTCTCCTTTCAGTTGTATCGGCACGCGCCGCTGGCGTCACCTGTCACCTGGTTCAAATGCATCCCTTGCCAGAAAAAACCAGGGACGTGTCCCAAATATCTCAAATCCCGATTTGCGGTACAATTTTACAGCCGGCTGATTGCAGTCAGCAGCCATCAGTTCCAGGCGTGATAGTCCCAGATCCCCGGCCATATTTTCGATTGCCTTCATAGCCTGGTATCCAAGTCCCTGTCCCCAGAGCTCTTTTGCAATCCCAATCATGTCAATATCCAGAGTATCTGCCTCGGGAAGCAGTCTCAACACTGCAAAGCCCACCCGTTTTCGTCCCTTCAGCAGCCAGAAAAACCGGCTCCCATCCTTTTGGTCTTTCTGAATATCTTCCATGTCATAGGTGGCAGAGCTTGCTACATGAAAAAAGCTTTCATTATACATATCCAGCCACTGAGTCCAATCCGGCTTTCTTAAAGCTGTAAGCTTAACTGTGGAAATCTCGGAGGGCAGTTCTTTCTGCTTTTGCCCCGGCAGCCTTTTCTCCATTTTTAAAAGCCGGTAGCTTTTTTCCAGCTTATAATAACCGTAACGGCCCCCTTCTGCCAGACGCTCTTTTCCCGGCTCTGCGTCCAGGACAAAAATTTCTTTGGCGCCGTTTCGGTAGCACTGATGCACCAGACGGGTGACCGTCCGCCCAAAATCCTCATCCCGGCACCGTTCAATGACTATGTAGCCTTTTTCCTTTTTCGGGATCTCCTTCTGAACCATCCGGTATTTCCAATATTTGTTGTCCACCACAATCTCCGGGCACAGTTCCTTTTCATATTCCATACTCACCAGAGTCAGCCCCTTAGCCGGGGCAGTTCCTCCGGCTGCCTGACGATCCCTGGCGTCCAGAATTTCTTCCACATGTTCCGGCGGGTAGATCCCCATTCCTACCTTTAACAGGGTCCCTGCAATAATCCGCACCATATTGTAGAGGAAGCCGTTGCCGCTGATCCTCATGGTAATCAGCCCTTCCTCATCCTTTTTCAAAGTCAGGCTGTAAATGGTCCGCACGGTTTCCTCTGCCTGGGTACGCACGGTGCAAAAGCTTTTAAAGTCATGCTCTCCTACCAGATACGAAGCGGCCTGCCGCATTTTCTCCAGATCCAAATCAAAGTAGCAGAAATGAGCGTACAGACGGCCCACCGGCATATCAATTTTCCGGTTTAAAATTTTATATTCATAGGTTTTCTTACAGTTCTGTTTTCTTGGATGCCAGTCCGGCGGCACTTCTTCGGAAGTCTGGATCCGGATATCCTCCGGCAGACGTTGATTTAAAGCGAAACAGATCTTGTCCCCGGGAATCCGGCTCTCTGTGTCAAATACCGCCACATTTCCCCTGGCGTGTACGCCGGAGTCCGTCCGGCTGGCCCCTATAACGGCAACAGGCTCTCTCAGTAAGTCTGACAGAGCCTTATTTAATACCTCTTCTATTGTAATTCCGTTGGGCTGAAGCTGCCAGCCGCAATAATTAGTGCCGTCGTAGGCCACCACCAGCTTAACACGTTTCATAGCATTATCCTCAATACCAATACAATCCCTGCGTAAACCGCAAACATGAGATAAGCAATCCTGTCGCGGCGGGCATATTTTAGGGGTTTCATCTTCGTCCGGCCCTCCCCGCCCCGATAGCATCGGGCTTCCATGGCCATTGCCAGGTCTGTGGCCCTGCGGAATGCAGAAATAAAAAGCGGGACTAAAAGTGGCACCATGGCCCTGGCCTTTTGAATCAAATTTCCGCTCTCAAAATCTGCACCCCTGGCCATCTGGGCCTTCATGATTTTATCCGTTTCCTCCACCAGAATGGGGATAAATCTCAAAGCAATAGACATCATCATAGATACTTCGTGAACCGGTATATGAAAAGGTTTTAAGAAACCCAGCCCTTTTTCCAAACCGTCTGTCAATTGGTTGGGAGTAGTGGTAAAGGTCATAAGGGAAGAACCGATTACCAGATAAATCAACCTTACCGCCATAAATCCTGCTGTCCGGATTCCCTCTTTGGTCACCTTTAAAAATCCCAGCTTTACTAAAATCTCCCCATCTGTCAAAAAAAGGTTAAAGCTGACGCTGATCAGCAGCAATACTACTATGGCTTTCAATCCTCTCACAATAAACCGGAACGGAACTTTGCTGCTGCCAATCACCAAAGCCAGAACCGCCGTTGCCAGCAAATAGCCCCAGATATTGTCCGCCAGAAACAAGGCGATAATAAACACCATGGTTCCCACCAGCTTCGTTCTGGGATCCAGCCGGTGAATCACGGATTCTGCCGGATAATATTGTCCTATCGTAATATCTCTAATCATAATGTCTCCTAATTATCAACCTGGTCCCGGACAGTATCCGCTTGCCGGAGAGTATTGGGCTTCAGCAAATTTATAATTGCCTGACGCGCTTGTGCCACTGTGGTAATTTCATCATCTATGGCCACTCCCCGGCTTCTTAAATCCTGAACAATATAGGTAATCTGAGGCGCCGCAAGCCCCATTTTCTCCAACTCTTTATAATGCTTAAACACTTCCTTAGGCGGGCCGTCAAAAACCTTCTCCCCCTGGTTCATTACCATAAGCCGATCTGCGTACCGGGCAATGTCCTCCATACTGTGGGAGACCAGGATAATGGTCATTTTCTTCTCCCTATGAAGGGTGGCAATCTCTTCCAAAATCTCGTCCCGTCCTTTAGGGTCCAAGCCTGCTGTAGGTTCGTCCAAAATTAAAACCTCTGGTTCCATAGCCAGCACTCCTGCAATGGCCACGCGCCGTTTTTGACCGCCGGACAATTCAAAGGGGGACTGAGTATAAAAGCTCTCATCCAGTCCTACCGCCTGAAGAGCCTTTTGGGCCCTTTCTTCTATCTCTTCCCCGGAAAGCCCCTGGTTTTTTGGTCCAAAGCACACATCAGAAAATACATCCACTTCAAAAAGCTGATGCTCCGGATATTGAAATACCAGCCCCACTTTACTGCGGAGTTTCCGCATATCGTAGCCGTGGTTATAGATATTTTCCCCGTTATAATACAGTTCTCCACTGGAAGCTTTTAAAAGGCCGTTTAAATGTTGAATTAAGGTAGACTTTCCGGAGCCGGTATGTCCGATAAGGCCCACAAACTGCCCATCTTCTATTTCAAAGCTTACATTTTTCAGGGCATATTGTTCCAAAGCGGTTCCCTGCCCGTAAATGTGGTTCAAATTGACTGCTTTTATTCCCATCTGTTTTCCCTTTCCTGCAAATTCCGGTTTACAACGTTATTTTTCCCGGATATTTTTCTGCAAATACAGGCATCAGGGCATCCATAAATTCCTGTCTGGTCAAAATCCCATCCGGCAGAGGCAGCCCTTCTTTTTTCAGCTCATAGGCCAGTTCTGTTACCTGGGGAACATCCAGCCGGAAGCGTTTCAGCTCTTCCACCCTGGAAAAGATTTCTCTTGGGGAACCATCCATAACAATCTTTCCGTCATCCATTACGATCACTCTGTCTGCATGGATCACCTCTTCCATATAATGGGTAATTAGCAGTACCGTAACCCCTTCTTTCTGGTTCAGTTCCCGGACTGTGCGGATTACCTCGCTGCGGCCGTTGGGATCCAGCATCGCCGTAGGCTCGTCCAGCACAATGCACTGGGGACGCATAGCCATAACCCCTGCAATGGCCACTCTTTGTTTTTGGCCGCCGGACAGCTTGTTGGGTGATTTTTTACGATAGGCTGTCATTCCTACCGCTTCCAGGCTCTCGTCCACCCGTTTCCAAATCTCATCTGTAGGTACTCCAATGTTTTCCGGGCCAAAGCCTACATCCTCCTCTACCACATTCCCGATGATCTGGTTGTCCGGATTCTGAAAAACCATGCCGGTCTTTTTCCGGATATCCCAAAGCTTTTCCTCATCCCGGGTATTCATATCCGAAATCCACAAGGTTCCGTCCGTAGGCATAAGGAGGGCGTTTACATGCTTGGCAAATGTGGATTTTCCAGAGCCGTTGTGACCTAAAATCGCCACAAAATCCCCTTTTTCAATATCCAGGGTCAAATCGTCAATCGCCCGGTTTACTTCCTCTATATTTTCCTCTTCATCCCGTTTTATATAATCAAAAATCACGTGCGCTGCTTTGATAATTCCCATATCTGTCCTCTCATACGCTGCTGGCGCTTTTGGTTTCTGCGCTTTTCTCAACTGTCACGTTACATTTTATTAGATATTGATGGCGTAGTCAAGTAAATCCGGCAAAACCTATGGATAGCACATTTGCTGAGTACCCCGCAAAACAGCGCCCAGGCAGGTTTTCCCCGCCTGGGCGCTGTCGCTGGCATATGGATTTTTGTAATAGTTCAGATGTCAAAACTGCAACAAAGGTTTATCGCGTCATACTATTTCGGTTCCAGACTCCCTGGCTGTCTACCGGGAACCCGTCGATAACCGTATTCACTGCCATCTCACCGCTTCCCGGATAGAAGTAATGCCACTGGCCGCCTACATCATTCCATCCCTCAGCCATAACGCCGCTGGGATTTACATAGTAGGTTTTGCCGTTAACCTGAATCCAGGAGTTGGTGCACATAGCCCCTTCCGGGCCTCCCTGATTGGGATTGAAATAGTACCAGACATTGCCTTCCTTCAGCCAGCCCACATGCATGGCTCCGTAAGGCCCTCCTTCACTGGTACTTAAGTAGTACCAGATATTATTTACTTTCTGCCAGCCTGTAAGCATTACCCCATTGGAGTCAAAAAGATACCATCGTCCGTCTACACTCAGCCAGCCGTTTCTGTGGTAACTACCGTCAGGATAACGGAAGGCCCAGGAGCCATTCAGCTTCTGCCAACCTACGCTGGTAATACCTCCGGAATTGGTAGTGCTGCTATCGTTCTCTGGATTCTGGCCGCTGCCATCGGATACCTGGTGTTCATCAATATAAAGCTCATCAGACTTGGTCCATTCACTCTTTTTTCCGTAGTCCTCTTCCTTGTTGGTGGAGGGAACAGTACGTACCCGGAAGGTATAGGTTCCCTTTCTGGTCATATAGGGGTAAAAATCTGCTGAGGTTCTTTTATAATTTTCCAGCTTTTTCACCAGAGTACCGCCCCGATACAGATATACATCGTAGGCGCCTGAGGATGCATATTTATCATCCGGAGCCACCCATCTGGCCTGGCCTCTGGAACCGCTCCAGTAAGCATCTTCCGGGGGATCGAATATTCCCTTTACCGGTCTGGCTTTAACCGTCAGCACCATCTGCCCGTTGCTGACTTTGGCGCTTACAAAATCGGCTCCGCTTACAGAAACATTACCGGAGCTATAGCTGTTTCGGAAATAGTAGTCGTCTACTGCCTCCAGATAGATCTTCATCTTGGGGGTCTCGCCAATCTTTAATTCCTTGTCTGTCGAAGTGGACCACTCTACATCCAAAACATCATACTTAGATGAATTGGAATATACATAGTTGGTATCCCCATTATTTCCTACATTCATATCCGGCAGAGTATCTCCGGCCTCTAGGTTGGTCTTTACATGCACTCCGAAGCTTCCTATAGCGGTTCTGGCCCAAGCCTGGGGCGCCAATACCACAGAAAATAGTGATGCTATCATCACTGTCTGAATGATTTTACGTAATTTACTCATGTGCCCGCCTCCTTTATCTGTCTTTATTATACGGCCCACAGGAGTCTACCGTCAACTTACAATATTCTGACTTTTTTATGACAGAAGGAAGATGTACAAAAAAGCCCTGTTCAACGTATTTCTTAAACATCTTGGCATACCTCCAGCGGGCAAGGGCACACACCCTTTGTCCATAAGGACATTAAAAAAGGACGCCGCAAAAAGCGGACAACGGTCTCTCTATGACCGCTGTCCGCCTTTTGCAGCATCCCCTTTGGGATTAAATTATACGAACTCAATAATTACTTCCATCGCTCCGTCACCCTTACGCTGGCCAATCTTAACGATTCTGGTGTAGCCGCCGTTGCGGGAGGTGTACTTAGGCGCAATCTCATCAAATAACTTTGCCACTAAGTCAACAGACTTGGTGTTTCTCTTTCTGCCGGCTGCCTGGGTGGGAACCTCAGTTACTCCGTACAGAACCTTTAACATCTGTCTTCTTGCATGTAATCTGGAAGGCAAATCCTTCTTGATCTCTTTCTCAACTTCGTCGTATACGGTCACTTTCTTGCCGTTTACCACTTCTTTTACCCTTTTGCCATTGGCATCCTTGCGGGCAACCTTAGCGGTAACCTTAACGGTCTCAAAGTTATCTTTCTCCTTAACAGCCATTGCAACAAGACCTTCTGCAATCTTGCGGATCTCCTTGGCTCTGGCTTCCGTGGTCTTGATCTTGCCGTTGTAAATAAGAGCGGTTACCTGATTGCGGAGCAGGGCCTTTCTCTGATCAGAAGTTTTGCCTAATTTTCTATATTTTGCCATGATAAATTTTCCTCCATTTTGTGGAACACCCTGTCACGCTTCTTCGGTCTTACTGGCAGAGTGCTTTTACTCCATAAAAGTGTTATGCCGCAGCGAGATTATTCATCGCTGGGGTTGAGCTGGAGTCCCAGCTCCTTTAACTTAGCCAGCACTTCCTCCAGGGACTTGCGGCCAAGGTTTCGAACCTTCATCATATCTTCTGAGGTGCGGTTGCACAGCTCCTCAACCGTATTGATGCCGGCGCGTTTCAGACAGTTATAAGAACGAACAGACAACTCCAGCTCGTCTATATTCATCTCTAAAACTTTTTCTTTCTCATTGTCCTCTTTTTCTACCATAACCTCAGCAGTTCTGGCATTTTCAGAAAGGTCAATAAATAAATTCAGATGTTCGCTTAATACCTTAGCCGCAAGGCTTACTGCCTCGTCTGGAGCTAAAGTACCATTGGTGAATACATCCAAAGTCAGCTTATCGTAATCGGTAATCTGTCCTACACGGGTGTTCTGCACAGCTAAATTGACGCGCTCAACTGGGGTATAGATGGAGTCAATAGCAATTACTCCAATGGGCATATCCTCGGTTTTGTTCTTATCTGCACTGACATAGCCGCGGCCCTTGGTAATGGTAAGCTCCATATAGAACTTGCTGTCTGTGCCGCCGCTTAAGGTAGCAATTACCTGTTCAGGATTCATAATCTCGATATCCGCATCCGCCTGGATGTCTGCACCGGTAATTACTCCTTCACCCTCGTATTCGATGTACGCAATCTTTGGCTCATTGGTATCGCTGGTATTCCGGATTGCCAAGCTCTTGATATTCATGATGATTTCTGTCACGTCTTCCTTTACGCCAGGAATCGAACTGAATTCATGCAAAACCCCGTCGATTTTCACCTGACTGACTGCTGCACCCGGAAGAGAAGAAAGCATGATTCTTCTCAGGGAATTTCCCAACGTGGTGCCGTAGCCTCTCTCAAGCGGTTCTACTACAAATTTCCCGTATTTCTTATCTTCTGAAATCTCTGCAATTTCAATGTTTGGTTTCTCGAAATCGAACACTAACAGCCCCTCCTTCTGGGTCATATAATCGAGGGTACATACTCAGAATAAAGACCATGCTCTGACCTGCAATATATGCAGGCCAAAGCAATGATGGATTTTTTATTTGGAGTACAACTCGACGATAAGCATTTCATTTACAGGAACATCAATCTCGTCTCTGGTGGGAAGTTCCTTAACAGTGCCCTTTAATGCCTCCTGATCAACTTCCAGCCAAGCCGGTACCATACGGCCTCCGGTTACCTCTAAGATGTCTTTGTATCTCTGTGCGGATTTAAACTTCTCTTTAATCTCAATAACATCTCCAGCCTTTACTAAATAGGAGGGGATATTTACACACTTACCGTTTACCAAAACATGCTTGTGATCTACAATCTGTCTGCTCTCTTTTCTGGTTCTGCCGATACCCATGCGGAACAGTACGTTGTCCAGTCTGGTCTCCAGCATGATCATCAGGTTTTCACCAGTCTGACCTTTCATACGAGCTGCTCTCTCGTAATAGTTACGGAAGGGCTTCTCTAATACGCCGTAAATGAATTTCGCTTTCTGCTTCTCTCTTAACTGAGTGCCATACTCGCTCATCTTCTTGTTTGCTCTTTTAGACTCTCTATTGGATTTCTTGTCAATTCCTAAATAGATGGGGTCCAGGCCAAGGGATCTACATCTTTTAAGAACAGGAACTCTATCAACTGCCACTTTACTTACCTCCTAAGATTAGACTCTTCTACGCTTCGGCGGACGGCAACCATTATGCGGTACCGGGGTTACGTCCTTAATGCTGGTTACTTCTAATCCGCAAGCCTGAAGGGCGCGGATTGCTGCTTCACGTCCTGATCCAGGACCCTTTACCATAACATCTACTGATTTTAAACCGTGTACAAGAGCTGCCTTTGTTGCAGTTTCTGCTGCCATCTGAGCCGCATATGGAGTAGATTTCCTTGAACCTCTAAATCCCAGACCACCAGCACTTGCCCATGATAAGGCATTCCCCTGTGCATCCGTTAAAGTCACTATCGTGTTGTTAAAAGATGACTGGATGTGTGCTTGTCCGCGTTCAACGTTTTTCTTTACACGCTTTTTTGTCACTTTCTTTGCAGTGGACACTTTTTTAGCCATTTTAAACTAACCTACTTTCTTGAATTTTGAACCCTGTTTCCTGTCTTTAAAACATGCAACGTGATTCATCTCTGTTGTTACTTAACGAAACAGTTATTTCTTCTTGTTCGCTACTGTCTTTCTCGGACCTTTACATGTTCTTGCGTTTGTCTTGGTCTTCTGACCACGGCAGGGAAGGCTCTTTCTATGACGAATGCCTCTGTAACAGCCGATTTCCTGAAGTCTCTTGATATTTAAAGCGATCTCACGACGCAGGTCGCCTTCTACTGTCTGTGACTCAGCAATCACTGCTGCAATGTTCTTTACTTCGTCATCGGTCAAATCCTTAACACGTGTGTCAGGGTTTACACCAGCCTCAGCAAGAATACGGTTTGCACTTGCTCTACCGATACCGTAGATATAAGTTAAGCCGATTTCGACACGTTTTTCTCTTGGTAAATCAACACCTGAAATACGAGCCATGAGTGTACCTCCATTTAATTTAGTAGAAATATTGTTTGCCGGTACGAACAACGCACCCTGGCGAGTCATACCAAAGCCGCGCGAAAAATATGGGCGATCAAGCGGCATTAGCCCTGTCTTTGTTTGTGTTTAGGATTTTCACAGATTACTCTGATACTGCCTTTTCTTTTAATGATCTTACACTTTTCGCAAATCGGTTTTACTGATGATCTTACTTTCACAGTAATTCTCCTTTCCTTCGTAGTCCGCCTCATTCCTTCATATCGGATACACACCAGCTCCGATCCCCAAAGAAGCGGCATTACGGGTTGCCATACCTGTATATAAGTGCCCTAAAAAAGGGCATAATACAAGCGTTCCAACAAAGTTCGCTTGAGCATTATAACATCTTTATTCCGGAAAATCAAGCATTTTCCATATTTTTTTTATTGAGGTAACAGTTCAGCCTTGCGAAGATTCCGGGTAAAAAGCGCCAAAAACCTGTTTTCATAAACATTTTTTACCTGGAATCTTCATAAGGCGGATGCCACAAGCTTCTTATGTGCCTTATTTATCTCTCCAAATAATACGGCCTTTGGACAGATCATAGGGAGACATCTCCAGTGTCACCTTATCACCGGGAAGAATTCTGATATAATTCATGCGGAGCTTTCCGCTGATGGTTGCCAGAACTTTGTGGCCGTTTTCCAGTTCCACCTGAAACATGGCATTGGGCAATTTTTCAATAACAACGCCTTCGATCTCAATTACGTCTGCCTTTGACATACTACTCTCTTACCTCCTGTACGACGTCTTTCATTCTCTTTATTACCTGGACATGTTTTTTATTCTTTCGGAGTGTCCTTCCGTTTGGGCCCAGCAGAAAAACATATTGAGGACTATCTTCTTTTATGACATAAATCCGTCCTCTGTCATTTCCGGCCAAAGACATGGCCCTCCATCCCGGATGCATTTCCATGGAAGTCCCTCCTTACGCCCCGCGTTCCCTGTCAAAAGCTGACAGAGAAAGGATTTCCGGCTCTCCTTCTGTAATGAGAATCGTATTCTCATAATGGGAGGACAGAGAATGATCGACAGTCACCACAGTCCAGTCATCATCCATCCAAAGAACATCCGGGCCTCCCATATTAATCATAGGCTCAACAGCCAGAGTCATGCCGGGTCTCAAAAGAATCCCTTTTCTCTTCATCGCGAAATTTGGTACCTCCGGATCCTCATGAAGATGAGTCCCAATTCCATGGCCCACCAGATCACGAACCACGCCGTAGCCAAAACTCTCGGCAAAAGACTGGATCGCAGCAGAAATATCGTTCAGATGATTCCCTGCCCTTGCAAACCGGATTCCCTCAAAAAAGCTCTGCCTTGTCACATTCATAAGCGTCTGTGCCTCTGGTGACACTTCACCCACAGCCCAGGTTCTGGCCGCATCAGAATGATACCCCTTATAGATAACGCCTGCATCCAGACTCACAATATCTCCCTCTTTTAAGATGCGGTGGCGGTTGGGAATTCCATGAACCACTTCATCATTGACAGATATGCAAATGGACGCGGGATATCCGTTATAATTTTTGAAGGAGGGAATACAGCCATATCCGCGGATAATCCGCTCTCCCAGCTTATCAATGTCCAGAGTGGATATCCCCGGGTGAATGGCTTTTTTAAGTTCCTCATGAGTAGCCGCCAGGATCTCTCCGGCTCTCCTCATCAGGTCTATTTCTCTGGGCGATTTAATCGTTACTGCCATTTCCCTGAGCTCCTAAAAGTTTTGTAATATCCCCGAAAACATGATCCGGCTCTTTTGTACCGTCCACAGTATGGAGTATTTTTTCCCGGCTGTAATAATCAATTAACGGCTGGGTCTGCTCATGATAAACGAAGAGACGCTTTTTCACAGTTTCTGCCTTGTCATCGTCTCTCAAAATAAGGGCGGAACCACACCTGTCGCACACACCTTCTTTTTTCGGAGCCGCATATGCAATGTGATATGTGGAACCGCAGTTCGGGCACGCACGGCGCCCTGACATGCGGGCAATGATATTTTCATCCGGTACATGGACATCAATGGCAAAATCCAGTTTTTCTCCTCTGGCCTTCAGCGCCTCGGCCAGACATTCCGCCTGAGGAATGGTACGCGGAAAACCATCCAGAATGTAACCGTTCTTACAGTCCTCCTGACTGATTCTGTCCATAACCAGATCAACGGTCAGGGAATCCGGAACCAGAAGTCCCTGTTCCATATAGGCCCCCGCCTTCTTTCCAAGCTCGGTCCCCTGCTTAATATTTGCTCTGAAAATATCCCCCGTTGAAATATGCGGGATCTGATACTTTTCAGCAATTCTCTCCGCCTGTGTCCCTTTTCCGGCACCAGGTGCGCCCAACATAATGATCTTCATGCTTCCTCCTCCTTTGCGCGTCTTTTCCGCGCGTTAAGGGATACCCGGAGGCTGTTTCCTCCTTCTTGTGCATTCTTTCTGCACATACAGGTATGCCCGCGGGATACTTATCCCTCCATAGGTTTCATGAGCCACAAAAAACAGTGATTCGAAAAAGCGGGCGAAAAAACTTCCGCCCGTTTCGAATGCTTACACCGCTGTCATGTTTCCAGTCACAGCAATTCAGATATCCTCTGAGCTGTTACTTCCGATTAATCATTTAAGAATCCCTTGTAATTTCTTACAAGCATCATAGATTCCACAGCCTTAATGGTTTCCAGGATTACACCTGCGATGATAATTAAGGATGTTCCGCCAAAGGAAAGACTGCCAACGGAGAACAGGCCGGATGCCATGATTGGAATGATACATACAATAACCAGACCAACCGCCCCGATGAAAACAATATAGTTTAAAATATTAGTGAGGAAGTCCGAGGTTGGCTTGCCAGGACGAACGCCCGGGATAAAGCCGCCGGATTTCTTCATATTATTTGCAACTTCCAATGGGTTAAACGTAATGGACGTATAGAAATATGCGAACAGTACGATTAATACGATATAAAACAGCAGACCAACAGAATATCCCGGACTCTCCGGTCTAAACCAGTTGGAAGAGCTTAACGCCAGAAGAATTTTTCCTCCGATGGTGGAATAGTTCACCTGGAAAAACTGTGCCACCATCACCGGCATAGACATGATAGAGGAGGCAAAAATTACCGGAATTACGTTGGCGGTATTTACCTTAAGCGGAATGTAGGTGGACTGTCCACCGATCATTCTGCGTCCCTGCATCTTTTTGCTGTACTGTACCGGGATTCGGCGCTCTGCACCATTTAAAATGAGAACGAATACAACCGTCGCGACAATAACCGCCAGCACAATAATGGCTGCCACAGTTGCAACCGCCACGGACTTTCCGGCCATAAAGCGCTCATACAAAGTCAGTACATCCTGCGGAAGGCTGGATACGATATTAATAAGAAGTACAATGGAGATACCGTTTCCAATTCCCTTATCCGTAATTCTCTCTCCAATCCACATAAGGAGAGCAGAACCGGCCGTCATGGCTGCCACAACAGTCAGGTAGCCCCAGAAATTCCTGTGATCCTCATAGAGCAGACCCTGTCTGCCGAGACCAATTGCCATGGCACTGGACTCAAACAGGGACAATGCAACCGTAAGATACCTTGTATATTCTGCAATCTTCTTTCTTCCATCCTCGCCTTCCCTCTGCATCTCTTCAAGCTTCGGAACAGCAATGGTCATAAGCTGCATGATAATGGAAGATGTGATATATGGGGTGATACTCAGCGCAAACAGCGACATGGAGGAGAAAGAACCTCCCGTCACCGCATTGACAAATCCCATGCCGGAAGCCTGGAGATTGTCAAAAAAGGTTTTCAGATAGCTGGGGTCCACACCCGGAATCGGAAGGCAGGAGCCAATCCGGATAACAACAAGCATCATGAAGGTGTAAAGAAGCCGTTCCCGGACTTCTTTCACCTTAAATGCTTTTTGTATTGAATTTAACATATTAGATCACCTCGCAGGTTCCACCTACTGCCTCAATTTTGGCTTTTGCGGCCTCACTGAAAGCATTGGCTTTAACGTTAAGTTTCTTTGTCAACTCGCCGTTTGCAAGAATCTTAACGCCGTCCTGCGGGTTCTTTACGATACCGCTCTCCATTAATGTCTCAACAGAAACTGTGGAGTCGTTCTCGAATCTCTCAAGTGCACTTACATTAATTCCAACGATATTCTTAGAATTGATGTTTGTAAATCCTCTCTTTGGAATACGTCTGTATAAAGGCATCTGACCGCCTTCAAAGCCAGGTCTCGGAGCTCCGGAACGAGCTTTCTGACCCTTGTGGCCCTTGCCGGCTGTCTTACCATTTCCAGAACCATGGCCGCGGCCTCTTCTGAAATTATCGCTATGCTTGGAACCCTCAGCAGGATGTAAATTAGATAAGTTCATCACTGCACCTCCTTACTCTCTATCGGATTAGATTTCTTCAACTTTAACCAGATGTCTTACACTCTGGATCATGCCTCTAACTGCACCATTGTCCGGCAACTCAACTGTCTTGTGCATCTTCTTCAAACCAAGCGCCTCAACAGTTGCCTTCTGCTTCGGAACAGCACCGATAGGGGATTTTACCAATGTGATTTTTAACTTCTCTGCCATTTCATTATCCTCCTATTAGCAAACAACTTCTTCAACAGATTTGCCGCGGTTCTTTGCAACTTCTTCCGGAGTCTTTAACTTTAAAAGACCCTCGATGGTTGCCAGAACTACGTTTGTCTTGTTATTGGAGCCTAAAGACTTGGTACGGATGTTCTTAATACCGGCAAGCTCTACTACGGAACGAACCGGACCGCCTGCGATAATACCAGTACCTTCCGGAGCTTTCTTAAGAAGTACGGATGCGCTACCGAACTCTCCAAGGAAGTCGTGGGGAATGCTGTTGTTCTCGTCTCTCGGAACCTCAACCATGTTCTTGATTGCTGCCTCTTTACCCTTACGAATGGCCTCCGGAACCTCGCCTGCCTTACCAAGGCCTGCACCTACGTGTCCATTGCCGTCGCCTACTACTACCAGAGCGGAAAATCTCATGGTACGTCCACCTTTTACAGTCTTGGATACGCGCTTGATGGCAACAACTTTGTCATTCAATTCTAACTGACTTGCATCAATGATTGTACGCTTCATGCTGTATTCTCCTCCCTACTAGAATTCCAGACCAGCTTCTCTAGCTGCGTCTGCCAAGGCCTGAATCTTGCCCTGATAGATGAAACCGCCACGGTCGAAAACAACTTCCTTAATGCCCTTTTCCATTGCCCTCTTTGCGATTACAGTTCCAACATATGCTGCTGCCTCAACGGTGTCGGTGTTCTCTAACTCAGCTTTGATCTCTTTCTCCACAGTGGAAGCTGCAGCTAAAGTATGTCCGACGGAATCGTCGATAATCTGAGCATACATATGATTATTGCTTCTGAATACTGCCAAACGCGGTCTCTCTGCTGTGCCGGCAAAGCGATTGCGTAATCTATAATGCTTTTTTTTGCGGATTTCGCTTCTTGACTGCTTGCTAACCATTTTTACACTCTCCTTAATTATTTCGCAACTGTTGTACCTTCACAGTTACATTATTTCTTACCAGTCTTACCAACTTTACGTCTGATAACCTCATCAGCATACTTGATACCCTTGCCCTTATACGGCTCCGGCTCTCTCTTGCTTCTGATTTCAGCAGCGTACTGGCCAACTTTTTCTTTGTTGATGCCCTTAACGATGATGATATTCTGACCTTCCAGAACAGTCTCAATACCTTCCGGGTCTTCCATCTCTACCGGATGGGAATAGCCAAGGGAAAGTGTTAATTTCTTGCCCTGCTTCGCGGCTCTGTAACCAACACCGTTAACTTCCAGCTTCTTCTCATAGCCTTCGGTAACACCGTGGATCATGTTATGGATTAACGTTCTAGTGAGACCATGAAGAGATTTCATTCTCTTTAAGTCATTTGGCCTTGTTACGATAATGTGTCCATCTTCTTCTTTGATTTCCATTTCCACCGGAAGAGTTCTTTCCAGTGTTCCTTTCGGACCCTTAACGGTCACTAAATTGTTTTCTGCGATTGTCACAGTTACACCTGCGGGAATCGCAACCGGCATTCTACCAATACGTGACATGCCATTTACCTCCTACTTAAATTCTCGGAGCATGCTTTTACACACTCTGTTTTCAGTTTCTATGTTATTTGCCTTTGGCATACAAAGGCCACACCGGACACCGCCCTGCCCGAAAAGCGGGTTTTGCAGGCGGCGGGTGATAACATCATGGAAAATTTTCTTTCAGCTTGCGCTCACTAAGCTGCTTTCGGTCACCAAACGAATGCCAGAACCTCGCCGCCTACGCCCAGCTCGCGGGCCTGCTTGTCGGTGATGACACCCTGATTGGTGGATACGATGGCAATGCCAAGTCCGCCAAGTACCTTTGGCATATCTTCCTTACCGGCATATACACGTAAGCCCGGTTTGGAAATCTTTTTGATACCGGAGATGATTCTCTCATTTTTATCCTTGCCATACTTTAAAGCAATACGGATTGTCTGGAATCCGCCGTCTTCAACGATATCATATTTCTTAATATATCCTTCTCTTACAAGAATATCAGCGATAGCTAATTTCATCTTGGAAGCCGGTACATCTACTGTATCATGTTTTGCAGTATTGGCATTACGGATTCTTGTAAGCATATCTGCAATCGGATCGCTCATAGTCATGATTATATTTCCTCCTTGTGGATTGTTGGTTTGTCACTGTGGTTCGCAGATATCATTATCTGCGCTGCACAGGTGTGTTCTTCGGCCTCTGAGGAGATGATCCTGTGGCCGGAGAACGGCTTTCGCACTAAATTCGCACTTCGCCTGCGGCTCGCGCCTTACGTCTTTTTACGTACTGGCTACCGCTACACTTCGCTCAACTAAGCTCTGCTCTCGCCTTCGGCTCGGCTTCGCTAAGGTTCGCGAAGGGCTTTCGCACTAAATTCGCACTTCGCCTGCGGCTCGCGCTCATTAAGTGCTCAATGCCTACCAGCTAGCCTTCTTTACTCCCGGGATCTCGCCCTTGTAAGCCAGTTCGCGGAAGCAGATACGGCAGATGCCGTATTTTCTCAAATATGCGTGCGGACGACCACAGATTCTGCAACGATTGTATTCTCTTGTGGAGAACTTTGCAGGACGCTGCTGTTTAATCTTCATTGAAGTTTTAGCCATGGATAAATCCTCCTACTTATTTTGCAAATGGCATATTGAATAATGTCAAAAGTTCACGGGCTTCTTCATCGGTCTTGGCAGTTGTTACGAAAATAACATCCATACCTCTTACTTTATCAACTTTATCGTATTCAATTTCAGGGAAGATTAACTGCTCTTTAATGCCAAGTGCATAATTGCCTCTGCCGTCAAATGCGTTTGCATTTACGCCGCGGAAGTCACGCACGCGGGGAAGAGCCAGGTTGATTAAACGGTCTGCAAACTCGTACATCTTCTCTCCACGAAGAGTTACCTTGCATCCGATTGCCATACCCTCTCTGATTTTGAAGTTAGCAACGGACTTTTTTGCTTTTGTCAGGACTGCCTTCTGGCCTGTGATGATTTCCAGGTCACGAACTGCAGAGTCAAGGACTTTCGCGTTGTCTTTTGCTTCGCCTACGCCCATATTGATAACGATCTTATTAAGCTTCGGCACTTCCATGATATTCTTATATCCGAATTTCTTTGTCATTGCATCAACGATTTCGTTCTGATACATTTCTTTTAATCTAGACACCTTGTTTTCCTCCTCTCTGCTCTTAGTCGATTACTTTTCCGGTTGTTCTGGCAACGCGGACCTTTTTGCCATCCTTAACTTCAAAGCCAACTCTTGTTGCTTTTCCGTCAACGAGCAGCATTACGTTGGAGATGTCCATGGCAGCCTCCTGGTGAACGATACCGCCGTTCTGATTTGTCTGGCTCGGTTTGGTGTGCTTTGTCACCATGTTGCAGCCTTCAACCAGAACTTTGTTCTTCTTTGTATCGACATGAAGGACCTTACCGGTCTTATCTTTATCTTTGCCTGCGATAACTTTAACCATATCGTCTTTTCTGATTTTATGCATTATCTGGCACCTCCTTATAATACTTCCGGAGCCAGAGATACAATCTTCATGAACTGCTTCTCACGAAGTTCTCTTGCAACCGGCCCAAAAATACGGGTTCCTCTTGGAGTCTTATCATCCTTGATAATAACTGCTGCGTTCTCGTCGAACTTAATATAAGAACCGTCTTTACGGCGTGCACCTTTCACTGTACGAACAACAACGGCCTTTACAACATCGCCCTTCTTAACAACGCCGCCTGGTGTTGCATCTTTAACGGAAGCTACGATGATATCACCGATATTAGCATATCTTCTTGTAGAGCCGCCCATAACACGGATACAAAGCAGTTCTCTTGCACCTGTATTGTCGGCAACCTTTAATCTGGTTTCCTGCTGAATCATGCTCTAAATACTCCTTCCTTTTCGTTCGCTCCGCTCACCACGTGAAACGCGCCAATGACCTCACTTTGCACGAGGCCGCGCTGCGTTGGGTCTGCCCCTTACGCTCCGTCACGTTTACGCTGCGAAACGACACTCTGTATCGCTTCTTTTATCTTGCTTTCTCGATAATTTCAACAAGTCTCCATCTCTTGTCCTTGGATAACGGTCTTGTTTCCATCACTTTTACTGTATCGCCAATATTGCACTCATTTTTCTCATCATGAGCTTTTAACTTATATGTCTTCTTAACAATCTTACCGATTAACGGATGTTTTACGTGGTCTTCGATAGCAACGACAATTGTTTTCTCCATCTTGTTGCTAACTACCTTACCAGTACGTGTTTTTCTAAGATTTCTTTCCACGACGGATAATCTCCTTTCAAATTTCGGTTTGTTACACGCGTCGGCGTGTGTCATAATAGCAGCCAATGGATTCGATATACGAATTTCGGCCAGCTTTTATGAATTAGTTAGCAACCTTTGCTTTTGCCGTGATAACAGTCTGAATTCTGGCGATGTTCTTACGAACTTCTTTGATTCTGCTTGTGTTATCTAACTGATTGGTTGCGTTCTGGAATCTCAGATTGAACAGTTCCTTCTTCGCTGCAACTAATTCTTCGTTTAACTCTGCTGCTGTCTTCGCATTTAATTCTTCTACATATTTATTAGTTTTCACTGTTATCACCGCCTTCTAAGTCTGCTTTGGAAGCGATCTTACACTTACACGGAAGTTTGTGCATGGCAAGACGAAGAGCCTCTTTTGCTGTTTCTTCAGGAACGCCAGCGATCTCAAACATCACACGGCCTGGCTTAACAACTGCTACCCAGTATTCAAGAGCACCTTTACCGGAACCCATACGGGTTTCAGCGGGTTTTGCTGTAACCGGCTTATCCGGGAAAATTTTGATCCAGACTTTACCACCACGCTTGATGTAACGGGTCATGGCAACACGGGCTGCCTCGATCTGATTGGACTTAATCCAGCACGGCTCAGTAGCAACAAGGCCATACTCACCGTTGGAGATTGTATTTCCTCTTAAAGCTTTGCCGGCCATGCTCCCACGGAACTGTTTGCGGCGCTTTACTCTCTTAGGCATTAACATTATTTATCGCTCCCTTCCTTATTTCCCTTCGTAGGAAGAACCTCGCCTTTGTAGATCCAAACCTTAACGCCAAGTTTGCCGTAGGTTGTATCTGCCTCTGCGAAACCATAGTCAATATCTGCTCTTAATGTCTGAAGCGGGATGGTTCCCTCGCTGTAAAACTCTGTACGGGCAATGTCTGCGCCGCCAAGACGTCCGCCTACGGCTGTCTTGATACCAAGAACGCCAGCCTTCATGGAACGGCCCATGGTAGACTTCATGGCACGACGGAAGGAAACACGGTTCTCAAGCTGCTGCGCGATGGATTCTGCAACCAGCTGTGCATCGCGGTCAGGTCTCTTGATTTCTTTAATATCTACAAACAGCTTCTTGTCTGTCATCTTCTGAACTTCAGCTTTCAGCTTTTCGATCTCTGCTCCGCCCTTACCGATAACAACGCCGGGCTTTGCTGTGTGAACGATGATTTTAACTCTGTCAGAAGCGCGTTCAATTTCGATTTTGGAAACACCGGCGCTGTATAATTTCTTCTTCAGATATGTCCTGATCTCGTGATCCTCTACAAGGTTGTCAGCGAAATCAGCTTCAGCATACCATCTGGAATCCCAGTCTTTAATAACACCGACTCTCATGCCGTGTGGATTAACTTTCTGTCCCATAACTGCCTCCTATCTCTCATTCAGCACAATCGTGATGTGGCTCATTCTCTTTTCGATTCTGTAAGCCCTGCCCTGTGCTCTCGGTTTTACTCTCTTCATGGTCGGTCCCTTGTTTGCGTAGCATTCCTCCACATACAGGTTCTCGGCACTCATACCATTGTTGTTCTCAGCATTTGCGATTGCTGATTTCAGTAATTTCTCTATTAAGCTAGAAGCATATCTGGGATTGTAAGTTACAATACCAAGTGCAGTCTGCACATCTTTGCCCCTGATGGCATCTAATACGAAACAAGCTTTCTGAACGGATACTCTTGCGTAAGACAGCTTTGCAGATGGTCTTGTATCCTTCTGAGCATTTCTTTCTCTCTTAATCTGACTTCTATGTCCCTTAGCCATTGATAAAACCTCCTTTCAAAGCGTCTTAATTATTTACGACCGGACTTCTTCTCGTCTTTTCCATGGCCTCTGTAAGTTCTTGTGGCAACAAACTCACCGAGCTTATGTCCTACCATATCCTCTGTTACATATACCGGAACATGCTTTCTTCCGTCGTGTACTGCGATTGTATGACCTACCATCTGCGGGAAGATTGTGGAACGGCGGGACCAGGTCTTAATAACCTGTTTCTGTCCTGCTTCGTTCATAGCGTCTACTTTTTTAAGTAAGCTTGCATCTGCAAATGGTCCTTTTTTAAGTGAACGAGCCATCGTTTTACCTCCTATTGATTACGCCTTACCGTTTCTTCTTCTTACAATCAACTTGTTAGACTGTTTGTTCTTCTTTCTGGTCTTAAGACCAAGAGCAGGCTTGCCCCACGGTGTGCACGGACCCGGACGGCCGATACCGGTCTTGCCTTCACCACCGCCATGCGGATGGTCGTTGGGGTTCATAACAGAACCGCGGACGGTCGGGCGGATACCCATGTGACGTTTTCTGCCGGCTTTACCAATCTTGATCAGGTTGTGATCGCCATTGCCAACAACGCCTACGGTTGCGCGGCACTCGATCGGAACCATTCTCATCTCGCCGGAGGGTAAACGAAGTGTTGCGTACTTTCCTTCTTTTGCCATTAACTGAGCTGCGTTGCCAGCAGAACGCACCAGCTGTCCGCCCTTGCCGGGATGTAACTCAATATTGTGTACCTGTGCGCCGACCGGGATTAAGGATAACGGTAAGCAGTTACCCACCTTAGCCTCTGCGTGTTCGCCGCTCATTACCTTCATTCCATCGGTAAGGCCCTGCGGTGCAAGGATGTATGCTTTTTCGCCGTCTGCATAGCAGATCAAAGCGATGTTAGCGCTTCTGTTCGGATCGTACTCGATACCAATTACAGTTGCCGGAATTCCATCTTTGGAATTTCTCTTGAAATCTACAATTCTGTATTTCTTTCTGTTTCCGCCGCCCTGATGTCTGACGGTGATCTTACCCTGGTTATTACGTCCAGCGTTTTTCTTCAGGGAAACAAGCAGCGCCTTCTCCGGAGACTTCTTTGTGATCTCAGAGAAATCGGAACCGGTCATGTTTCTTCTGGAAGGTGTATATGGGTTATAGGTTTTAATTCCCATTTTTTGCTCCTTTCAACGCCTTCTGGCGTTTCTCTTTTAATTCTCGTGACTTAGAAGGTCACATAGTGTATCGGCGGCCGCAGCGGTTTAAGGAACTGTATTGGCGGCCGCTGTTGTTCGCTCAGCTAAGCCCGTCTTTCGCCTTACGGCTCAGACTCATAGCAGATACATCCTCACACTGCCCGGAGTATCCGCTTTCGCACCAGACCCGGCAAGCCTCGCCAAGTGCTCCATGCGTCGCGAACGGCGTTTCACTAAATTCGCGCTCAGCGCGCTCATTAAGTGATTACAGCCCCTGGAAAATCTCGATTTCCTTGCTGTCCGCTGTCAGTTTAACAATTGCCTTCTTTGTCTTGGCAGTCTTTCCAACAACCATACCGCGTCTGCGCTTCTTGCCATCCAGATTCTGTGTGTTTACGCTGTCAACCTTTGTTCCCGGGAACATTTTTTCAACAGCCTCTTTGATCATGCTCTTATTTGCATCCGGATGAACCAGAAATGTATATTTTCTCTCGCTCATAGCGTTCATGCTCTTCTCAGTTACAACCGGTTTGAGGATTACGTCGTAGTACTGTACATTTGCCATTATGCGTACACCTCCTCGATAGAAGCAACGGCAGCCTTTGTCGCTACCACTGTGTTATATTTCAGAATGTCATATACATTAATTGTATTGACAAGAGAAGTCTTTACCTCCGGAAGATTTCTTGCGGAAAGAACTGTGTTCTTATCATTATCAGCAATAACCACCAGAGCCTTGGATACCTTCAGATTATCCATAACAGCCTTGAAGTTCTTTGTCTTGATCTCATCGAACTTCAGCTCATCAACTACAACAAACTTGTTCTCATTTACTCTGCTTGTTAAAGCGGACTTGAGAGCCGCTCTCTTTTCCTTCTTGTTGAGACGGATTGTATAGTCTCTGGGAGTCGGCGCGAATACCATTCCACCACCTGTCCACTGCGGTGCCCTTGTGGAACCCTGTCTTGCATGGCCGGTTCCCTTCTGTCTCCACGGTTTTCTTCCGCCGCCGGAAACTTCGGAACGGGTTTTTGCTTTCTGTGTTCCCTGACGTTTATTTGCAAGCTGTGCAACAACGGCCATGTGTACGAGATGCTCGTTCACTTCAACACCGAATACGGCATCGTTAAGCTCCATTGTGCCAACTTCTTTCCCTTCCATATTATATACGGATACGTTTGCCATTTCTATTTTCCTCCTTTCCTATAAAAGCTTATTTACCAGCTTTTACTGTTTCCTTCAGTGTCACTAAGGATTTCTTCGGGCCTGGTACAGCACCCTTAACCAGAATCACGTTGTTTTCAACATCAACTCTTACAACTTCCAGGTTCTGAGTAGTGATCTTCTTGTTACCCATGTGACCCGGCATGCCTTTGCCCTTGAATACGCGGCCCGGAGTTGTTGCAGAACCGTTGGAACCCTGATGACGATGGAACTTGGAACCATGAGCCATGGGTCCTCTGTGCTGTCCAAGTCTCTTAATAGCACCCTGGAAACCTTTACCTTTGGAGATAGCCGTTGCATCCACTTTATCGCCTGCTGCGAAAATGTCAGCCTTGATTTCATCTTTTACATTATACTCTTCAGAATTTTCAAATCTGAATTCTCTCACATATCTCTTGTAAGATACGCCAGCCTTGTCAAAATGGCCTTTTACCGGCTTGCTGACAAGCTTTTCTCTCTTATCAACAAAACCAACCTGTACAGCCTTGTAGCCGTCATTTTCCTCTGTCTTAACCTGCGTTACCACGCACGGTCCAGCCTGAAGAACTGTTACCGGAACGAGAACGCCTTCATCATTGAAGATCTGAGTCATTCCGACTTTTGTAGCCAAAATCGCTTTCTTCATTTTCTTACCTCCTGTTACTAATCTACAGCGGAACGCAAAAACCGGTATCCGGCGCGTTCATCCTAGAGCAGCCCAACATAGGTGGAACACTATGACATTGCAGACCGCAATGATGTTGATTCCCTTTCAGGATTAAGTGTTGCTTTTATATCAGAACCATTCAGGATTTTTCCCAGTCATTCTCCCCCGGGCCATTTTGTTGCTTCACTGTGCCCACGGGAAACCCGAACGATCTCACTTCGCGCAGGTCCGCACTTCGTTGGGTCGGACTCCTCCGCTTCGCTTCGTTTGGGCAGCGGTTGCTTCGCAACCTTATTTGTTCTTCATTTTGATGTCGATATACACACCGGCCGGCATTTCCAGTCTGGACAGTGCATCTACTGTCTTCTGGCTCGGGCTTGTGATATCGATGAGTCTCTTATGAGTTCTCTGCTCGAACTGTTCTCTGGAATCTTTGTACTTATGAACAGCTCTCAAAATTGTTACAACCTCTTTCTTCGTCGGCAGCGGCACCGGTCCGCTCACCTGAGATCCTGTTTTCTTTACGGTCTCGATGATTTTGCCGGCGGACTGATCGATCAGCTGATGGTCATACGCCTTTAATGTGATTCTCATAACCTGACTTGCCATAAAAAAAGTCGCCTCCTTTTCGCACTTTTACGAAGTACGACAAGCGGTGACTGTACACGGTCTCGCGTGTATCCTCTGGATTCACACGTTGTTACTGCCCCTTACCCTGAGCAGCTGTTAATTTGGTACAGTGACTTGTCGCCAGTTTTCTAACTTGACATTCGCTCCACGGAAAACCTGCCGTATCCGGCAGCAACCTCACGCTTCACAGCTATCATGCCACAGCTACATTAACATATCACAAGTGCGGAAAAAATGCAAGCACTTTTTCCGCACTTTTTTACTTCTTTTACCTTTTGTGCTGCAATTTACGGAGCGTCATCTGCCTTTGTCGTTTCCTCCAAAGCCTCCAGCTCCTTTTTCACCGCATCTGTTCCGCGAAGCAGAACTCCCACTGCCGCCTTAAGCTGATTGTCTTCGTCCTTCGGAACCTCAATCATGCTTCTTAAATCCTCACGCAGCTCCACTTCCACATCCGGCTCGATTCCCAGCTCATGAATACATTCTCCCGAGGGAACATAGTAGTAGGCCGTTGTCAGCTTCACAGCGCTTCCATCTGCCATCGGAAAAACTCCCTGGGCAATGCCCTTCCCAAAAGTTTTGGTTCCCACAACCGTTCCCCAGCCATTATCTTTTAAAGCGCCGGTGAGAACCTCAGATGCGCTGGCGCTCTGGCCGTTCACCAGAACCACAATGGGAACGTCCACCTGATGTCCGTCCTCAGAACAAAAGCTGCTGTCAGGAACACCTTTTCCTTTAAAACTTACAATGGCGTCCCCTTCCGGAAGCAGATAGTCCGCAATGGCTTTGGCCGCATTCACCACGCCGCCGCCATTGTTTCTCAAATCCACAATCAGGCCTTCCATTCCTTTTCCCTCCAGGGAATCCACTGCTGTTTTAAACTGGTCCCCTGATACCTCTTCAAAGGAAGACAGGGAAATATAGCCGATTTTATCCTCCAGCATGGTATATTCCACCGTGGGATTCTCCACCATGGCGCGCTCCATGGTCATCTCCACGTAGTCCTCCGCAGATTCCCGGTAAACCGTGAGGCTCACCTCTGTCCCCTCTTCCCCTTTGATATAATCGCTGACCAGAAGACTCAGATCCATGCCTGACACATCCATGTCACCCACTGCGGTCAGAACATCTCCCGGCAGCATACCGGCCTTTTCCGCCGGAGTTCCCTTAAAGACCTTAACTACTGTTATGATGCCCGTATACACATTCTGGCTTACCTGAACGCCGATACCGCAATATTCACCTTCATTACTCTCCACAACGCTCTCATATTCCTCCGGAGTGTAATACACAGAGTAAGGGTCCTGAAGGGAATATATCAGGCCGCTGTAAATCCATTCCTCCGGATCTTCCCTTTCCTCCTCGTCAAACAGGAAATACTGATTAATCAGTTCCTGCATGTAATTAAGCTTGGGACCGATTTTTGCCATATCCAGCTTTCCATCGTCACCTGTCCCATCAATCGTCTGAACCTCAGCACTCTGGTCCACATTGACTCCACGGGCCACAACCCAGATTCCGGCTGCCATTCCCACTGCAATAAGTCCGGAAAAAGCCGTCACCAGTGCGCCCACCAGTACACCCTTCCAGAATTTATTTTTTGTCTCTTTTTCTTCCAAGTCCTTTTTCTCCTGTTCTATCATAAACTGTACCTCCGACTACGGACTCACATACTGACGCGGATTTACATATGTACCGCCTGCACGGATTCCAAAATGCAGATGTGGCCCGGTGGAATATCCGGTGGAGCCCACCTTTGCAATCACCTGCCCCTGTTTCACAGTCTGCCCCACAGATGCCAGAAGCTTCGACGCATGCATATAAACGGTGTAAACCCCGCCGCCATGGCTGATCATGATGTAATTTCCGGCTGAATAGCTGTATGTGGAAACCACCACCTCGCCGGACGCTGCCGCCACAATATCGGTTCCTGTGGGAGCCCCGATATCAATTCCCTGATGATTGGAGGAAGCGCCTTCCGTCGGTGAAGAACGGCCGCCAAAACCTGATGTAATCCGGCTGCTTCCAGGGCATGGCCATGCGAAGCTAATATCTCCAAGACTCATGGTTTTATACGCTTTTCCAGCTTCTTCCGCTTTTTTTCTGGCCTCTTCTTCTTTCCGCTTAAGTTCCGCCTCGATGGCTTTTATGGACTGCTCCTGGGCCTCCAGATCCTTTTCGTACTCGGAAAGCTGTCCCTCCGCCTCTGTAATCTGGCTTTCATATTTTTTTAACTCCGTCTGCTTGGCCGATAAAAGCAGCTCCACAGATGCATGCCTGGCCTCCGTTTCCTCCTGCAGGGAAAGAAGCTTTATATGTTCCTCCTCCAGAATACGCTCTTTTTCTGTAATCCGTTCCCTGGTGGCCGCATACTCGTCAAGCATCTGCCTGTCATAGGATGAGATTTTTGCAATATACTCTGCTTTATTTAAAAGCTCCGACAGAGATTCTGCCCGCATGAGAAGGTCCACATAGGAGCTGTCTCCTTTCTCATACATATATTTTATCCGCAGCTTCATGGATTCATACTGCTTTTTTTCCACCTCTTTTGCTTCATCCAGCTCCCCCTTCGTAACCTCGATCTGGTTTTCCTTGGTTCTGATATCCTCTTCCAGATCAGAAAGTTCATCACTTATGGCCTCCAGACTGGCATCCAGCTTTTTCACATAAGCAGCCGCATCACTTTTTAAACTCTCAAGATTCTTAATGGTGTCTTCCGTTTTTTTCTTTTCTTCTTCCAGGGCCGTCCGTTTTTTCTTTGCGTCCTCCAGACCGACTTTCGTAGCGCCGGCCGGAAAAGCAGTACACAGAATGCAGATTCCGAAAAACACAGCTCTAAACAGTCTCTTACGTTTCTTCATATTGCTCTCCTACACCCGCAGATGTCTGCGTATGGTCATGAAACTGACAATAAAGCCAAGTCCGCCGCCAAGGGCCAGGGAAACCCCTGCCATGGACGGATAAATGGCCTCAACAGGGAGGAACTGAATAATTCCCGAAAGAAGCTGGAATCGCAGAGCCACATACTCCACAGTCTGCCGGTACAGAAAGTACATGGCCGCCAGGGGAATGGAGGCACCGAAAAGTCCCAGAAGCGTTCCTTCCACCACAAATGGCGCCCGTATCATAAAATTTGTTGCTCCTATCAGCCGCATGATCTTGTTTTCATTTTTTCGAAATTCTGCCGTAACAGAAATCGTGTTGCTGATTAAGAACACCGCAACAGCCAGCAGCATAAATATCATGGCTCCGAACAGCATGGCCAGAATTCTGTTGAAACTGGATAAGCCTGCCGCCGCGCTGTTGGAGTAATTGACTTTCCTGACTCCGGGAACCGATTCCAGATACTGAACCACCGGGCCCTGATCCGCAATATTATAAAGAAAAATTTCATAGGACGCAGAACCCGCCAGAGGGTTATCTTTGGCAAAGCCCTCGGCCAGGCTGCTGTTTTCCCCGAAATACTCGTCTTTAAAACTTTCCCAGGCTTCCGCTGCTGAAATATATTTCATATCTTTGATCTGTGCGCCGCGGTCTGCCTTTATGATTTCACCGATTCCAAGAATCTCCACCTCCGTAAGGTTTTCATCAAAAAAAACGGAAATTCCCATGGTAGATTCCGCCGTAACCACCATGTACTGGATATTGGTAATCACCGAATAAAAAACACAGAACAAAAAAATACACGCAGAAATAATCGCCGTCGAAGCAAGGGAAAACCAGATATTTCTGCATATATTCACGATGCCCTGTTTCAGGCAGAACCAAAGTGTACTAATTCTCATACCGGTACCCGCTTTCTTCCTCATCACTGATTATGATGCCCTTGTCAATGGTGATCACACGCTTCTTCATCATATCCACGATTTCACGGCTGTGGGTTACGACAATCACGGTCGTTCCCTGTCGGTTGATCTCCTCCAAAAGCTTCATGATTTCCATGGCATTGTGCGGGTCTAAATTTCCAGTGGGCTCGTCAGCCAGCAGCACCTCCGGCCTGTTAATCAGGGCTCTTGCAATGGCAACTCTCTGCTGTTCTCCTCCTGAGAGCTGATGCGGATAAGATTTATACTTGGACGAAAGTCCCACCATTTTTAACATCTGCGGAACTGATTCCCGGATCGTGCGTCCGGAAGCCCCGATCACCCTCTGGGCAAAAGCCACATTTTCATAAACGGTTCTGTCCTTCAATAGACGGAAATCCTGGAATACCACCCCCAGTCTCCTCCGATATCTGGGAATATACCGCCTTGGCATTTTTCCCAGATCCATGTCATTGACAACAACGCGGCCGGAGGTTGGTTCCACTTCCTTTAACAAAATTTTCAGCAAAGTGGATTTTCCCGAACCGCTCCGGCCCGTAATAAAGACAAATTCCCCATCGTCAATGATAATGTCAAGCCCCTTTAAAGCACGGCTGCTCTTCTCATAGGTCTTTGTCAGTTTCGAAATTTCAATCATAATCAGTAATCCAGATTCTCCATATACTTCATGTATTTTACTACCATAAGGGCAATCTTGAAGGTAATGGCATCCTCAAACACGCGAAGATCCAGACCTGTACTCTTCTGAAGTTTATCCAGACGGTAAACCAGAGTGTTTCTGTGAATGTAGAGCTGCCTTGAAGTCTCTGATACATTCAGACTGTTTTCAAAAAACTTATTGATTGTAGTAAGCGTTTCCTCGTCAAATTCATCCGGATTCTTTCCATCAAAGATTTCCTTAATAAACATACGGCACAAGGGCAGAGGAAGCTGATAAATCAGGCGTCCGATACCAAGCTTGGAATATGCCACCACATTCTTTCCACTGTAAAAAATTTTTCCCACATCCAGAGCCATTTTCGCTTCCTTATAGGACCGGGATACGTCCTTAATTTCATTTACAATCGTACCAAAGGCAATATGTACCTTGGACATGGCCTCTGTATTCAGCATATCGAGGATCGTATTGGCCGTTTTTTCCAGATCCTCATAGCTTTCTCCCTGCTTCACCTCGCGTACCAGAATAATATTTTTTTCATCCACCGCGGTGATAAAATCCTTCGTTTTTGTCGAGAACAGGCTTCTCACAGTTTCCAGCGCATTGACATCTTTCTCATTCTTTGTCTCAATCAGAAAAACCACTCGTTTTACATTCGTTTCAATATGAAGCTTCTTTGCCCGGTTATAAATATCAACCAGAAGAAGATTATCCAAAAGCAGATTCTTAATGAAATTATCCTTATCGAACCGTTCCTTGTAAGCCACCAGAAGATTCTGAATCTGGAAAGCAGCCAGCTTTCCTACCATATATGCGTCATCGCTGCCGCCCTTGGCAAGCAGGATATACTCCAGCTGATGCTCGTCAAACACCTTAAAGAACTGGTAACCGGAAATTACCTGGCTGTCAGCCGGTGAATCCACAAAAGTGAGGATAGCACTTTCGTAGTCTTCTGCATGTTTTAATGTGGAGGCCAGGACTTTTCCCTCTACGTCACAAATGCAGAGGTCAATTCGAGTAATTTCTTTCATCCCCTCAATGTTGCACTGTAATATTTGATTTGAAATCATAGTGTCCTCTCCTTTTCACAAATATGTGCATTTATCCACATACTATTTTAATGCAAAAGCACAAAAAAGGAAAGGAAAATTTTGTATTTTTTCACAAAAAAAGTTACAGTTCACAGGGCGGAGAAAATCGAACGAAAACAGGCGTCAAGCTTGCTTGTAAGGCAGTTTTCGTCCGATTTTCCACATCGGGCAGATGCCCGATGCTTCTTGTCCGGCTTAAAGCGGACAAGAAGATACCCCCCGTGAATAGTAATCAAAAAAGGACAGATACATGTAAGATGTACCAGTCCTTTCTCCCACTTCTTAATTGGCGATGGTTTTCCCGTTCTCGCGGTCAAAAAGGTAAAGCCCCTTTGCATCCACCGACAGCAGAATCTTTCCGCCCGTCCTGCAGTCAGGAGCCTGGCCTGCCAGACAGAGCCCCTCTGTTTCATTTTCTAAAAATCTAAGAGCTGTTTCCGTTTTGCCGTCTGCCATGCCCTGGAATGTAACCGTAAGAATCCCATTGCTGCTTCCGGAGGCATTTTCTTCCAGATGAAGGTTATCTGCGCGGATTCCCACAATAACTTCCTTTCCGGAATATGCTCCGTCAATCAGAAGTTTTCCCTTCTCCTCCGGCAAAAGAATCTGTCCGCTCTTAAGTTTCAGTTTCGCCTGATTTTCCTGTTCCAGCACTGTGGCAAGGAAAAAGTTCATGGGTGCCTGTCCCACAACACCGGCCACAAACCGGTTCACCGGTTTCTTTACCAGGTTTTCATATGTATCATCCTGACAGATCATACCGTCCTTCATCACAATCATTCTGGTTGCCAGTGTCCCTGCCGTCCCCTGGTTATCGGTCGCATAGATCACAGTCATATCCATTTTCCGGTATGTCTCCAGCAATTCCTGTCTTATCACCACCTGAAGTTCTTCTTCCAGATCTGCGATGATGCTGTCCAGAAGCAGAATCTTCGGACGGCGAACCAGAGCCCGTCCCAGAAGAACACGATATGTTTCTTCTTTTGTAAGTTCCGCCGGCATCTGTTCCAGAATGGAATCCAGATTTAAAAGACCGGCCGCCTCCTTCACCCTCTCATCAATTTCGTCCTGGGCCATTTTTCCCATGCGGAGTGCAAAGGAAAGATTGTCCAAAACGCTCATTTCCGGATACAAAATACTGTTCTTAAATACCATGGCAATGTTTCTGTCCCTTGGTTCAGAGTCTGTCATATCCTTTCCGCCAATAGAAAGAGAACCGGAACTGATTTCCTCAAGGCCGGCTATCATACGGAGCAATGTGGATTTTCCACAGCCTGTGGGCCCTGTCAGAATCAGAAATTCACGGTTTTCAATTTCCAGATTAAAATCTTTCACCGCCTGCTGGCCGCTGGGATAAATCTTATTTACATTCTTTAATACTAAACCAGACATTGATTTCCTCCCGCTTCTGTATCTCTTTCACATAATTTGTACTAATATGGTACACAAATCAAACTCTTTTTTCCATATTGTAAATCACCAAAATATTAAAAATATTTCCATGTATTTTGCATATGACATCCGGATTATTATGAAAAATGCCCCGTTTTATTATAAAAACGGGACATTTTCTATGGCTTCTTTGTAAAAAATGACGGTTAGTTATTTCACCGCAATGGCTTCCATCTCAAGAAGCACACCCTTGGGAAGCTTTGCGACTTCCACACAGGAACGGGCCGGGCAATCCTTTTCAAAATACTTAGAATAGATACCGTTAATGGTTCCAAAATCGTCCATGCTCTGGATGAAGACAGTGGTTTTTACCACGTTGTCAATGGATGTCCCGGCAGCTTCCAGAAGATTCTTCATGTTCTTCATTACCTGCTCCGCCTGCGCCTCAATTCCTTCCGGAACCTCTCCGGTTGCCGGATTTACGGGAATCTGGCCGGATGCAAATACGAACCCATTGGCTTCGATGGCCTGGGAATAGGGTCCGATGGCGGCAGGTGCGTTTGTTGTGCTGATTACTTTCTTCATTTTGTTTCCTCCAGTATTCTGATATTTTTTTCTGTGATTTCTATTTTACCATCCTTTAAGAGATGGCCAACAGCGCGTTTAAATGCATTCTTGCTCAATTTGAATTCTCTTGCGATGACCTCCGGGGACGCCTTATCATTAAAGGGAAGAACTCCATCGAACTCCCGGATTCCCTTTAAGACCAGCTCCGCATCCGCAAAAATCTGATTATGTGCCTTCTCTCTGGCGCTCAAATCCAGCTTTCCGTCCTCGCGTACCTTTGTGACACGCGCATGAACGTTTTCTCCCACCCGGTAGCCGCCAAACAATTCTCTTTTAGGGATCATGCCGTGATACCGCTCATCCACGGCCACAAACGCCCCCAGATCCGGATTGATCTCAAACACGAACCCGTTGACCTCATCTCCCGTTTTATACATGGAATCACTTCTTAAATAAGGATATACTTTCATGGTAGCCGCCAACCGCTTACTTTTATCAATGTACAGCGCCACCAGGCACTTTTCTCCTTTTCTTACCGGATGGGTCTGTTCTTTAAACGGCAGAAGAAGATCCTTTTCCAGTCCCATATCCAAAAATGCCCCGATTTTTGATGTCTCCTTCACCTCAAGAACTGCGGTTTCTCCTAAGGTCACCTTAGGCGCATTTGTTGTGGCGATCATCCGATCCTCAGAATCCCGGTAAAGAAATACCGAAAGTTTGTCCCCGGTCTTTGCCCCGGCCGGCACCTGTTTTTTTGGAAGCAGGACTCCCTTCTCCATTGCCGGTTCTTTACACCCCGGCTCCGCCAGATATACGCCAAAATCCTTTTCCTTTATGATTTCCAGTTCCTGCACCTTTCCTATTTCCATTCTGTCCTTCGTCCTCGCTTTCACTCTCCCCGGAATCCATTCCGGAGTAACTTTTTTGCGCCTTCCGGCTTTATGCCTCTGCCCGCTTTTTTTCCGTCAGTTCCACATTGGCAAAAATGCTGTCATCTTCGCCGCAAAGAGAGACCACATAGCCGGCCTCCGTCTCCGCTGCTTTCACCACCATCTCGTCTCCGAGAACAGCCGCTTTTTTATACTCTGCACGAATCTCCCCGATTTCCAGCCCTTCAGGGAGAATCTCCCTGGCGATATCCACATACTGGGCATTATTTACATGGTGGTTGGTATCAATCTGATGTTTTAAAACAGACCGCCGCCCCATTTCCTTCATCTCTCCCGGAAGTAAAATTTTCCTGGGTGCATATTCCATCGAAAGCTTCGGTTCTTCCGCCCCATAGGCGTCCACGTCCTTCCTTGTTACCCGGACGGGTTTTCCCTTCTCCGTATCAAAAAGGAACCAGCAGGAATTCGCTTTCACCAGATATTTCCGGTTTGCATCCAGAATCATAAAATTCCTGAGGCCATAAATTCCTTTGATCTCATAAGGCCAGGTGGCAATGAAAATCACATCACCAAGCTTCGGCCGCTCCAAAATCTGAATCTGCCAGGAAGATAAAAGCCATGCTTTCTTCTCCCGTTCCAGATAGGAAAGTCCCACCCCGCAGTCCTCCGATTGAAACGTAGAACAATCCTGAAAATAATTCATGATTCCCGTAAGGGATAATTTTGCATCCGTATCCGTCTCACTGTAACGGACACGGCTTTGAAACTCATACATACAATACTTCCTTTCCGTTCCATTATACCGATATAATGGCTGTATTGCAAGATAAGGATCAAAAAAGATATTTGAACAAATGTTCACCATCTCACAAATCATCCCGTACTAATCCAAACGCTTAATCAACCGGTCAATATCCTCCACAATCTTACCAATCTGCTCAACCACTTTTTTGTCACGTTCCGACATTTTTGGAATATCAAACACACTGATGCTGCAGTTCGTCAGCTGCGCTCTCGTATTGGAGAGAATCTCCAATACACGATTTGACAAAATATCTTCGGAACTCTCCTCCGCCGTCTGCGCCTTTTTTTGATAAATCCCGCGGCGCACGCAGCTGTACGCTTCATTCATCTCCACCATATTCCGCAGCGCCCCCGTGTACATTCCTTCCGTAAATCTCTGACTGTTGGCAGCATTCTTCCGCACATACTGGATCATCTCTTTGCGGTCATGCTCCATGCCATCACTCAGCAATTCTTCAAAATAGTAGCGGATCTCGTCCGCATTCGAGTGAAATTTCCTTACCATATTCCCTCCCAGCAGAAACTTTTTTCATTTCATGTATCATATTTTCATTATATCTTCTTTTTCATTATATGTCAATATATCCATTGAATGTTTTATATTTCATTATTTTCTGCTTACTTATATGATTAAAATTTCACTTTATGGCATAATCAGTCTCCTGTTCGTTTCGTATGCAGCTCACAGAGAATGAGAATGTGCGTCCGCCGGATGCATAAGAAAAAGAGCATCACAAATCTGTGATGCTCTCGCAATTAAGTGGAAATTCTCTTCCACTTTCCTATTCCTGCGGACAAAAGACATCTTCCGCTTTCGTACATTCGCTCCCCGCCCTTTTCATAATGGTCAAAATCAATACAGAACAGAGAGTAGGCCACAACTTTCCCGGTTTCCATAACAATTTGAATATTTCTGGACACACAGGCAATGGTATGGCCTTCCGGCACATATTTTTCATAGGCCGGAATATCCTCCGCCCTTAAAATATCGGCATCCACGGACAAATAAATAACATCGACCCGCCCAGCCAGTTCTGAAACAGCCGTTTTCCACCTTTCCTCATCTTCAAACTCCGCGGCCGTTAAATGGATAAGTCCGGCAGCTTTTTTATTTCGCTCAAACTCCTCATCCGTCATCCTGAGATCGCTGGCAAGTATGTTCTTTCCCTCACATGGAATTTCCAGACCGCAGGCTTCCTTTCTCCACTTTTCCATGGTCTGTCCGGCCATCGCTGATACCGGGATTCCCACAAGCCGTACCTCCTCCAGTTCAGAAGTTTCCACGACCCGGTTATCTGCATGAGCGTCGATCCATACGACTCCGATCTTTTTATCTGTTCCCAGAGCCCGTTGAATCCCTCCCGCAATAGCCGGAGCGTAAGCACAATACCCTGTGGGAATCAGAACCGCATTGCCTTTCTTTAATCCCCTGCATACCTCATCGGAAAAATTTTTCATGATTCCTATGTAGGGTTCATACTGCTTATATTTTTCAAAGTCCGCTTCCCTTATTTCCACCGGCAGGCCCATTTCTTCATACAGTCCGCGTTTCCGGTAATATTCCACATCCCTCGGCCCTTTGAAGGGCTTTATGGAGGAAATGACCTTTGAAGGGCTGACGCGTGTATCTACACGCCAGCGGTTATAGCAGTGTCCGCATTCTATTACAGTCAATCCCTTAAAATTCTCCGTTCGTCTCCCCTCCTCATTCCTGTTCCAAAGCATTCACAACCGTCAACATGTAAATCTTGATAAAATCCAGATATCCCTGTACCGAAATCTTTTCTCCCGGCTGTCCGGACTCCTCCACATCCAGCGCGATCCCGAAATTTGGAATGGGCATTCCCGTTGCCTGCCGGATATTTGCGGCATCCGAGCCGCCGGCTCTTCGATAAATTTCCACCGGTTTTCCCATGATCTGCTCATAGGATTTGGAAACCGTCGCAATAAAGGGATCATCCTCAGGAACATCCAGAAACGGCCGGTCCGATGTGATTTCAAGCTGATACTCATATGCCGGATCCTGTTCCTTAAGAGCATCCAGAATATCCGTGATCTCCTTCAATGCTTCCTCATGATACTCTCCCGGCACAAGGCGTCTGTCAATGGAAAAAGTCGCTTTCGCGGGATGGACATTGGGAGCCGTTCCGGCTGTCATCGTAGTGATGGACATGCAGGGCTGATCAAAATTGGCCGGCTTGATCTGTGCCAGACGGTCATTAATTTTACATAATTCCAAAATTGCCCGCGCCGCTTTCTGTAAGGCATTTTCACCGGGATATTGGATGCTTGTATGGCGCGGTTCCGATGTATAGGTACAAAAGCATCTCAAAATGCCGCCGTGTGTCACCAGAAGTTTCCCCCTTGTGCACTCCATGCAGATTCCGAAATCCCCCTGAATCAGCCCTTCACGGACCATATACTGGACCCCGTGTTTCCCTCCGTTCTCCTCATCACACATATAGCTCAACAGAATGCTGCCCTTAGGGTCATAACCCATTCGTTTTAAAAATGTGACCGCCATCAGAGCCCCGCAGTCGCCGCCCTTCATATCGGCGGCTCCGCGGCCATAAAGATATCCGTCAGCCACCTTTCCGGACCATGGTCCATAAGGTCCCGGGTCCTTGGCATCCGGAGGAAATACATCCATATGGCCATTGAACACAAAACGTTTTCCCGGCCGGCTTCCTTTCCATTCGGCAAGAAGATTCGGTCTCCCTTCGATTTCCTCATGAACCGATGGGGTCAGGCCGCAGGCTTTCATCCATCGGATAAACACCTTGCTTACTGCTTCCTCATCGCCGGTCACACTGGGCGTCTGTACGATTTCCTGCAGACACCGGACCGCTTCCTCCCTGTTTTCCTCCACATAATTTTCTATCATCTGCGGTGTGATTTTTATCATTGCTTATGCCTTCCCTTTCTTTTCATGTCCAAGAACTAAAATCAACAGTAACCATGCAGCCACAAGAGCCATACAGACAAGGCCTCCTGACAGCGCGCCGTTGGACACCACAAGCGTAAACAGCACAACGACAAACGGAATGATATAAAAATTATGTAAGGTGTAAGCCATACTGTAATCATTCAGTGCCGGCGTTTTCAGATCCGGATCCGCCATCTTGATCAAAAGCATACCGGTCACAAACACACCGGTCAGACATCCCATCGGTCCCAATGCCTTTTCCAGCCAGCATTCCCCAAAATATTTCCTGCCGATCAGCCAGACCGCCGTTGGTGTAAGAATCAGTCCAAGGATACACATGGTAAGGAGCGGCATCCAATAATTCATGACCACCTTTACCGGAATCGTCATAATGGCCGCCACAATAAGGTAATCCGACAACATACCTGTAATAGTATTCTTCACTTTTTCATCAAAAAGATATTCCAGCTTCAATTTCCGGACGAAGAACCAGATCACATACATCACAGCCAGCGCGTAGATCCATGTTGCCAGCGCACCGAGCAGCGACCACTGGAGTTTTCCGATGAGGCCTGCCAGAATATACCCGGCTCCCGTCGCCGCGAGAAGAACGGCAAGATGCAGAGTCAGGGTTTCAATGTTGTTCGTAATCATAGTCTGCTCTCCCATCGACGGGCGGCCCATTCCTCTGTCAAAGTATCCGACACGGATTTCCTTCGGCACTTTGGAAGCGTCTTTTACGCAGACCGTAAGCCCCCTGCGGGCCGCAATATTCAACATCGTGATTCCGATGAGCAGACCGCCGATCATACCCACCGTAGCTGTGGTGCTGACAATTCCCTGCGCCGTCTCCCAGTAAGGCTGATCCAGCGCCTGCAGCATACTTCCTGTGGCGCCGGCCTGTCCATGCCCGCCAATGAAGCCCTGGGCAAGCTCCAGGCCAAACGCGCGGTATGTTTCAACGCCCATTGCATCAAATACCACATTGACAAGAAGACCTGTCCCATACTGCAAAGAGCCTACAAGACAGAGAAGAGCAGCCATAATTAAAACACTTTTCTGCTTTTTCACGGCTTTTCCATCAAAAGGCGCGCTGCACATGGGAAGGGCCACAATAATCGGCGTAAACAACACACTCGGAAGCCCGGAAGCCATCCCCATAATATCTTCGGGAATCGGGATGATATTTAACAGATTCGGACCCAGGATCAATCCCAAAAACCCGCCGATCACACAAGCTGGCAGATACAGATTCTGGAAAATTCTGACCTTCGCTCTCAAGATCGTACCGACTAACAGTAAGACACTGAGCACGGAAAAAGTCTTGATCATTACAGTTACTGCTGCTGATGCTGTCATATGATTTCCTCCTTTTTGTTTTACATAGTAAAACTATGTTTCCCATTTTTAGTTGTCTTTTATTATAAGGATTTTATTCCAAATTGTCAATAAAAATTTTACAATATGCACCATATTTTCTGTTGTTTTATATTATAAAACGTGTTATACTGAATCCATGAATAAAAAGGAAGGAAATTATCGCATGAATATCGAAGAAAAGAAAGTTAAAAACATCCAGTCTATCCACCGCGCCCTGGATATTCTGGAATTTCTGGTCGAAAACGGTACCGGAACCAAACTTTCGGAAATTGCAGAACACTGTAATCTGAACAAAACGACCGCATTCCATATTGTCAAAACGCTGGAATCCAGAAATTATATTGAACAGAGTCCGGACTCCTTAAAATATAAAACAGGCGGCAAGCTTTTTACCATCGGCTTTGCCGCCTACAAGGGAATTGACCTGAACAAAATCTGCCAGCCTTATATGGAACGGCTTTTACAGACTTATAATGAAACGGTCAGCTTATATCACTACTGCAAAATGGAAAACGGAATGATGGCCCTGTGTATCTCCTGTATGGAAAGCGACCATTCGGTCCACGTTTCCACAGCAGTCGGGAAACTGCTCCCCCTCACCAATACAGCGGTGGGGAAACTGTACTTATCTGCCTTATCCGAAGATAGGCTGGCACCGATCCTGGAGGCGGAGCACGCCGCTCCCGGACTCAGGGACCAGCTTGCCTCTATCCGAAAAGACCATTATTGTGTGGAACGCGAAGAATATGAGGACGGTGTTGTTAACATAGCCGTCCCCATTTATAAATATTCCGGCCGCGTGATGGCCGTGATCTGCATCTCCATACCAGTCCATCGCGTCTCGGAAGACCTTATTCAAAAAATATCTGCGGATATGCTTCCCATATCCAGGACTCTTTCCAGTCTTTCGCTGTAAGCAGAAAGCGGATGGGTTTTATTCCTTTATCCGCTTAAAGTATGCTTTGGGGATTATTGAAATCTTTTCAAAAACAGCCTATAATAAAATCAATCAATATCAAAAGGAGAGGATACAGGATGAAACGAAAAAGCACTATAACAGTAATCGCAACAGCAATAAGCCTTTCCATGGCCGGAACTTCCTTTGCAGGTGAATGGCAATGGATTGACAATAACGGTGATGGCACAGCAGAGTGCTATTATATAGAAAATGGAACGGCTTTAACCAGTTCTACCACACCAGACGGATACCAGGTGGATGGAACCGGCGCATGGATAGTAGACGGCATTGTTCAAACGCAGAAAACCAGCCAGGCCGCTGATGGCGTAAACCATAGCGCAAACTATGACCCGGCACATCCGCTGGCAAATGCGCCTGAATCCTGGGATTTGAAGCTGACTCCCGATAAAAATTTTTTAAATTACCACTACATTTGTGGAAATGACAATATTCATGCGATGTTGACAGATCAGATGGAGTACTATCATGTGAGAACAGGATATGATTCTGACAGGCAGAATGCAGAAGAACAGGCCTTGTATCAATGGTTCTGCAACTGGTTGAATGGGATGGATTTCGAGCATATGTCTGAGATGGACAGGGCGAAGGAAATCCAAACGGTACTGTCCACAAAAAGATATGAGTATACTGCAGGAGGAAATGCTATTTATCACGTACTGATTGAGGGAAAAGGCATTTGCGGCGACTTTGCCATGACTGCAAGAGCGTTGGCAAGAGCCGTTGGTTTAAAAAGCGCCGTGACGCAAATAGGCACTTCACATGCAGGATATTTTGTTCAGGTAGATGGGATTACCTATGCCGGAGAAAACCAATTATTACAATTAAATTATTCCTATGATGATTATGAACACTCCGGACTGGGAATTGATACCGTAACATTTATTGATTAATGTCTTTCGTCCGATACCATTTTTGCCCTTGGACACAGAAAAGAGGTAGAAAACACTGAATTACGGCGTTTCTACCTCTTCTCACACTGGGCTACAAGGATTCGAACCTTGAAAATGACGGAGTCAGAGTCCGTTGCCTTACCATTTGGCGATAGCCCAATCTATAATCCGCAGCCATTTCCTGACTGCGAATTATATTATACTCATATTTCACAGTTTCGTCAAGTACTTTTTCATTTTTATTCCCCCGTTACTATTCGCGGGGCGGGGAAAAACGGGTGAAAACAGACGTCAGGCCCGCTTTCCAGCTTATTTCTGGGGCTTGGGAATCGGAATTTCCTTCGGAATCGGGCACTTATAAACTTTTCCGTTCATCTGTTTTTTAAATTCCTCTTTTGCCTCTTCCACAAGCTTCGGATCATCCACCAGCTTCATGGCCGCGGCCGCCATGACTTTAGAGCCAAAAAGCATGCCCTTCATGCCGATGCTCATTCCCGCACAGGCTGTAATCTGCCAGCTGTGTCCGGGCGCCGCCAGATTGCAGGTGGCCGTCATGACCTGTACACAGGGAACGATATGCTGTACATCCCCCACATCCGTGGAACCATAGCCGTCCTCGTGGAGTACCGGGGAAACAAAAGTGCATAAGGGACCGTTTTCAAGAGCGCCTGCGGCCTTCACGGCTTCATACTGCTGGCTCTTTCCGTTTAAGGTCTCGGCAAACGCTTTTTCCTCCTCCGTCCATTCAGGTTTTGCAATCTGTTCCATCACATCGTGGGTCAGGGTGGACAGCATCACCGGATTTAAAGTGTTATAGCAGCCGCCCATAAATTCGATTTCCAGTTTGGTCTCGGTCATATGGGCTGCGCCCTCGGCAACAAGCACAAGGCGTCTGTAAGTATCTTCCACAGCTTCACGGCTCATGGCCCGCACATAATACCAGACACTGGCATTATCCGGCACAATATTGGGAGCCGTTCCGCCTTCCTTTATCACATAATGAATCCGCACATCGCTGGTCACATGCTCCCGCAGATAGTTGGCCCCCACATTCATTAACTCAACAGCATCCAGGGCAGAACGTCCGTTGTGGGGATCTCCCCCGGCATGGGCTGTAATTCCATGGAAATGGAATACGGCGCTGTTTAATCCGGTCATAGTGCCAAGGGTCACATGATTTGTGGTAGCACCATGCCAGGAAAAGGCTGCATCCAGATCCGTGAACGCCCCTTCCCGGGCCATAAATGCTTTTCCGGTAAGAACTTCCTCAGCCGGACATCCGTAAAATACAACCGTTCCCTCTTTTCCTGTGGCCTCCAGTTCGGCCTTCATTCCCAGGGCTGCTCCCAGGCAGGCAACTCCCAGAAGATTATGACCGCAGCCCTGACCGGGTGCACCGGGCGTTACGGGCTCCTTTTCCGTACTCACTTTCTGGCTCAATCCCGGCAGAGCGTCATACTCGCCAAGGAAGCCAATCACCGGATGGCCCTTGCCCCATGTGGCCCGGATAGCGGTAGGCATACCCACATAACCGATTTCCACCTGAAATCCGGCATTTTTAAGCACCCCGGCGGTCCATTCACAGGCCTTTACTTCGTTAAAGGCTGTCTCCGGATTCTCCCAGATCTTCTTGGCCAGTCCGGTAAGCACCTCAGCATTCTGGTCAATGGCTTTTACAGCAATGGTATCAATCATAAACTCTCTCTCCTTTACACAAATCACCGGAAACGCAGAATCCTGTGCAAACTTAACAAATAGTTTTTCTTTATATCCAATAATTTGTTGATTTTAAATTAATTCTATTCCCAGGCAGCAGGGTTGTCAACACTTTTTATGTAAAGGAACACACTTTCCTGCTGCACAAATTTGTGCGCCGATGTGCGGCCGCTAAAACAGCCTTCCTCTGTACATCGTGTGCATCCCCGCGGAGCGTTTTGCCTTATAGGAAAAGACTTTCACGCTTTCGCGTGACAAGGTCTTTCCTATAAGACAAAAAAAGGAACCCCTGATTTAAGGGATTCCATCTTTTACTGGGCTACAAGGATTCGAACCTTGAAAATGACGGAGTCAGAGTCCGTTGCCTTACCATTTGGCGATAGCCCATCGAACCAACAGGTGTATTATATCCCGACAGGCCAGATTCGTCAATAGTTTTTTTACATTTTTTAGTCACTTTCCGGAGACAGAGGAACCACCTGCTGAATTACTGCATCCGTAGACGTGGGCTCTGTCTCAAAACCCGGTCCCATTGAGCCTGAAGGATAATAGGCGGATGGCTTGCTGGTTTCCGGAACAGTGGACTCCGGAGCAACAGGCTCCGGAACTGTCGTCTCAGGAACAATGGCTGCCGGAGGTGTTGTTTCAGGAGCCGGAGTTTCCAAAGGTGACGGAACTGTTGTCTCCGGGGCGGCGGTCCCGGGTTCTGATGTCCCGGAAGCAGCAGGTTCCACGGGCTCTGTGACCGACTCTGTCGGCGGTTTCACAGAAGATTCCTGTACACTGGTCTCAGGTACAGCCCCGGTCTCAGCCGGGATTTCCTCGTTCTCTTCCTCCCGCCTGTTCTCTGCGTCTTCTTCTCCTTCAGGTTGTGTTTCCACTGCCTCCTCTGTCTGTGCCTGTCCGCTATCTTCCCCGTCACCGGACTCGGCTCCCATGTGGGATCCCGTCAGGCTCCCGGTCCCTTCCTGCTCCGCTTCTGACAGGTTTTCTGATGTCTCCTCTTCTTCCCCTTCTGTTACCCTCACCGTTTCCGATGCCTTTTTCTGGTAAATCTTTCCGGCCGTTACCATGGAAAATGAAGTATTATACTTCTGTTCCAGGATTTCGGCCGACAGCTCTCCCATGGAAAGACTGCAAAGCCGCTTCTCATCGGCTGTTTTCAGTCTGATATTTTCGTCCACAAGATCTGCCGCCAGCGCCGCTTTGGAAAGGGTACAGCCGTTTTCCATTGCAAGAGACCGGATCCTGGCATCCTCAGCCAAAACTCCCACATACACAGTTCCCTTGGCCTGCTTTTTCTTCAATAACGCATCTGCATAAACGCAAATGTCCTCAGCCATACGTTCTGCATTGAGCCGTACTCCTTCTCCACAGGCTTCTATGGTAAATACAACGCCTTCCTTTTCCTCCAGCCAGCCATTTTCCAGACAAAGAACCAGAATTTCCTGGCAGCACTCCTCCAAGTCCGTCTTCAAAAGTCTCCTGTCGCCTCTCTGCACATTAAGAACCGTCCCTTTGCGGTTCAAAGTAAATTTCATGACAATATCCGAATCCACTTCCAGAATGGCTGCTTCTTTTCTGTTTTGTCCGGAGAAAACCACCGCCAGAATGCATACCACCGCCAGACAGATAAAAATAGCCAGTCCCGCCCACAAAAGCCATGATTTAAGGGCGCCCGCCGATGGTTTCCCTTCTCTGTCATACCCTGCTTCCCTGTGCTTCGATGTTTTTTTCTCCTGTTTTGGCTCCTCTTCAAGCTTTGTATTTTGTCCGCTCATATCATTCCCCTTCCGTCCCTGTGATTTTATCCCAGTCATACTCCACATTCATGAGGAACAGTCCCTCTGGCGGCACTGTTATTCCGGCCGCCTTACGGTCCTTTTCATTTAAAATTTTTACCATTTCCCCGGGATCCCGCTTCCCAAGCCCCACTTCCAAAAGTGTCCCGGTCATAATCCGCACCATGTGATACAAAAAGCCATTTCCCGTATAAGTAATAACCACCTTGGTCCCGTCCCTTTTTATCTCAATGGAATCCAGCCGCCGGACTGTGCTCTTTTTCATTTTCCTGTTAGCGCAGAAGCTCTTAAAATCGTGCTGACCCACCAGATATCCGGCCGCCTGCTCCATCGCCCGAAGATTCAGATCCTGTCCCAGCCCATACACATATTTTCGCTCAAACACCTGCTTCTTATCCGAAGTCTCCACATAGTAGGCATACGTCTTTCTGTCGGCTGAAAGCCTGCTGTGGAACCTTTGGGGAACCTCCCTCTCTTCCACCACACGGATATCCTCCGGAAGATACCGGTTTAAATATTCCATGGCCATTCCGGATATTGGACAAAGTTCCTGATCTATGTGGAAATTGGCCGTCTGCCTTCTCGCATGGACCCCCGCGTCTGTACGTCCGGATCCATGAACCTCAACGGGACTTTGATTCCATTTTGAAAGGACAGCCTCAATCTTCGCCTGAATGGTGTTTTCCGTATTTCCCTGCTTCTGCCAGCCGTCATATCTGGTGCCGTCATATTCCAGCACCAACATGATATTCTTTTTCACAGTCTTTCCTCCCAGCTTCACGGAATACAGTTCCTGTGATAAAATCCCGGTCCTCAAACCTTTCCCCGAAATAAAAGCCCCCGATAAAGCGTCCCTTTACGCCTTTCTCGAGGACCTCCATGTTCCTTAAATCCCCTACTCTGTCAGCTCAGACGTACAATGGGGGCATCTTGTGGCATGAATATCAATTTTGGACTTACAGTACGGACAAACCTTCTCCGTTGGCTCGGCGGGAACAGCAGGAACATTCTTTTTGGGCGACAACGCCGCCTTCAATTTTCCAATCTGCTTCACCACCATAAAAATAACAAACGCCATAATTACAAAGTTAATTACCTCTGTAATGAACAGTCCATAGTTGATCGTTGCGGCATTTGCAGCCTGCGCGTCCGCAAGTGTCGCATAATGCTCCCCGTTTAAAGAAATAAACAGGTTGCTGAAGTCCATTTTACCGACAAAAAGGCTGATAATGGGCATCACCAGATCACCAACCAGTGAGTTTACCAGATCTTTGAAAGCCGCACCGATAATCATACCAACTGCCATATCAATCATATTTCCCTGAATGGCAAATGCCTGAAACTCCTTTAGTATCTTTTTCATACATTCCTCCTAATGTATTCCCATAATCCCGAACTGAAACTATTCTGTGACAGTTCAGCCTTGCACTATTATACTATTTTACCAATTTTTTTCCCCCTTGGGAATACCTGTCACAAAATTTTTTCCAAAAAATATGATATTATAACCGTTTAACATGCATACATGGTGAAAAATGAGTGATTTTTCGTCCCTGCTGTTTCTGTCCATCGCTTTATGTGCGGATGCCTTCACTGCCGGTTTTGTCTATGGAGCCGGGAATGTGAAAATCCCTCTGGTCTCAGCTCTCATTATGACAGCCCTTTCCTCTGGAATTTTATCCGTTTCCCTGATTTCCGGCTCCCTTCTTAAGCCTTTTCTTCCCATGGAGATTCCTTCCTTTTTAAGCGTCTGCCTGTTAATTCTTTTGGGCTTCTCCAAACTCACAGCAAAGCCCACGAAGGATACCGCCAGCCATGCCAACCAAAAGGAACCCGAGGTTCTGTCTTCTTCTGAGGCCTTTTGCCTGGGAATCGCTCTATCTCTGGACAATGCGGCTGCCGGACTGGGGGCCGGACTTTCCGGAAGTTCCTTCCCCATACTTATCACTTTATCCCTGGCCCTGGGGCTTTCCTCTGTTCTTGGAGGCTGCTTTCTGGGAAAAAAAGCCAGCTTCTGGTCCGGCGTGGACTTTTCAAAATACAGCGGAATCATCCTGATAATCCTTGGACTTATGAAGCTTGTTTAAAAATATCAAAAGTTCATGGGCCGCCATGGGCGCCGCCGCGAGAATCAAAAGCTCTCCCCACTCCCTGCCTGTAAGAGCTGCTGTCTGAAACACTGCCACCAGCTGGGGAACTTCCGTCACCATAACCTGAAGAAATACGCCGGTCACAACCGCGGCAACCATCAGTTTATTTTCCAGATGCCGCATCCGAAAGACAGATTTTTCCACATTCCGCATTCCAACGGCATGGAAAAGCTGTGAAAGCCCCAGAACTGTAAATGCATAGGTCTGGCAATGGGCCAAAATTCTGGTGTCCGATAAGATCATGGCCAGATTCTTTATAGTGACAGCCATTCCCTCATGGACCAGCAGACTTACCGGAAGCTTCAAAAAGGCCGTCAGACTGATGATGGCAATAAGAAATCCATAAAAAACCGTGCACGCTAAACCGCCTCGGGAAAACAGACTTTCTGTGGACTTCCTGGGCGGCTCCTTCATAAGCGCTTCCCCGTCATTTGCATCTGTTCCCAGCGCCAGTGCCGGAAGGGAATCCGTAATCAGGTTAATCCATAAAATGTGGCTTGCCTTTAAAGGAGACGGAAGAGAAAGAATGATAGCTGTAAACATGGTCATAATTTCCCCGAAGTTAGATGAGAGGAGAAAAATCACGGATTTTCTGATGTTTTCATAAATTCCTCTTCCCTCTTCCATGGCCTTTTCTATGGTGGCAAAATTATCATCTGTGAGAATCATATCAGCGGCCTGCTTTGCCACATCAGTGCCACACTGACCCATGGCAATTCCCACATCCGCAGCCTTTAAGGATGGAGCATCATTGACTCCGTCGCCTGTCATGGCCACAATCTTTCCCGACGCCTTTAAAGCCTTTACAATGCGGACCTTGTGGTCAGAGGAAACCCTGGCAAACACGGAAACCTGCTCTGCCCGCTCCTTAAGCTCTTCCTCATCTGCCCGGTCAAGCTCTTCCCCGCTCATGCACTGAGACTCACGCGAGGCAATGCCAAGCTTTCTCGCAATGGCAAACGCGGTATCCTTATGGTCCCCTGTGATCATCACCGTCCGGACATGCGCCTTCTGAAACATCGAAACTGCCCGTGATGCCTCCGGCCGCGGCGGATCTGCCATGGCCGCCAGTCCCAGAAAAACCATGTCTCTTTCTTCCCGCCCGTCTCCATCAGACATTGCCGCTCCCAAAACTCTCAGGGCCCTTCCTGAAAGAACGTCAATCTGCTTTGCAATCCGCTTTTTTTGTCCTGCCCCCAGTTCTTTCACTTCTGTCCCCGCCAGATATCTGCTGCACCGGGACAAAATAATATCCGGCGCGCCTTTTGTATAGGAAATTAATCCATTCCCTGTTTTATGCACCGTGGTCATCATCTTTCTTCCGGAATCAAAGGGATTTTCCATGACCCTTGGAAATTCCTTCTCCAGCGCAGAAGCCTCCACCTGCATTTTCCTTCCATATTCCAAAAGAGCAAGCTCCGTAGGGTCCCCTAAAGGGCCTTTTTTCGTAAGCTTTCCATCATTGCACAAAAGGAAGGCATGATACAGCTCCTCCTTATTTCCTCTTTGCATCAAAAGCTCTCCCGCATCCAGAAACTCTTCCACAGTCATTTTATTCTGTGTAAGGGTTCCCGTTTTATCGGAACACACCACACTGACGGCCCCCAGAGTCTCTACCGACGGAAGCCGCCGCACAATGGTATTTACCCTTACCATTCTGGATACGGAAAGCGCCAGTACAATGGTCACCACCGCCGGCAGCCCCTCGGGAACCGCTGCCACTGCCAGCGAAATGGCTGTGATAAGCATCTCCCCCACATCTCTTTTCTGAAGCACTGCCACGAAAAACAGTATGCCGCAAAGCGCTACCGCCAGGATGCTTAAAATCCCTCCCAGATCTCCCAGGCGCTTCTGTAAGGGCGTGGTCTCCTGAGGCGCCTCATGAATCATCTTTGCAATCTTTCCGATTTCCGTATCCATTCCCGTGGCCACAACAATTCCCTGCCCGCGTCCGGCCGTCACATTGGTGGACATATAGGCCATGTTTTTCCGGTCTCCCACCGGAAGGCTTTTTTTCGCTGTGAACCGGGCATCCTTTTCCACAGGCACCGACTCCCCGGTGAGCGCGGATTCTTCGATCTTCATGTTTTCTGTATCAATGAGCCTCAGATCTGCCGGAACCTGTCTTCCGGCATCCAGAACCACCAGATCGCCCGGGACCAGCCCGGCGGCATCAATTTCCTGCTCCACGCCGTCCCGGATCACGAAAGCCTTAAATTTTGTCATCTTTTTCAGGGCATCCAGGGCTTTTTGCGCCTTCCCTTCCTGAATGACCCCCACGGCCCCATTGAGCAGCACCACGGCCGCAATAATACAGGCATCCCCCGCCTCTCCCAGAAAGACAGAGATCACCCCTGCCGCCAGCAGAATATAAATCAGCGGATCCATGAACTGTGACGCAAAACGTGCAGGAAGGCCTGGTCCCTTCTCTTCCAAAAGCTCATTGGGACCGCAGGCCTGCCGTCTTTTTTTTACTTCTTTTATGGAAAGCCCTCTGCCGTCCCCGGAATTTAAAATATTTATGGTTTCAGCAATGGTTTTTTCTTCAAACAAAAAAGCCCCTCCCATCCTCTTTTTTCTGTTGCCAGTTTATGAAGATGAGAGGGAAATTATGTACTGCTGCCGTCACAGTTCAGAAGATACCCGAACTGTGACCGGCTATGTGTCACTATTCATACAGCGGATATTTCTCACAGATTTCTGTCACGGCAGCCCGGATTTCATCCGCTTTGTTTTCAAAGTCTGTGGCCGCCAGCCAGATCAGGTGGGCAATCTTTTCCATATCGCTTTCTACCAGTCCTCTGGAAGTAACCGCCGGAGTACCGATGCGGACGCCGGAGGTCACAAAGGGACTTCTCGGGTCATTGGGAACCGTATTCTTGTTAAGGGTGATATACACTTCATCACAGCGATTCTGGAGCTCTTTTCCGGAGATATCCATGCCGCGCAGGTCAAGAAGCATTAAATGGTTGTCCGTACCGCCTGTAAGGACATGGAATCCCTCTTTCTCCAGCGCTGCTGCAAGGGCTTTGGCATTCTTTAATACCTGCTCCTGATAAACTTTAAATTCCGGCTTCAGCGCCTCGCCGAAACAAACAGCTTTTCCGGCGATCACATGCTCAAGAGGACCTCCCTGGCTTCCCGGGAAGATGGCCTTATTAAAGTTAAACTTTTCATTCGCCTCTTTGTTCGCCAGTATCATGCCTCCTCTGGGGCCTCTTAAAGTCTTATGGGTTGTGGTAGTTACCACGTCCGCATAGGGAATCGGGCTTGGATGAAGTCCGGCTGCCACAAGGCCGGCAATATGTGCCATATCCACCATCAGATTTGCGCCGCACTTATCGGCAATCTCACGGAACCGTTTAAAGTCAATGGTACGGCAATATGCGCTGGCGCCTGCAATAATTAACTTTGGCTTTGCTTCCATCGCCTTTTTCTCCAACTCCTCATAGTCAATATAGCCCTCATCGTTGACACCATAAGGAACAATGTTGAAATACAGACCTGAAAAGTTCACCGGACTTCCGTGGGTGAGATGTCCGCCGTGATCCAGATTCATGCCCATAACCGTATCGCCGGGTTTTAACATTGCAATGAAGACAGCCATATTGGCCTGTGCGCCGGAATGGGGCTGAACATTGGCATAATCACAGCCAAAAAGCTTTTTTGCCCTCTCAATGGCCAGTGTTTCCACCACATCCACACACTCGCAGCCGCCGTAATACCGTTTTCCGGAATAGCCTTCCGCATACTTGTTGGTGAGAACCGTTCCCATCGCCATCATAACCGGCTCAGAAACAATATTCTCAGATGCAATCAGTTCCAGATTTCTTCGCTGCCTGGCGCATTCCGCTTTAATCGCTGCACCGACTTCCCTGTCATACCCTTCGATAAGTTCCATCACTTCATTAACCATTATGACGTCCTCCTTCATTTTAATATATAATTTTTTATTACAGCCTGCAGAGTTCTTGTACCATTGTACTCATTCACATCCGGATAATACACGATGTCAATCTTCTGTCTGCCTGCCTGTTTTTGTAAGAAATCATCTCCATCCATAAAGAGAAGTCCCTCCATGGAAAAGCCGCTCTCCGTCACCAGGCTTAACTTTACCAGATTTTTGTTTTTTCCCAGCACCCTCACCCTCCGTATCATAAGGTCTTTCTGAGCGAACTGGGGTTTTTCATTTCCCTGACCAAAGGGCTCCAGACACTTTAATTCCTCCACCAGTCCTTCGCTGATATATTCAAGCGGCATGGGCACATCGATCCATATTTTCGGGATAAAATCTTTTTCTGTCAGATCTGCATCCTCATTCAGCCGCCGTCGGAATTCTTCAATATTTCTTTCCTCAATGGAAAGTCCCGCCGCCATGGGATGCCCGCCGAATTTCGGAAGTAAATCCGCCACCTTCGAGAGGGCATTAAACATATGATACTGCTCAATGGAACGGCCGGAACCTTTCACCATATCTTCTCCTCTGGTGAGAACGATGGATGGTTTATGAAAATGCTCCCGCAGCCTCCCTGCTATGATTCCTGCCAATGACTCATGACAGTCCGGAAGAAACACCACCAGAACCTTATGCATCCTGTATTTTTCCTCCACCTGCCGGATGGCCTCTTCCTCGCCCTTTTTTGTCATGTCCTTTCGCAGATCATTTAAGGCCTTAAGCTCATCCGCCAGACGGTCCGCCTCCTCTTCCTCATTGGAAAGGAGCAGATTCAATGCCACTTTCGCTGTCTGAAGCCTTCCTCCGGCGTTGAGACAGGGGCCAATCACAAAACCAATATGGTAGGCGCTTAAAGCTTCCAGATCCAGGTCTGCCTTCTCCACAAGCTTTCTGAGCCCCAGATTCGTCGTCCGGCCCATCCGCTTAAGTCCATACTTTACAATCAGCCGGTTTTCGTCCTGCAGCTTCATCACATCACCAACTGTGGCGATGGCCGCAAATTCCAGAAGCTCCTCCCATTCCTTTATGGGAATCCCGGCTGTCTCATAGAGTTTTTTTAAAAGTTTATAGGCCACCACAGCCCCGCAGATTTCCCGAAACGGATAAGAATCCCCTTCCTGCTTCGGATTCACTACCGCATCCGCCGGCGGAAGAATCTGACCGCTCCCGCCCGTCGGTGCCTCGTGATGGTCGGTCACAATCACTGTCATCCCGCAATCCTTCGCAAGGGCAATTTCCTTCGCGGCCGCGATTCCATTGTCACAGGTAATAATGGTATCAGTCCCGTCCGCGGCCGCTTTACGGATTATGGATTCATTGATCCCATACCCGTCCTTAATCCGATCCGGGATCTCATAATCAACCGTCCCTTCTCTCCCTGTCAGTTCCAGAGATACACGGCGCAGGCCTGTAAAAAGCAGATAAACCGAACATACGCCATCAATATCATAATCTCCGATGATCCGTATCTTTTTCCCCTCATTCAGCTTTTTTATAAGGATCTCTACGGCCTTCCCCATATTTTTCATCAGAGCCGGATCATAAAGCTCTCCTATGGTTCCGTAAAGGTATCTGTGCATCTCCTCTTCTGTCTCCATGCCGCGGTTTCTCATGATGCGGACTGAAACCGGACTGACTCCCAGCTTTTTCGAGAGCCCTTCAAAATCCGCCCGCTTCGTCTGCACCATCCAGATTTCCTTTTTTTCCTCCTGCTGCATGCCTCTTTTGTTCCTTTCCCTTTCTGCTGTGGTCCTAAATACCGACGATGTCTGTTCCCTTACTAATATTTCGCTCCATTCTTCTTCAGCCACATTCTCCGTTCCCTGTAATCCGGGATCTCCCGTTCCACCACACGCCAGAACGCCGGGCTGTGGTTCATCTCAATCCGGTGCGCCAGCTCATGAACCACAAGATAATCAAGGATCTCCTCCGGCATCAGAATTAACTTCCAGTTAAAGTTCAGATTTCCTTTCGCACTGCAGCTTCCCCATCGTGTTTTCTGCTCTCTTACCGTGATATGACCATAAGAAACGCCCATCCGCTTTGCGTAAAACCGGCATCTTTCTTCCAGCCTCTTCCTGGCCCGCTCCCGTCCGGCCGCCCGCTCCTCCTCTGAATAGACCGGCCGTTCTTCTTTTAACCTTTCATATGCCTGAATTCTGGACAGGATCCACTCCCTGTGTCCCTCTACAAACGCATCCGCCGTTTTCACCGCCATCCCATAAGGCGCCCGGACCGTGATCGTTCCATCCTCCGCAACATTTAAAGACATGGTCCGCCTCTTTGTCCGGATAAAATTATAAGTAAAGGTGGCTGTTTTCCTCTGCTGCATCTCCTATCACCCATCTCACTTTCTTCAGGTACTGCCGTATTTTTTCGTCAGCCATTCTCTTTGCTTCCTTAAATTCCGGAACTTCCTTTGCTTCCCCGGATTCCTTTTCTTCCTTTGGTTCCTGTGTTCCCCCGGATTCCTTCTGTTCCCCTGGTTCCCTGGATTTCTCTGCTTCTTTTATTCCCTCTGCCTTCTTTTGGCCTTCTGCTTCCTGTACCTCTTTGCAGCAGGCATCCCCGCCATTTTCCTCAAAGCAGATTTTCACATCCTCCGCAAGATCTGTCAGGCAGTCATACAGGGCATCTAAATTCTCCCCATAATAATCCGGAAATCCAAACTGTTCTTTCAGATATGCATGAATCTCCTTCTTTGTACTGCATGTCCCAAAGTCTAATACGATCTTTTTCATCATTTCATTCCTCTTTACTGCTCTTTTGGACTACTGCCGTTTTCATACGGGCCGCACAGTGAAGACGCAGAGCTGTCGTAACAATTCAGATAACCCTTGAACTGTTACGAACTGTCACCACTCTAATACAATTTCTCAAACGTCTTATAGTGATCTCCGGTATAGAAAACCAGGCCATCATTGGAATAGATAATCCGTTCCGCTCCCCGGTTTCCCTTCACATAGTTAATATCACATTCAAAATACTTCCTGCCCTTTTTCTCCGGCAGAAGCTTTTCATAATTTCCGAACCGGTCGCCGCCGATACTCTTTCCCGGAGCCACATTCTGAAGCTCCCCTGCTTCCCCCGGTTCCTTTTTCCATCCAAGAGCCTCTGCTTCTTTTTTTGTTATAAAGTTAGAGGGAAGCTCTTCAAAAAGGTGCAGATATAAGGCCACTTCTTCTTTTGAGGTATAGGACTCCCCTTCCTCAACCATGAGCCCTGTGTCCGCTGATTCCTCTGCCCCAGAGTTCCCCGACTCCTCTGTGGCGGAGACCTCCGGCTCCTCTATCCTGAGAGTCCCTGAGTTTTCTGTCCCGCGGGCCTCCGATTCCTCCATCACAGGAGCCGCCCAGGTCTCCGTCCCGGAGTCCGCAAAAGTATTCCTGTCCGAACACTCCGTAGTACCTTCTTCCCTGACGGATGTCTGAGTCTCACCAGAAGACAGTGCATCCACACCTGGGTATCCTGCATTGTCTGCCCCCTGAACGGCCGCCTGGCTTTCACCGGGCAACAGGGCATGCGTTTCCTCCGTTCTTACCGGTATGTCTCCCATACCCTGTCCGCTCCCGCACCCGGACACTGACAATAATATCAGAACCATAACCAGAAACGCCGAAAGCCATCCGGACATTCTTCTGATTCTCTCCCCCATCTTTGTCCTCTCCATTCCTTTTCCTTATTTCATACCTTTCTTTCATCTTTTAGCTTTTATCTGTCATCTATTCTTACAGTCAGCACATAAAGCGCCCCCGCTTTGCCAGGGCAGGCTCTGCACAGACCACTGAACAGCTACGACTTTTTCATATTTCTATCATAGCAGATTTTCCCTGTTCCGTAAAGTAATCCCGCCGGAAACCTTTTGCCGTGAACTGTATCTGTTACGGTTGTTTCCAAACCCCCGGAATTGTGGTAGACTTATAGCAAACGACAAAAATATTTGCCGTTTGCCATAAGCCCTCCGGGGGATGCATACGGAATAGTCAGAAAAGGGATTTACTCCCCCCTATGATAAAAAGAGTACTCAAAACAAACTTGTTAAGGAGAAAATATGACAATAGGATTAAAAAGAGGTACTGTAAAACTGATGGAGCATCAGGACGAATGGTGTGAAATTGCAGAAAAAACAATTAAGAACTTAAAGGTGCTTTTATTAAACACTGCCATTGACATTCAGCACATTGGAAGCACCGCCGTTCCTTCAATCCATGCAAAACCAATTATTGACATCGTCGTTGGCGTTTATCACCTGAATGACATGATATCTTGTATCGGATTACTCGAACAAAATGGTTTTCTTTTCCGTGGAGAAGATGTTGAGGGACAACTACTGTTTGTAACCGGTGATTTTGAAACGGATATACGGACACACCATATTCATGTAGTCGAATGGAATGGAACAGCATGGAATAATTATATCAACTTTCGCGATTATCTAAATGCTTTTCCTGAAAAAGCCATGATGTATGACCATTGCAAACAAAAACTGGCCTCCCGGTTTTCAGAAGACCGTAAGAGCTATACCGACGGAAAGCAGGAATTGATTGATCATCTTTTGAAGGAAGCGAACATATGGAAGGCTGAACAATAAACTTTTAAAGGCATTGACCACAATGCCTTTAGCTGGCTGGTAAAACTTTATAAAGTGTCTGCTGACTGCACGCCAGACAATCCGCAGCAAAATATCTCTCTCAGAAAATCAGCGTAAGCACCAGCAAAATTACCAGGAAACAGACATTCGCCACTGTAAAATACCGAAAGTACGCCCCCTTCCTCTGACTTTCTTCTCTCGCGATAAGTTTGTAGGAAATCAGGCTGGCCATGGACGCAATCAGAGTCCCGAGCCCGCCGAGGTTTACTCCGATGATCAGAGCGGACAAATCCTCTGTAAAACCGGACAGCAAAAGCGCAGCCGGGACATTGCTGATAACCTGGCTTGCGGCAACACCGACCAGAATTTCATGACCAGAGACAATCTGCTGCAATACATGGGAAAACGCCGGGAGTCTCCCAATATTGCCGATGAAAAGAAAGAATCCAATGAACGTCAGAAGCAGACTGTAATCCACCCGGCCGAAAATACTTCTGTCTGTCAGCAGCAGGGCAATGGCAGTCACACCAAGCATTATTCCATAAGGAATCACTCTGGCTACTGTAAACAAAGCAAGTACAAAAAGGGCGGCATAGACAGCCAGATGAACCTTATTCCCGGAAAGCTTTGCCTTTCCCGGAAAAGTAACCTGTACCGGCCCGCGGCAGGCCCGGGCCGCAATCAGACTCCAGGCGGAGGCAAGCAAAAGCGCCGCTGCCGCATAGGGCAGCATCAGCTTAAAAAAGTCACCCAGAGAGAGTCCGGCTCTGCCATACAGATACAGATTCTGGGGATTCCCAATGGGTGTCAGCATACTGCCAAGATTTGCGGCGATGGTCTGTAAGACCACAACAGGAATAACCAGCTGTCTTTTTCCTTCCGGCCCGATCATACCCAGAGCAATGAGAGTAAAAGGTACAAAAGTAATGAGAGCCACATCATTTGTGACCAGCATACTGGAGAAGAAGCAGAGCAGGACAAGAATCAGCACCAGCTGCCATGCTTTGTGCACCCTGCCCAAAAGTTCCCGGGCAACATACTGGAATACCCCGCTCTTTTGCAGTCCGGCCATAACACTCATCAGACAGAACAGGATGGCCAGCGTCCGAAAATCCACGTAGCCTATGTATTCTTTGTCCGGATGGACAAAAAGCATGGAAACGATGGCAAGGGCAAACGCCACACATAACACTGTTTCCTGTTTAAAAAAACAGATTATTTTCTCCTTCATCGTACTCTCCCCTCCCCCTATGATACCTTTTTTATCTTTATCAATGTTTTTTGTATATTTTCTTTTTGCTCAAGATATAAAGGAAAAGATAATCTATTTAGAAAGATCATATACACAATTTCTTCAAATACATTAGGCATTTATCTCCTCCATGTTTTGTTTAGCCAGCTTCTTAAACCGTACATAAGAAATCTTCATGGGAAAAACCTTCTCCTGTCTTACTTTTTTATACAGGAACGCAACAAGGTTTCCCTATAAAAGAAAAAACTCCAAGGCTTTTCACCTTGAAGCTTTTTAGCGCGCCAGAGAAGATTCGAACTCCCGACACTACGGTCCGTAGCCGTATGCTCTATCCAGCTGAGCTACTGACGCACACTGAGCGGTTCCAATCACCCGTCCCTCACTCAACAGGATAGATTTTACTACATTTTTCTTTCCCTGTCAACCATTTCTTTGCATTTTTTACTCGTTTATCCTGACTCATAGTAACAGTTCACGGGGCGGGGAAAACCGGACGAAAATAGACATTAAGCTTGTTTATAGGACAATTTTCGTTCAGTTTTTCACATCGGGCGTCTGCCTTATAGGATAAATTCTATATATTTAAATTGGCTTTCTGCTTAAATTCCTCTATACTTGCAGATTTGGCGGCCATATAAAGCCAGTTTTGCAGTACCTTTGTCTCATTTTGGGACAAAATAAGCTTCTGCAGTTCCTCTGCCACCGTACCCAACGCCCTTAAAAGATCAAGGACGGCCTCTGCTCTTCCTTCTACTCTTCCTTCTTCTTTCCCCTCTGTTTTCCCATCTTCAATTAATTCATCAATCGCCAGGCACATATCAAACTCCTCCTCTCCCTTTTCCTCCAGTATCCGCATCAGTCTTTTTTGTTCTCCCATCATGACCATGGCTGCAGTCAGCTCCACCCGGTCCATTTGCATCAGCTCTTTTCGGTTCTCCCTTACATATTGGTACAGCTTTTTCTTCTCTTTTCTATATTTTAACATGTCAAAAATTTGTTGTAAACAACTGGTAAACACATTGGTATTTTCCACATTTCCTGCATGCACCAGATTCATTTTATAATTTGGAAGATATGTCTCCAATTCTTTACTCCGTGCCCCTTCTTCGTTCCATCCCATCATCTCATACAAGCTCCTGCTGCCATCCCACTCTCCTCCGAAATAAAATACAATGGTTATCACAGGGGTCAACCGGTCTTCCTTTGTAATGCCGGATAAAAACTCTTCTCCCTTCAAAAGTTCTCCCCTCTCCTTGTGGCCCTTTTCAATCTCCTGAATCTGTCTCACATATTCCAGGGCATCATACAGCATACTCCGCACCGGCATGGCATAATGTACCCTGCTTTGACTTTCCTCAGCAAAGATCACCGAATACATGCCCATATCCGCTTTCATCTGGATATCCCTCCTCCGCTCCAGGGCACATAATTTTCCGGAAGCCGCCTCGTATAAAATTCCCGGCTGTCCGGAAATACATTCCAATCCTTCCGGTTTCAGGATCTGCTTTCCATGATACACAATTCCATTGACAAAATCCGCAAAGATTTCTTTTCGTCCCATCATCTGATTCACCGCCACATCGGCTTTTCCCATGGAATCCCTCCAGTTTAAACAATTATTTTTTATTACCATTCACAGGGGGCAGAGAAAATCAGATGAAAACAGACGTCAGGCCTGCTTATAAGACAATTTTCATCCGTTTTTTCACATCAGGCGTATGTGAACAGCAACTATCTTATCAAATCAGGAATTTTGCGGCCACATGCCGCCAGAAACATGACGCTTATACGCATCACAAGATAAAAAGACTATACCACTTATGGTATAAAATAAGGAGAACTCTTTTGTAAAAAGAATACCATACTTCCAGCAAAATAACAAGAAATTTTTATAACAGATAATATGTAGTGACAGGAAGTGTAACACCTTCCCGGAAGTAAAAAAGTAACCTCAACTATTTGAACAATCGTGGATTTACCTGTATACTAAG
>ERZ808044.224-NODE-224-length-77111-cov-7.354025_pt1 | contig 77111 bp, 75 predicted proteins | sample MGYA00380195_ERZ808044 | MGnify/ENA primary metagenome ERZ808044 (study PRJEB31490, sample SAMN06133423) | mouse gut metagenome | isolation source: Z7_2 | host: mice | place: China: Chengdu | collected 2015-05 ...
GAATGTCTGATTGTATATGTCATGTTTTTGCTGCAAGAGTGGATACAGAATCTATGGATTTTGATGAAAATGAAGTAGAGATGAAAAAGTGGGTTTCAAGAGATAGTGAATGCTGGTATTCAGCCAAGGCATTAATGCATCGGGAATAAGTTACACACCATTTTTTCTGTTGGATTTTAGATGTCATAGAATAATGATCTTCTAAAAACTGCAAGCCAAAATCCATGCTGAAAACATCAGTGTTGTGTTCTTCTGCGTATAGCAAAAGCTGATTTGTTAGAGTCATAAATACTTTCTGATAATAGTTGGATGCACCTGCCTGATCAAGTGCTTCCTTGGTATGGGTAATTAATTGTTGCAATGTTAGATTTTCCATCTTGCATACCTCCTTAAGTGTTGTTAATCAAATACATTTAAATCGTGATGATGGAAAGTAAATCAACCCCAAAATCCTTTATTTACAAGTATCTGTGCCATCAACTTTGCATAATATATAGCTTTTCATAACCTACAACACCTTTGAGAAGCAGTTCCAGATCACCTTGAAGGGCGAGATGAGCCATCGTGTCAGCCTGGGTACGGACGCCAGGGGCAACCTGACTCGGCTGGACAATGCCCTTGCCGGTATCCCCGGACGGCTGGAACGGGGACAGGAGCAGTTGGAGAACCTGCGGAGCCAGCAGGCCGCCGCCCTCAGCATGGACGAGAGCATCTTCCAGGACGAGGCGGAGGTCAGTGAGGAAGTCGGCGAGGGCGAGCGGCCCTCTGTTCTGGAGGACCTGAAAAAACGGGCGGCGGAGATACCCCCGGACAAAAAGCCCGGAAAGGAGCCGGAGCGCGGATGAGGAAAGAGGAAGAACTGAAGGTGCGTATCTCCCCCCGAAGATAAGGAACGCATCCGCTCCAAGATGGAGGAGGCCGGCATCCTGAACATGAGTGCCTATGTCCGCAAGATGGCTCTGGACGGTATCTGTGTGAAGCTGGACCTGGCGGATGTGCGCCAGCCTATTGTCCTGCTCCAGTGGTGCAGCGCCAACCTGAACCAGTATGCAAAACGGGCGAACGAGACCGGGAGCGTCTACGCCGCCGACATTGAGGACCTGCGCTCCCGGCTGGACGAGATATGGGAGCTGTCCAGACAGTCCCTTGCCCATCTTGCCAGCATCCGATAGCGGCTGGGGGCTTCAAAAGTTTTGCAAATGGGCACGGAGCAGTCCGCGCCCGCTACATATTTTTTGTTATATAGCAATAAAAAGGGCAGCTATCCGCCAATGGATAACTGCCCTATAAACTGGAATTGCTTTTATATTTCAGCTAATTTATTGCATCCCGGATGTTATCAAAGATTTTACACCCGTTCTCCCGGAGCTTTTCTTGGACGATTTTTTCTAAGCGTTCATCTTCTATAAGCACATACGATTTATCTACTATGTCTATTATTGCAAATTCTTTTCGAAACTCATTCTTTACTAAAGCATATCGTTCTGGGGATTCCCAAATATCCTTAAAACAACCATAGTCTTTTGAGTTAATATTATCCATAATTTACATCCCCAAATCTTCATTTGTCGAGTTGAATTATACCACTATTTTATGGGGATGAAAACCGTGGAGATCGCAGCAGCCGAAGGCGTCAGCGCATCTGTGGTCAGCAGCTCCATCCAGGGGGCACTGGCGCGGATGCGGAGATATTTTGAGAAAAAGAAATGGGGGAAATGAAAGGATGGATTTTACCAGAAGCGAACTGGAAATGCTTTACCAGTATGCCGCCCCTACGAAAGAAGAAACCCTTGCCGGGCTGAAAGAGATCGTGTCGGCCCTGGAAAGGGAAGACGACCTGCTGATCAAGATGATCGTGGAGAACACGGTAAGGAAACTGGAAAAAATGGCGGAGCCGGAGTGCAGCCGGTTCATTGCAGAGAACAGTGCCGCTTTTATTGCGGAGAGGGACAAATCCATCTGTAAAAGGCTTGCGGCGGCAAAGGTAAAAGAGTCGGTCCTTCTGGGCATGACCTGACAGGAACGGAGCGTTTCATGCCGGAGACCAGGCACATGATAACGGTGGAGATTTTAAATAACGACAGCCCGGTGGGATTCCCCGGAGAGAGATACCGCTTTTTCCTCTCTGACGAGGGCTATAAAAATGCCAGGGCCAGCGAAAGCCGGGGCGAGGTAAAGATCAGGAGCCATGCCGCCGTGTCTGCCATGACCGGCGAGGAAACCAGGGCTTTCCTGCTGGCGCTTTCCCGCCTGCCGGGGAGCCGGTCAAGCCGAAAAGCTGGCGGCGGGAGGTGGATAACCTGACCGTTAAGAAGAACCTGCAATATCAGGAAATGCGGGCCATGCGGGAAGAACTCAAGGCCGTGGAGAAATTGAAAAAGACCATTGAACAGCCTGCAAGGAGTGAGCAGACAAGAAAACAGGAGCCGGAGCTATGAGCATAAGAAAACCACCGTACAGGATTTGTTTCCCATACGGCGGTATCTCATTTGCCGAAAATGTCGTTGTGCGACCCGGTGCGCGCCAGCGTCAGCACCAGAATATCATCGTCAATGCGGTAGACCAGCAACCAATCAGGCTGGATATGACATTCCCTGTGTCCTACCCAATTCCCGGACAGCTCATGGTCTTTGTTTTTCTCCGGCAATGTTTCGCCCCGTGACAGAGCCCGGATAATATCATCCAGCAGGTCAATGTCAAGGTGACGCTTGATTGCCAGCTTATAATCCTTTTTGAACTTTGTCGTCCAGACAATTTCCCGGCTCATCGTTTCAACTCCCGAAGTGCTTCTTCCACATCGGAATAGTGCTTCACGCTGGGATCGTGCGCGATACGTTCCGCTTCCAGCATAGCGGCAATCGTTTCCTTGTTGGGCTGTTCCAGCTTGACCTCAAAAGGAAAACCGCCGACCCGGAGGGACTGGCGCAGGAAAACATTGATTGCGGTAGTTAGGTTCATACCCAACTCGCCGTAAAGCGTTTCACACTGTTTTTTGATGTCGCTGTCCATACGGACGCTGAAATTTGTTGTGCTTGCCATAGTATCAACCTCTTTCGCATTTCATTGCACTTATAGTATATGCGATTTGCAACGCAAAAACAACTCAATAGACGTAAAATTCACAAAAATTTAAGGAGGATATATGACCGAGATCATTTTGACTATCACAATCACACTTCCAATGCCGGAGCCGCCCGCGCCGGACGGAACAAAAATGCCGGAGCCGGTTCTTACCAAGGAGCAGCCGCCTGTGTGCCGCTACCGTGTGCGCTATGGAACGAAAGCGGCATGATTCTATCCCCGTCATGGACTACCGGCAATACCGGCGGGCGCGGCGGCGGTGCTGCCGCCGGATAAGGAACTGGAAACTGCCCTGCTTTACCGACTGGACGCGAAACGGTGCGCCGTATGCGGGGCGTTGTTCCGGCCCGGTTCCAACCGCGCCAAATACTGCCCGGACTGCGCCGTTACCATGAAACGGATCAGGGCCGCCACGCGCAAGCGGAAACAAAGGGGGAAATGTCACGCTTTAGGAGCTGAAAAAGTCTTGTAAATCAAGCATTTTTCCGAGGGTGTCAAAGGGTATGTGATACATTTTATCCTCTGCCCCTCAAAACAGCCCTGAAAAGGAGTACAGACCCCATGACAGACCAAAGGGGAGCAACCTATATCAGACAATCGAGAATATTACTACCTGAAACTGAAAGAGAACTTTTTCACAGACGAAAAGATGGTGATTCTGGAAAGTATGGAACACGTCAACCAGCCACAGAACTTTTGGACAAAAAGTCCAGAAGTTAAGAAATGGAGTTTTGAATGTACTTGGGAAAGGACAAAACAAAGCACCCGGCATAGCCAATCGCCAAACTGAATATGCCGGATGCCCGCAGGGTTCTTCCTAAAGGATTGCCCTGGCTTTATCTTACCATAAGGCAGGACATTTTACACGAAAAACTCTTTCAGAAACCAGACAAAAAATTTTTCAGAAAGAAAGAGGTAGAAACATGGCATTTTTTTACAACAGCAGTAACAGGATTAAAGACAGTCGTTACAGCAATCGGAGCAGGCGTGGGCGTATGGGGCGTCATTAACCTTCTGGAAGGCTACGGAAATGATAATCCGGGTGCAAATGGTCATGTACAGTAAAGAAGCAAGTAATCGAAAACAAGAAATAGACAGCCAGCACCACACTATTCCGAACCAAAGAAACCAAAGACCAAAAGACAAGCACCGTGGAAATGTGTATAACTTGCTATTACGTCATGGAAAAGTCCGTTCACAGAACATGGAAAAGCTAAAGTGTAGCTTTCCCACATTCTGCAAACAGACTTTCCCACAACTCCATAAGATAGCAAGTTATGCACATTACGTACAGTGCCGACTACGGCGAAATCCCTCTCCCCTACATACATATAACAGTCGCTATCTTGACAATTCAAAGTAAGTATTATATACTCGTGGAAACCTATAAAACTATTTTAGTTTCCGAGGTATATTATGAGAGAAAAAATATTGAATGTAGTAGCACAACTTATTAACCGATATGGTTTGAAAAAATTTACAGTAGATGAAGTAGCGACAACTTTACGTATTAGTAAAAAAACAATTTATCAGTATTTCAGTGGAAAAGATGAAATGATACATGAATATTTTGTGGCAAATTTAGAAAGCGATAAGCAAAATATGGATAAGGCAATGCAGGAAGCAAATGGTTTTAGAAACAAACTGTATGCCCTTGTTCATACAAATCATTGCTATGGATTGCCAATATTCGTAATGGGCGAAGCAAAACAATTTTATCCGGAAGAATGGGCAGAAATTGAATCTTTAAGAAAATATAAATTAGCCGCATTAAATGAATTGCTTAAATGCACAAAAAAGGACGGAATTATAAAAGATGATGTGCATTTTGGCATACTTACCGCTATGCTGGAACGAAGTAGTGACATAATTCTTGATACTGATTTTTTGTTGAAAAATAAGCTCCATGTAGCTCAAGCCATTGACGCTGTATTAGATATAATTTTATATGGAATTGAAAAGGAGAATAAAGATGATAAATAATTATGAATTGCAAGTGTGCTGTATTGGATTAGAAAACAATGATATATTCCCGTTAGAAAATACGGGTAGAGGGAAAGATATATCACCAGCATTTGAACTTGATAATCTTTCCCCTGCGGCAAAAACTATTGCTATTACGTTGGAAGATATTAAACATCCTCTGTTCAAAAATTTTACACATTGGGTTATATGGAATATTCCAGCAGCGCAGAATATTATGGGGGCGATTCCTCACGGAAAAAATGTGGTGGCTCTTAATAATGCTGTTCAAGGGATTGCCTATGGCTGGCACAAATATGCCGGTCCGAAACCGCCCAAAGGAAAGCGACATAAATACCGTTTTACAGTTTATGTATTGGATTGCGAGCTTTCTTTAGGGGCTAATTCGACAAAAAGCAGATTTATGAAACACTCTAAAAACCATATTCTTCAACAAGCTGCTATCATTGGATTGTTTGAATAATTTCTGATAATGCAAAAGCGTTTTGGGAAATGATAATCAAGATTTACAAAAAGCCCTTAAATTCTATTATTTGCATTGCAAATGTAAAGCGGTCTTGATAGAGTGCAAATGTGTTTTGAGGTAGGATAAGGACGCAAAATCAAAGGAGGTACACATATGGAATTTTCAGAAAAACTTATAACGTTACGCAAAGGCAGAGATTTGACGTAAGAACAATTAGCCGGGCAGTTAAGTGTTTCAAGACAGTCTATCTCAAAATGGGAAAGCGGGCAGGTTATACCCGAAGTAGAAAAGATTGTTGAATTGAGCAAGGTATTTAATTGAATCTACAAGTGAGACAGAAAATGTTCATTGGATGAGTGCAGTAGAACTAAGGCAAATGCTGAACAAGAATCCGGATAAAATATTTTTTATGCATATCAATGCATTAAAAAATATTTTGAAATGTAAGCGGACGTTTGACGGAGAGGTTGTTGTTTATATATGAATAGGAAGCCGGGTATTCTAAGCGAATTGTTAAAATTGAGAAAGCGCTGGAATGATAAGAAATGTGAGGTATAGCGATTGCTGCACCTTGTCTTTCAGTGGTAAATGAAAATGAGAAATGGTACAATTAAATGGATAAGTGGGGATTGCGAAATAGTAAATTCCTATTTCCTTATCAGTACAGGAGAAAAAAATGATAGATGGACATATTCATATTGAACGTGGAGCGTACACGCTTGATTGGATAAATCAATTTGTAAATAAAGCGGTTGAAATGGAGATTGGGGAAATACGTCTGCTTGAGCATTGTTATAGATTTGAAGAATTTGCTCCAATGTATGATTCTGTATGTGCATATAGTGAATATGTGGATGCATGGTTTCATAGAAATGCGGGTGTGCATAAACTCGCAGACTATTTGGAACTTATCGAACGAGTTAGGAATGAGCAGTTTCCAATAGAAATCAAATTTGGCCTTGAAATATGCTATTTCAAAGAGTTTGAAAGCTTTACTTTTGAACTTACCAATGGCAAAGGTTTTGATTTTTTATTGGGAAGCATTCATTTTGTTGATAATTTTGCTTTCGATCATAAAGCAGAACATTGGACGGGGCTTAATGTTGATAAAATATATCACAGATATTTTGAGGATTCTATTTCATTGGCAAAGAGCAGAATCTTTGACGGTATTGGCCATCCGGATTCAATAAAATTATTTGGCCATAAACCATCCTATTCATTATCAGGCTACTATGAGAATTTAGCTAAGGAACTCTCAAAAAGTAATATGTATGCAGATCAAAATAGTGGAGTTGCCAGAAGGTGTCCTGAAACGGCTTCCCCTGGTATGGATGAAGAACTGCTTAGAATATTGAAAAAGTATAACGTGGAAGTAATTACTTCATCTGATGCACATTGCCCGGAAGATGTTGGATATAAAATCAGGGAACTCAATAACCTGATAGTGAGTTCCTGGAAATAAAGAGTGGCAGACATCATCAGAGGATTCTGTAAAGGAGCATATCAGAAGAAGGAGATTCCTCAAACTTGCTTTCAACGCCTTTTGTACCTGGAATTTTCACAAGGCTGAACTGCTGCCTTTATTATGGCCAGTAATTATGTTTACAGAAAGTGTCAGAGATTTAGATGAGGATGAAAAAATTATGATCATACAGACAGGAATGCGGACCGATATTCCGGCATTTTATTCCAAATGGCTGATAAACAGAATCAGGGAAGGTTTCGTCCTTGTACGGAACCCTTATAATCCGATACAGGTGACCAGATACAGCCTCTCCCCTGAGGTAGTGGATTTGATTGCGTTTTGCACCAAAAATCCGTCTCCCATGCTGCCCCATATGGAGATTCTGAAACCATATGGACAGTATTGGTTTGTAACCATTACGCCTTATGGAAAAGAGACAGAACCCAATGTGCCTGAAAAAGAAAAAGTCATAAGTGATTTTCAACGCTTGTCAGGTATTGTCGGGGTGGACAGCGTGGGGTGGAGGTACGATCCGATCTTTCTTGACGATCAATATTCTGTGGAGCGGCATCTGGAAGAGTTTGAAAAAATGGCAGCCGCACTTTCTGGTTACACGAAATCCTGTGTGATCAGTTTTATCGATATCTATAAGAAGGTAGAGCGCAATTTCCCAAAAGCAAGGGAGGTCTCGAAAAGTGACAGAGTCCGTCTTGGAAAAGAGCTGGTCAGAATCGCAAAACGGTATGGAATGGTACTCAGACCTTGTGCGGAGGGAAATGATTTAGCTTCTTACGGTGCGGATTGCTCTGGATGTATGACTGTAAATACGTTTGAAACAGCACTTCATGCAAACCTTGATGTGCCGAAAAGAAGGAGCAATCAGCGAAAGGAACAGTGTGCCTGTCTGCTTGGCGTTGATATAGGGGCTTATGATACATGCGGACATTTGTGCAGATATTGTTATGCCAATACGGATGCATTACGTGTAAAGGAAAATATGAGAAAGCATAATCCGTCATCTCCATTTTTACTTGGCGGGTATATGCCGGGAGATATCATACACGAGGCACAGCAAAAAAGCTGGATCGACGGTCAGATAAGGATGGATATAAGCAGAGTGTAACATGGATTGTCGCCTGTGAATCGTGACCATGGATTCAGACCGCGTAATTCAGGCCAGGCAATTCAGGCCAGGTAATTCTGATGGAACGGGTGAACATACGAATGACAGAAGGGGCATGGTTAAACATGACATACAGATGTCATGTTATGTCTGGTATGATGATTTCAGGAGTGAAAAGTCTATGAAAATTGATCGCTTGATTGGGATTCTTTCGATCCTGCTGCAGGAAGAGAAGGCAACTGCTCCGGAACTGGCAAAACGATTTGAGGTGTCCAGAAGGACGATAAATCGGGATATTGAGGATTTGTGCATGGCCGGGATTCCCATTCAAACGGCACAGGGAGCGGGCGGCGGTATCTGTATCATGGAGGGTTATCGGATCGATCGGACCTTGCTTACTTCAAAGGATATGCAAATGATCCTGGCAGGGCTTCGGAGCCTGGACAGCGTCAGTAAGAGCCGGTATTATGAACAGCTGATGGAAAAGATTCAGGCGGGTTCTTCTGATTTTATAAGCGGAAAAGATTCGATTCTGATTGATTTGTCTTCCTGGTATAAAGACGCGATTGCACCGAAAATCGAGTTGATTTTGGAAGCAATCGAAAAGCGGGAACGGATTCGATTTCTGTATTTTGCTCCAAATGGGGACAGTGTGCGGGAGGTGGAGCCGTATTATTTGATTTTCAAATGGTCCAGCTGGTATGTTTGGGGATGGTGCGGGAAAAGAGAAGATTTCCGCCTGTTTAAGCTGAACCGGATGGATATGCCGGAAATGTGTGGGGAGACGTTTTCCCCAAGAGATGTAAGAATGCCGGCTCTGTCGGTGGAAAAGATATTTCCGGGAGGTATTCGTGTAAAAGCACTGTTTGAGCCGGAGATGAAATGGAGACTTGTAGAAGAATTTGGTCCACACTGCATCGAGGAGCAGGAGGACGGACGGCTTCTGTTTCAGAAAGACGAAACGGATTTTGAAAATATTCTCAGCTGGCTTATGACTTTTGGAAGTAAAGTGGAAGTGCTGGAACCTGTCAGAGCAAGGGAAGAATTGCTAAAAAATGCAAGGAACATGATGGAAATGTATGGGGAATGAAATAGAAGAGAGTGATGAGGAAGAAGACAGGTTTCTGTAACGGTTCGGGGGCTTACTGAGCTGTTATAGATTTTCGGCAGTTAAAGCAGGAAGAAGCGGCGGTAATCTGAATAATTGTAACAGTTCAGCCCTGCATCTTCTTGCCCACGTACCGCGGAACAAAAAGCGCATGGCTGAACTATTATCTGTTACGAATAATTTTGGAGGGAGAGAGAATGAAATATCTGTGGTTGGATGAATTTTTGTTGGGTAAACGAGGAGTGACGAAAGATTTACAGCAGGACTGGAACTGGATTCGGTATATGGTCGGAGGGAAGATGTTTGCGGCGGTTTGTCTGGGAGAAGACAATAAGCCTCATTATATTACTTTGAAGCTGGAGCCTTCTGACGGGGCTTTCTTAAGGCAGCAGTATCAGGATATCATTCCCGGTTATTATATGAATAAAACGCATTGGAATTCCATCATGCCGGATGGGGCAGTGCCGGATGAGCTGTTAAAAGATCTGCTGGAACAGTCTTATGGGCTGGTATTGAAAAGCTTCAGCAAAAAGAAGCAGAGAGAAATTCTGGGACTCAGCTGCTGCGGGATGGATTGCACTGTCTGCGGATGCTTTGGGAATCTTTGCAAGGGCTGCAATGAATCTGATGGGAAAGTGTTCCATGCATTGCCTGGAAAAGCATGTCCAATCTATGCCTGTTCCGTTCAAAAAAAGAAGTATGCTACCTGTGCGGAATGTTCCTGCGTACCCTGCGAAATATGGAAAGGAACAAGGGATCCGCAGATGTCGGATGAGCAGTTTGAAAATAGTATTCGGGAAAGAACCGGGAATTTGTGTTGCTAAGCATACGACAAAAGCGTCCAATGGACGTTCTTTCGCGTGAATGAGTCGGAGGATGAAAAGAATGGCGTTTGATTATAAAAAGGAATACAAGGAGTTTTATCTGCCAAAAAACCGACCGGAAATTGTAACTGTGCCGAAAATGAATTTTATTGCGGTCAGGGGCGTTGGGGATCCTAATGAAGAGGATGGGGCCTATAAAAAGGCGATCGGATCCCTGTATGAAATCGCTTTTACGATTAAGATGAGTAAAAAAGGAAATCATCAGATTAAAGGATATTTTGATTATGTGGTGCCGCCGCTGGAAGGCTTCTGGCAGCAGAAAGGGATTGACGGATTCGATTGTACGAGAAAAGAAAATTTCTGTTGGATATCGGTAATCCGTTTACCGGATTTTGTGACAAGGGAGGATTTTGACTGGGCAGTCGGGGAAGCCTCGCGAAAGAAGAAAAAGGATTTTCCTGATGCGGAATTTCTGACGATTGACGAGGGGCTGTGTGTACAGTGTATGCATATCGGAGCCTTTGATGAGGAACCGGCGACGGTGGCGCAGATGGACCGGTATATTAATGAACGGGGCTATGAAAATGATTTTTCTGACAGCAGGCTGCATCATGAAATTTACCTGTCTGATGCCAGAAGGGTCCCGCCTGAACGATGGAAAACGGTGATCCGCCATCCCATCAGAAAAATGGATACGGATTGAAAGAGAAGAACAGATCCGGGCCGGTTCCTGACATACAGCCGCAGAAAATGTCAGGAAGACCGGGAATTCTCCTGATACAATAAGATCACAGAACAGGGGGAAAAGTACATGAACTGGATATCGGGGATTCAAAGGGCGATTGATTATGTGGAACAGCACATTATGGAAGAGATCGATTATAAGATGGCGGCGAAGGAGGCCTGTTCGTCGGCATTCCATTTTCAAAGAGTATTCGGGATTTTATGTGGTTTTACATTGGGGGATTATGTGCGAATGAGACGCTTGTCTCTGGCAGCGGATGAACTGATTCACACGGATAACAAGGTAATCGATATCGCTTTAAAATACGGCTATGAAACGCCAGAGAGCTTTACAAGGGCGTTTGTGCGTTTCCATGGCATTACCCCTACCGAAGCCAGGCATGGCAGGAATGTGAAATCCTTTTCCAGACTGTCTGTAAAACTTATTTTAACAGGAGGCAGTACGATGGATTACAGAATTGAAAAGATGGATGCGTTTCAGGTGATCTGCAAACGGAAAACAGTCGGAAAAATGACGGGCACGGCAACAGAGGATATCTCTGCATTCTGGGCAGAATGCCAGGCTCTGGGGGTAACGGAAGATATCATTCGCTGTTTTCCGGACAAGCCGAAGCTAAAGGGATTGTTGGGAATCTGCTTTTCCTGCAATATGAATGATAATCTTTTTCCGTATGGAATCGGTGTAGAATATGACGGAAGACCGATCACCAATAAGGACCTGGAGATTGTTGAGATTCCGGCATATACATATGCGGTCTTTACCAGCAGAGGAAAAATGCCGGATGCTTTTACAGAAACTTACCAGAAGATTGTGACAGAGTTTTTTCCACAGAATGACAGATACGAATATGGCCAGGGAGTTGAGCTGGAAGTGTATCCGTCAGACCGTGTGGATGACCCCAATTATACATGTGAAATCTGGATTGCGGTAAACGAAAAATAAATGATGGAAACGGACAGGCGCCGCGGGTGTCTAATATGTGGCAGACGCTGATTAATGACCGGATTCGTCAGGCAAAAGAGCTGATTGCCCGGGACAGAAAATAACAGACTCTTTCCGGTGTCCAATGCTTCGATTGCATTCATTTCTTCATTGGTCAGAGTAAAGTCGAATACATTGATATTTTCCTGCATCCGGTTTTCATGGACAGAATTGTCCGAATTGGCTCCAACATAACGACCAGAAGTCCAACACCCTCGACACAATCGTATCACGGTATTGGACTTCCTCTTTCAAATACCTGATTACAGGAAATTATCCGGATTGATGATTGCCAGTTGAGGGAATATGCCAACAACAATCCCCGCCTCAACGTCCCATTCACATTCAAATAAAATTCCCGCATCTCCATTCTGATGGAAAATCAGTTCTTTTGGTATCGCACTTTCTTTTAATTTCCCGACGGAATCGGCATGATTTTTTTGAACATACTGTTTCAGCAGCTCCTCAACCTGCTCCAGAATTTCCTTTCTCTTCTCTTTAAAAACTGAATACTGCACTCTCTGCTGGCGGCTTATCATTTCATTTTTATATGCTGAAGCAACGCAGGTAATTTCGTAAGGTGTATCAAATAATTCTATTTTTTCCGGTGTACACCAGCCATAATCATATTCCACTTTGCCAAATACTCTGTCATACACAATTATCACCCCATTTCCTGTCCATCTTTCTGATTTTTCATTTCAGAGATTCCTCCGTCATGGGGAATATTTCCATGGACTTCACTTGGCACCTTACGCATGGTTTTGCAGTCTGCTTCCTCGTGCCATGTGTATTTATTTTCTGTTCTCCATTGACGGACCTCGCCTGGCTGACAGCCTTTCTGCTCTGCTAACTTTTCGTCTGCCTGAACAAAGTTCTTTCTTCGATTATCCGAAAAGTTTTCAATCTCCACATTGCCTTTGGATACTTCCGAAAAATCAGGTCTGCCATCTTCAAATGATATTGTATCAAAATCGTATTGATTCTTTATTTCTTTCCATGTCTTATCATCAGGATTCGTTCCATTCCTGTCGCCTGGTATAGTATCTGAATCAGGTTCCCATTCAGAATTTCCCGGTTCCCCAGACCATTCACCGCCACTTCTTGGAAACCGATAGTTGTCTGCCTTCACTTCCGCAGACATATCCGTTGTGTTTTCACAAGGTTCTATCGGAAAATTACAATTCGACTCAAAAAGTCCTTCAAATTTATCGAATGGCGTCACAGATAAATTTTCGGATTGCTTCTCCTTATCAGCAGAGGATATTGTTTCCGGCAGTTTTGTGTCTCCCATGATTTGTTCAAATTTGTTTTGGGCTTCAAGGGTAATTTCCAATTTATGGTCTTTGTTTATATCATTCACATCGGAACTCTCTTTGAAACCATCCAATCTATTCATACAAATCCTCCTCGCTACATGAAACTCATCAGGCGCTCAAACAGCCGTGTGGATTCAGGTGCCTCGTCGCGTTCTGCCTTCTCTCTCGTTAAAACAGCAACAATCTTTTGGCGGTCGCTCTCGTTAAAGAGTTCTAAATCCGGATCAAGAGCTTTGCACATTTCAGCATACCAGCTGCCAATATCTGATTCATGGATTCTTGCCATGTTAAATGCTGTCTCTGAATTGAAAGCAGAATATACAATCATTCCCCTCAATCGCTGAATCTCTGTTTTATCTGTCGCCTGGATATACCTGACAAAAGCAGCCTTTGCTTCTGCCGGAATACTCAGTTTGAAGCAGGAATCAACTAACATGGTTATGTACTTTCTATCCAACTGATTTTTCTTTTCCGGGGGCAAAAGCATAAACTGCACCAGCGCATTCCTATCTGCAACCGCTTTTGCCGTTTTGTCTGCAACGACATATTTTCGGCTTTCCTTAAAGTTACGGTCAGCGTTGCAAAGCACTGGTTCCAGCCAGTTATTCTGATACACCGCAGCTACAAATGTTTTAAGGCGGGATAACTCAATAATTTGCTCGTCGTTTAAGCCTGCGGCTCTGCCTGCCAGCTCACGATCTGACATATCCGGCAATCTGAGAATGATTTTTGTATTGGTATTGCGGATTACGGACATATCCATGGAACCCGGCGCCTGATCCGCAATCACAAAGCCTTCACCATATGTTCTCATTTCAGCAATAGAATTTGCCAACATTTCAACGGATTTTCCCAGCACATTAGACGAATCGGTACTTTGTTCCGTTGATGTCCTTTTCAAAATATTATGTGCTTCTTCGAGAACGGTAATATGTCTGAGCGGCTGGTTTCCCGCCGCTGCAGCAGACATACGATATTCTTGAAGCTTCATAATCAAAAGCCCCATAATCAGGGATTTTGTTTCACCGGATCCTGTCCTGCTCAGATCAATGATAACATTCTTATCAAACAGATCTTTTGTCGAAATCTCATCACCTGTAAAAATATGTCCATACAGACCATTGGCAAGAGATTTCAGGCGGGTACACAAAGCACCTTTGTAGTCGCCCTTACTGTCAGATGAATACTGTGATTCATTCATCACCACATTTATCTGGTTTAGTACGTCCGTAAAGTTCGGGTATAACGGATTATCGTTTGAGTCATGGTATTTACACTCGGAAACATCCAGTTTCCATCCCGAAGCAACATATGCTCTTTCAATGGAATCTTTCAGTACCGCCGGCATTGCGGCATACATCGGCCAGCAGACATTAAATATCTCAATCAGACGGTCAATGTGTTCCAACACATGGACATCTTCCGGAAAACTGAATGGATTGATTCTGAGGAGCGGTGTTTTCTTATCATTTGTTCCATACACCTTTACATCCTCGTAATAGCCAAATCTGTCTTTATATTCCCCTTTCGCCGGTTCGATGACCATGAATTTGATGTTTTCCTGTTCATTATTCTTCACAGGAGTTTTTATCAATTGATCCAAAAGGGAATAGATAACAGTTGATTTACCGGAACCTGTCGAACCGGTAATAAATGTATGCATACTCAGACTTTCTATATCAATTTCAACTTTCTGAGGGTGAGCCTGACTGCCCTCATCGTGGCCCATGTGATAAAGATTCCCTAAAATCAGCTGCCTCTCATTGCCCGAAGCCACATTTCTTCCAAACGCAGCCATCGGAACAACTGTCACACCTGTAATTGATTTTTTAGGCAGGCCGATCTGAATCGCCATCTCATTTCCGCTGACAATGGATGCAGGTGTAACGATCACCTGTCGTTCTTTATCGGCACTCAGTCTTGGATGCACAAAAGAACCAAGATACTGGCCGATGATTGCCGTTTCATCAGGCTTATACCATGTGTTGATGTGGGAAGCCTGTACGCTGGAATCTTTGCCGCGCATTAAAGCATTATAGTTACTTGCCACGGCAAAAGAGGTCTCTCTGCTGTCTGCAATCACATACGCGGCACAGTCAAAGGCGCCAAAGCTTTCGCATTCATCCAGGCGTTCCAGGTGGGCATCGATTTGGTCAAGAAGGGACTTGATGCTTCTGTTTTCGTAATTCAGCTGCAGACTCTTCCCCGATGCTTTTCCGCTTTGTACCGTATCAGTTACCTGTTTATTCTTCTGGCTGGTCTCAGTCGAAGTATCGGTCTCTCCGGTTGTATTGGCAGTACCGCTATTTGTTCCGCCGGAAATACCAACACCTGCGGTAATCCCGAAACTGATGCCAACGCTCGCATTGGCGCCGGCATATGTTCCCCTGGAGCAGGTTTTGCTCTGGGTCATGGAAATACCCCTGGAAATCCCTTCGGTCACTCCCTCTGTACGGGCCTTAGCCAGAGAAACAGAGTCACTTTCATTGAGAGTGACGGTACTTCTTAAAAAGGTTGACAGCTGGGTATGAAGCATTTCATAGCCTCTTTTGATGATCTGGATTTCACTTGTGCTGACAGGATCAGCAAACATCAGAATCGTGTATTTCTGACCTTTCAAAGAATCGACAAGGTTTTCAATCCCCTGCACATAACTTTCAGCACTTTTTTCTTCATTGTCTCTCAAAGCCACAATACCGGATACCGCAGAATAGCAATGGCCTGTATTGCCAAAGACTTCGCTCTTAAATTGCTGTACTTCATCAGCGGGCACTTCCTGAATATCCGAACCAATCAGATTGCCGGTCAATGCTCCCCGGAAGGCGGCAACATCAGCAGCTCTGCGCTTTGCATCATTGGCCGTTTCTCTGCGGTGGTTCTTGGAAATGATACCGAAACAGTAATCAATATTGTACCCATTGCTCCGGATGATCGTTGCCAGGCTGCAGTCAATCGCAGACACTACATTTACGATGGTTGTCAGTTTATCCAAGAAGTTCTCTTCTTTATTGACCACTAATTTTGATAATTTGAAAAATTTACCGCATGAGGCAATGTCAATGTCTTTATCCTCTTCAGACGGCTTTATCAAATCATACGTTTCCAGTCTGTCCAGATAATTCTTAGTGATGATTGATGTGGCATTATCCAGAGAAGCCGTCATCTCGCGCATTATCTGTTTTTGAGTTCTTTCCAGTTCATTTGCCATAGGACCACCTCCTTACAATCTTGCTATCTCTTTATCAAGCAATTCGATATAAGCTTTGTACTCAGCAATCTCGTTCTCCTTATTCTCATATTGAGAAAGCAAAGTTTCAAATTCGTTGTTTATATTTTCCAGCAGGCTGCCTTCTGCCGTTTTGGAAATATTTTTCATTTCTGCTTTAAACTCAGCTACGGAAGAAGTCAGTTTCCTGCACAATTCATCATAGATTCTTGAAATAGCTTTTGACAGAGCAGTGGCAAGTTCTGTTTTTTGTCCGGCAGAAGTTAATTCCCCTGTGAATTTAGCAGCAATTCCGTTCATGGAATCGGAAATATCGATATTGAATACAGGGAACTCAATCTTGTTTACCGTTTCTTCAACCAGGATACGGAATAATGCGGAATCGTACTTCTCACTTCCCATATCAAAATTCTGCACTACAACATTCAGCAGCCTGCGCTTAATTTCTTTTAACTCCAAAGCGTCCGAGAACACTTTTTCCACCTGATTTACTGCTTCCATTGCGAACTTGCGAAGATTGTCAATGGCATCGGACGCAATACAGTAAGAATAATGTTCGGTATATGTGTGATATTCTGTATGGCTCTTTCCCCAGGAAAATGGATTGTACCATTTGGAGTCGGAAACCGTGTACGATTGGCGGCAAACCCGTTCCCCGGTTCTCTCCTTAATATCTAAATAATCTTTGCTTGCTTCTCTGATCTCACGGATGCCTTCTGCCTTTTCTGTTTCAAGTTTTGCATTCAATTCGCCAAAAACGGCAGTAATATCAGCTCTGATGCTATTGATCTGACTCTCAATGAATTTCTTCTGCTCAAGAAGCGTCTCCCGATCATTCTGTTCAAGAACAGACAGTCGCCCGGACGATTTTTTCTTAAACTCTTCCAGACAGGCAGAAAGCTCTGCCATGGCAGTCGGGATAAAGCTCTTCGCTTTTTGCTCGAGGATCGCCTCTTTTTCCGCCACGACACCGGCGAAAATAGCGTTTACTTCATCGAAATTACCCAAAAGGCGGAGATCGCTTTCTATATCGTCCGAGAACTTTTTCAAAGCAGCATAGACATTGCGTTCTTCTTTCGTATATTCCTCTTCCTTTTTCTTCGCCATGTTGCAAGCCATAGAAGAAACAAGGATTGGGTCAGAACATTGCTTTATCACCTCGATCAGTTCTGATGAGCTTTCCCGAAGAGACAGATCCCTGATAAATTCTTCAACCTTCGCCTTTGCACGTTTCTTCAGCTTCTTCCTGATGATTTTACAGGCTTTCGGGATGTTGTCCGCTGTATTATCATCATCTCCGAAGATGTCATCATCGTCCTGGACTCTCAGAATATCCCGGATGCCGCTGTCATATTTACTGGCAACCAGAACAAGCTTTTTTACACCTTTTTGCGGAAGCTGGCTGGATAGAAGAATCCAGTCGCTTTTGTCTAAGAAGCTGCCAGACTGACTTAAGAAGAACACCACATCGCAAACTTCCATAAATTCCTTCGTGCGTATGGTTCTGGACGCGATAGGGTCATTCAGGCCAGGAGTATCAACGATAGATAACCCCCTAAATTCTTCCTTATTGAGATAAAGAGTAACCGCTTTTACGATGGGTGTAAACGTTCCGTCCTCACCGACATAATTGTTTAAATTGGCGATCAGGTCATCGTATGCGGCAAATTCGATCTGTTCACGCCCCATTTCCAGATAGGGGGCAGGTTCTAAACCATTGCGGCGAACCATACTTACAATTTCCCGTGCTGAGGTATAAACTTCATCCTCTAAATCAACCAGCGCATTATCCTTCAGCACTTCCCATTCTTCGACAGAATAATATTCAACCTGTATGATATTATGTTCCGAGTATTCCATCTTCGTGAGGGTCGCTGTTTTAGGAGTAGAAGCCTTCGGAAGAATCTCCTCGCCATTAAACAATAATGTATTTAGGAAAGAGGATTTCCCCGCCTTAACCTGACCGACAACACCGATATTTAGTTTTCTGTTTTCACGATAGAAGTCTTCCGTCTTGATCCTGAAGTTTTCCACCAGCTTATCCAGCACAGCAATGTCGCTTTTTGCTGCCTTAGAAGTCAGCCGCTCAATAACGGCTTTTGTATCTTCAATAAAAAACTGAAGCTGTTTATCATCTGCTAAAAATATCGCCATAAGCGTATCCCTCCGCTATTTTTTCCTGCGCCAATCACAAAAACCGGCGTAGTCGTCAAAATAAGAGACCACTATACCTGCCTCCTCCGTCTCATCCACGCTTTGATAGAATCCTTATGATCGCTTTCGTGAGCGATTACTCCGTAATTGGTACAATCAATACGGAATTGAAATAGTGTCCCCGCACATGGAGCATTAATCTCAGCCAGCAGGTGGCCTGACCATCTGCTGCCAGGCTCGTATGTGGCAATCACATCGCCTTTCTTCACGTGTTCTTTCTGCCTTACCTTCCATTTAAAGTTACTGTGTGTCGCATCAGGAGCTGCAACTGCAATTGTCCTTTGTAAGCAAAAGCTTGCTTCAAGAAGATTGCTATTTAAATAGTGCTTAAACTCCATTGCCTGTGCCAACACCTGTCGTAAATCAGCCTTCTTCATTTTTCCTAAGTCCTGTTTCAAAATTCCTTTTGCCGTAATGGAGAGGATTCTCAGCTGTTCTTTATCTATCCCAAGTATGCTGCACAGGTTTCCTACATAAATTAAAACATCATTATTTGCCTGCCCGCAGATATTAGCCGTCAGCAGCGCATCCATAACCAGATGATTTTTGTATGCTTTAGGAATCAGTTCTGCCACTTCGGAGAATGTAGCGGAACTAATTTTCAGAGAATCCCTGAACAGTTCTTCAAGGTCTGGCTCCAGCCTGGTCTGTGACAGCAGCCATTGTACGAAAATCAGCCGGTTGACAGTATCTCCTGAGCCGCGGTCTGCCTGTACCAGGCTCAGCAATGTTTCCAAATAAATCTGGCACACATAAGTATCATCTAATCTGGCTAAAGGATGCATTCCAAAAGGCAGGTGTTGTGACATTAACCGGATTGTTTCGTAATCTATGCTATCGGTTTCATCATTCCTTAATTCATCGATTTCATCATAAATTTCAGCAATAGAGACAGCAATCTCTTTGACCTTTCCATCCAGTTCGCGTATCTTCTGTTGGATATCGAAAAGACTCTTTTTCATTTTGTATCTCCCAACCAGCCAGAACTTTGTGTACAGGACAAAGTTCCGGTTGTAGTTCATTTATTGTTTTCACTCAATCATTCTATTCAAAGATTCTTCTTACCGGTCCCTCACACACATTATCTGTCTCATAAGCAGAATCCGCATCGTCCATAAAATATCTCTCTTCCGTAATATATGCCTCTCTATGGTCTACCTCATCTCCATTCTCACGGCATTCACACCCTGAGAACCGGTTTCCTGTCACGATGATCTCATTGGTTCCACGTTTAAGATGTAGCAAAATGCCCTTAGCCCAATAGCCATGTACGTATTTCGTTCGTGCCACATAGCAATTTAGGAATTTATTGTTCTCTATAACAACGGAATCCATTTTCTCTCCATCGCTTAGAAGAACACCGCCCATAGAATGCCCCCAAGAACTCAAAGTATATCCACAATTTATAAAACGATTCCTCCTTAAGTAAAGATTATTTGTATCTGTAAAAACAGCAAAACGATTGCTAAAATCGCTGATCTCACATTCCTCAATGATTACCTGGCCGACTCTGCTAAACTTGAAAGGACAGGAATTACCATGAAATGAACATCTACGCATTATCACCTCGGAACAGCCGTCAAATACAATGCTTTCCTGCAGCGAGATCGTGACATTTTCAAGGATCACGTGCTCCGCTTTATAATCTGTATAATTGGACAAATTTACTTCTGCCTTATTGTATGAATAGATATGCCGCAGCACTGGAGTATCCACAAGCATTCCTGTATAGAAGCCCGCCGCATAATGATACAAAGACAATTCCTTTGTAGTTTCCGGTGAATTTCTTTTCGCTTCCTCAAACCGATCAGGGTTCAGACTGATAACAGCTTTTGATACGGATACCAGATATGTGAGTTCATCACGGGTAATGCCAAGCAGCTCGATCAATTCAGCAAGTAATTCGTAGTTTTTATCCGAAGCCTCTCCAACTGTCAGCACAATCGCACCGTCTATGCAAAAATAATATTTCAGGTCACTTTCCCCAAACACAGAAATAAACTCGTCAATATCTTCCCTGTCTAAATCCAACGCCATTTTCATATAGTCCGGGTACTCACTTTCTGCATGAGAACCCGCAATCAACCGGCGAATATATAAAGCCTGCATTTCGCCCGGCTCCCCGGTGTATCGGACAAGCGTGCAGAGCATTCTGAAATACAGAGATTTCACATATTCATCCTTTTCGCTCAGAAGCGCATTTTCAAAGGGATAGCGTTCGGCTTTATGTTCATCAAAATATCTTCTTATTTCGTCAATATGTTTTTTAAAATCAGACATTGTACTTCTCCTTATTCTTATACTGTTTTGAGTAATTCAGCATATTCCGCCGTATTCCTGTAAACGTCATTGATGCGAATTTCATCCGGCTGAACATCACAAACTTCCTTGATAACACTTAGCAGCTCGTCCCGATATTCGCTGCCGCCGGCGTGCTTGTTGATAACAGGCTCAATATCCGCAAAAATGCTCTGGAGCATATCTGCGATCGATGGGTCCGTCCGAATTCCTTTTTCTTTCTTGTACTCCTCAATAAGCTGCATCGGATTCTGAACCTTATCCTGGAGCAGATCAATCTCGGAAGGCTCCGGCATGGCAATGCCGACAATATCAGAGATAAATTTGATCTCGGTGAAAAACTCATCCTGGAGTTCTTTTAATCTTTTGCTGATCGCTTTCAGTTCATTCACGTTTTTCTGCGCTTCACGAACCATAAGCTGCAGCGGTTCCAGAATCTCAGCGTCAATGTCTTCTGCCATGAGTTTTGTAATCGACGTGTTCAGTCGGGTAAGCTGACGGCTTTCCTCATCAATTTCGTCTTCATAAAATTCCTTACAGCGAACAAACAGGATCTTGAAGTTTCTCGCAAAATTCGATTCATACACCTGGCTGTTCCAGTCCTGAATCTGCTTTTTAATTTCTCCGATGCCGGTTTCGATGAACGCACTGAGTTCATTGTCCTCTACCTGATCCAGTCTGCTTGTAAAAGGAAAGATATCGATGTATCTGATACCCTTGATATCCAAAGTCGATCTGATTTTCGCAATAATATCCTTCAGATCAGACAGATTTTTCTTATCCGCCTTATTCACAATCATCAGTTTCGGAATATCCTCTCTCAGAGTCATAATAAATTTTATATCTTCTTCGGTGATTGTTCCTGCATCGGCCTGAATAAACCAGAGAATATAGTTGCTGGAGTTCAGCTGACCTCTGGCAATCTGTTCATCCGTTTTTGCGGAATACTTTTCAGAGTCAGGTTTTGAATAGCCCGGCGTATCCAAAAAAGCGATGTTGTCATACTTATGTAAAGGGGTAGAGAAGAAAATATTCTCCAAAACATGACCTAAGGTTACCGCGTCAGCAACCTTTTTATCGTCATCATCCTCAACCTCGCCAAATCCATGTGCGATCTTCTTAATATCCCTCGGCTGCATCTGAACCTTAGTGTCAAATACATTGATACCCATAACATTATGCTTCTCACCGCTGACAATATACGTAGGAACCGAAGTGGAAGGGTCAATATCCGCCGGCAGTACCATTTTACCCATCAAAGCGTTCAAAAAGCTGGACTTACCGCTGGAGAATCCGCCGCCAAGGGCGATGATGTTCTTTCCGATCAGCTTATCATAAAGAATAAAATCCCGGAATTTTTCATATTCCGACTTAAAATCCGTATACAGCTCGTAGAAATCTTCCGGGGCATTCTTCTTCAATGTGTCCGGAATCTTTTTGTTTATGATTTCTTCGATTTGGGATAAATCAACCTTTAACTGCGGTCCGGATGCCGACTGGCGTATGATATTGCAAAGCAATTCATAATTGGAAAGTATCTTTTCATATACTTCATCATCATATTCCATACTCGTTACCTCCTCGTTTTTATCTGTGTTCAGTGGTTTTAAACCTCACTTCGGATCATTTGAATTCTTTCCAGATCAGCATTCATATCAACCGCCAGATTTTCCCTGCGTTCCTTTTCAGCGGACATTTTTCTGCGGACATCTTCCATGGCTTTCTCAAGAGCTGCGCGCTGGGTCGCAATTTCATCCTCAATAGAGGTGTTGATCAGTTTGATCTGCTTTGTGACGGCAATTTCGATTCCGTTGCCAACCTCTCTGAGCACCTGAGGGTAGACTTCCGAGTTCAGCCTCATTCTGATCTGGTTTTTCAGTTCTTCCCTCTTTTTATCGCCTTTGATCTTATTGACAAACGCAATCAATCCGGCAATAATTCCGCCAATCAGGGGGCCTGCCACAATAATCGCCGCCACAGCTGCAACGGTTGTCGATACAACGCCTTTTTCCGCATCCTCTGTGCTGAAGTTAAAGGAGATATGAACATCACCGACCGTTTCTCCGTTGATGCAGTTTGCAACACGTTTCAAATATTTCTCAACCTTCGGAATAAAGCGTTTTTTCACGCTGGTTGTAACAGCACTGCGGACCACGGTATTCATCCTGTCGTTAATGCTTTGATTGTTCATTGCCATGGCTACAAAAGAAGATTCCTCCGCTTCCAAAGCCATTTGAACATCCGCTTTGATTTCTTCTGTACACTCAGAGATCTGCAAATCAAAATTGTCTTTCTCTTTTGAGAACCGGCTGTTTAACAAATCCAGTTGTTTGCCCAGTCTTTCTTCCTGCTCATCAAGTTCCGATTCAGACATTTCACTGCTTTTCAATGTGGTACGCAAATAGTTTTCCGTAGCATCGGCGGCAGAAAGAACGGCATTTCTGTATTTGTCAGCCAGAATCTCCTGAGAATGCTCTTGAATACCGCGAAGAAATTCTTCCAGTTCCTCTGCATCGCCGCTGTAACTGCTGGTAATACAATAGGTCACCTCACGATCTCCAATAAAACGTTTGAGACTTTCTTTCATCGCAGCAAAGGTTTCTTCAAAATCGTCATTGCGCTTATCGTATTTCGTAATAGCAATGCAGATAGGCATATCGTGCAGACACAATTCTTTCAAAATGTTTCCCACACTGCTGCGGACGATCATATCATCAGCAGGGAAGGCGATGATGTAAGCAAGGCTAAGAGGAAGGTAGTTATCAATCGCCTGATTGTGAACCTCAAATCCTGATTCAAACCCAGGCATATCTACCAGCATTACATCCGGGATTTTTTCAAGAAAATGATTCTTCAAATTCAGGCGTGTGCAGCGAACAGTACTCGCATCCACATCCAGCTCTCTATATTCAGAAACAGAAAAATTCTTACAGGCTCCATCATTTGGGACAATGTATACGATCTCCTTATCCGGGCTATAAGAAATCTCTGCCGGTACCGCCGTTTCCGGTGTAATATCTTCTTTCAAAAGCTTTCTGCTATATCCCAGGAGGGTATTTAACAGCGCACTTTTTCCCGAACTGAACTTTCCGATAATCGGAGTGCATACTTTTGCAGTTTCCGTTTCCCGCATCAGCTTTTTAATCGTATCATTCGACAACGAATAGATATTGTTGATTTGCTGCAATTCACCAAGGGCTTTCTTAATTTTTTCCATGCATCCTGTACCTCCACTCAAGATTTCCTTTTGTGATTGTTGTTTTTATTATAAGGGATTGCCCGGACAATATCAATATGTGTCGCTAATCAGCGTTCCTTCGTTTATATTGTAACTTTTTGCCATATTCTGCAATTCCTCTTTCATTTCATCAACTAAGGACTGCGGTTCGAGAACTTTCACCATTTTCCCCTGTGACAGCAAAAACATATTGATTCCGGTCCCAAAAGTTTCCGCTTCGATGATTTTTGTATTGCCTTTCATGTCAATTACCCTGGCAGTAGGAAGCTTGTCTAATATTGCCTGCACAGAAGGACCGGTATATTCAAACTTAATTCTTCTCAGTTCTCCGGGGAACATGAACTGAATTTTGCTTCGCAGTTCCCCTTCATCAAAATCATGTGCTTTCTCTATTGTAAAATGATTTCGATGCTCAACAACACTTATGATTCGATCAACACGATAGTACAGGGGTTTCCAGTCATCTTTATCACTATGATAGGCAATCAGATAAAAATAATAATCAGAAAACATGATCGCTGCCGGCTTAATGCGGCGTTCAACCAGTCTGCGATCCATTTTGTAATACGTTACTGAAATTTCAATTTTCTCGTGTATGCAGCGTGTCAGCTGCCAGAGATTATCAATTACGCTCTTGCAATCATGGTTGACCTCGTTATAGTGGTACATCTCTTTCGACAAAAGCTGTTCCAGCATTTCTCTGTCATGGTAAGAAATAAAATTCTTCAATTTGGCTGACAGCTTCAGAACTTCCATTTTGCTGAAAGCTCTGCAGCCCACCATCATTTTCATAATTGCCAGCAGTTCTTTACTGAGCAGAAAATTTTCAAATTCCAGATAATACGCTTTAGAGTTTGAAGAATATTTCAATTCTGTATTTCCTACAATATCTCGATTGTCACTCAAAAAATTTTTGATTTCGTTGATGTCTCTGGAAATGCTTTTAGTTGAAACATGATATTCATCTGCGATCTTTCCAACCGATATGTTTTCGCCTTTCATGGCACGATAAAAAATATCCAATACTCTATTTTTCTTTTGAATCGAATTTCCCATATATTCGTCTCCTTCCTATTGGTTTTACATATTATATCACATTCCAGAGACATATATATGTCTGTCATGTTAAAAGGGAACAGATTTTCAAGACCTGCCCCCATTACGCAATCCGTAATTACCCAAAGACAGCTTCAAAAAGCCCGCCGACAGCTCCAATGGCTCCTCCGATTACTCCTCCCACAATGCGGCCAGGGATTCCCAGAATCTGACCACCGAGTTCACTGCCTGTTTCGGCTCCGTCGGATACAAAGTCCCATACCGTGTCACAAAACCCGCGCCTGATTCCTCCGCGATAATCGCTTTCCTGATCGTCATAACGCCAGTTATCCGCATCATCGTTAATATTATCGACCAGTGCCAATCGTTTGTCCTTCGGGATCATCCTGACTATGTGATAAAACAGTTTCGTGAGATTATAGGGCCTGCGCTGTTCTCCGCCCTCTTCTTTATAGCCTGCACAATAGCAGATCGGATTGATTTCCAGACCGGTTGCATCTTTGATTCTTTTTTGAACAGAATCTGCCTTTTTCTTCAGGAATTCTTTCAACACGTCATCCGGTTCATTTTTATCCGCAAGCCAGTGTGCTCCTTTCATTGCAAGATCCGATTGATTCAATCCAATCAAAATCCTTTTTTCGGCTTCCTCACCCAGGCAGGGAATGAGGACATTATTGATCAGATCATAAGCTGTCCCAAGGTCTTTTGAAGAAGCGTCCATAATTACAAGCACCATATCAATGAGAAGCGTGCCTTCTTTATCTGCTTCATTCAGCTTGGCAATGATTTCTTTCGTGATTTTTTTATCGTTTTCGATTCCATCGCCAAGGCCAGGGGTATCCCAGATAATCAGATTGTCCAGCTCAAATCTGGAAATGTCTGTGGTTTCAGGATCTACACCGACGCCAACTTTGGCTACATCCATGTGAAACATGGCATTTACGGTGGAACTCTTTCCACTGCCGGTTGAACCGGCAAGCATAATGTTCACTTTCTTGCTGCGGATTTTAATCAGGCGGGAAAGGTGCCTTGTCTTTTCTGCTTCCGGAATATCAGATGCCATAATATCTTCTTCCAAAAGCTCATAAATGCTTTTATTGCCACCACCAGGGCATCTGTCATCGCTCTGTTTTTGACCAGCCTCCCGTTCTTCTGCGGAAACAATTTTCCCTGGCTTTGGAACTGTATCTTCATTTTGAAGTTCTGCGAGGATTTCCTCCGGAGACACAGTGTCTATTTTGATTATTCGTTCGCTTTGTTCGCTCATTTGTAACTCCTCCATCCTTTTGAGTGCTGTCTTTTTCCTTGTGATGATAATAAAATATCAAACGATAAGGACGGATATATGTCCGATGAAAAATAAAGTCTGAAAACAAAGAAAATTACCGGATATCTGCCCGGCTGACATTTGAACAGTTTAACGGATTTAACTGTCTGTTGCAGGATAGGATTGGTTTCAAAAAACATAAGACATAAGGCTCATGTTGAATAATCAGATGGAGTGTGATATACTCAAAAAAATGTAAAAAGCACGGGAATTAAGCATGGCAGCCTCTTCGCGCTGACTGGCGCAGATACGGTGGCGAAGCCTGGAACGAATGAAACCTGTCTGTGCAGAGGTTCATGTGAAAAATGAATCTGTGTCAGCACGGACAAGGATTGAGGAATGGAGACCTGATATGAATCTGACAAATTTTTTGAAACAGACAGATGCCCTTACACTGCAATGTTCCGCAGAACAGCTCGTTGCTTTTGTCCATGATATCGCGAGGGGGTGTCCGGAGTATCAAAGAGAGGACTTCCTGAAAATGCTGAAATCTGCCGGGGGTGGAGCGGACAAGGCAGTAAATGAAAAGGAAGACGAAAAGATTGATTTCGCCGAAAGGTATCGCCGTGTCAGGGATAATTTAAAGCGTATTGATTCACAGGAACTGACAATTACCGGAAGATTGAACGAAGAATATGATGACTGGTATAGTGACAGCGGGCAAGAAGATGCAAGGCTGAACTGTTACATAACAAAAACAGAATAACAAAAACGGGGGAAGGCGGATTATAACCATGAAATATAATTTTGATGAAGTCATTGACCGGAGCAAAAACCGCTCATCAAAATATGATGAGAGAATTAAAAAATTCGGAACGGACGATGTTATTCCGCTCTGGGTGGCGGATATGGATTTTAAGACGGCACAGCCGATTATTGATGCCTGCCGCAAAAAAGCGGAAGAGGGGATTTGGGGTTATACTTCCAGACCGGCCTCTTATTTTGAAGCAGTAAAAAACTGGGAGAAGAGGAGAAACGACTGGGATGTGGATCCTTCTTTAATGAGCTGGAGCTTGGGCGTTGTACCTGCCCTGTCAGCTCTGGTTCAGATATTCAGCAGAGAAGGCGATAAAATCCTGATTCAGACGCCGGTGTATTCGGAATTTTATGATATTACGGAAGCCAGCGGGAGGACAGTTTTAGAGAATCAGCTGGTAGAAAAAGACGGTACATGGGGCATTGATTTTGAGGAGTTTGAGAAATTAGTAAAAGAAGTAAAGATTTTTCTGTTATGTAATCCTCACAATCCATTGGGCATTGTATGGAAGCCGGAAGAACTTCAGAGAATGGCAGAAATTTGTATTGCCAACAATGTACTGCTGGTATCAGATGAAATTCACTCTGACCTGATTTTCCACGGCAAAAAACATACACCGGTGGCACGACTGTCGGAACAAATTGCATCAAAAATCATTACCTGTGTATCGGCAACAAAAACATTCAATTTAGCAGGACTTCAGGCATCCACAACAATTTTTCCCAACATGGAGATGAAACAGAAATTTGATCGTTTCTGGATGAACATGGATATTCATAGAAACAATGCGTTCAGCTCTGTGGCAATGGAGGCTGCTTATAACGAAGGGGAGGAGTGGCTGGAACAGCTGCTTATTTATATTTCCGGAAACTTTGACTTTATTAAAGAATACTGTGAGGCGAACATACCGAAAATCAAACCCAATCTTCCGGATGCAACCTATCTGGTATGGCTGGACTGCCGGGAACTGGGAATGGATAACGAAGAGCTTCGTTCTTTTATGATTGAAAAGGCAAAAATCGGGCTGAATGAGGGGTATACATTTGGACGCAGTCTGACGGGATTTATGCGATTGAATGCGGCCTGTCCGAGATCCGTACTGGAGAAAGCTCTGCGGCAGCTGAAAGAAGCCGTTGATCAGTTATAGGGCACATGCTTAAAGGCGCAAAGGAAGAATTATCAAGGATGCCGGAAAGGAATACATAGGATGGAGCGTTTTGATCCAATACATGAGACCTCATATTTATCTGTGCCCAATGCACCCACATACCGGAAAATCATGCGTCTGTTTTATCGGGAATATGAGAAGATGCATTTTCAGTTATATAAAGAGGATGTCTTCCAGTTAATCAGTCAGGATGATTTTTTCGCGGATTATTCCATGGAACAGTTAGTATTGGATCTGGAGGCTCTGGTCAAATGGAAAAATCTTACGCCGATTCAGGATCCGGGGCGGGTTTACACCATTGCGGAATACAAAAATAAGCAGTACCGTTATACCATGTCTGAGTATGCAGTGGAGATAGAGAGACTGACGGTCCGTTTGGAAAATGTATTTCTGGAGTCCGGGAATTTATCTGTGAATTTTTTTGTCCGGATGGAGAAAAGCCTGGAAGAGGCGGAAAGAATGGAGTATGCGGGATTAAAAGAGGTGAATGAGTGGTGGAACCTTCTTCAGGAAGATTTTAAGCGGCTTAACCAGAATTATCAGGATTATCTTCGGGATTTCTATTCCGGGAAAACGGATCATCTGATGAAGTCGGTTGAATTTGTGATTCACAAGGATAAATTTATTAAGTATTTGAACGAGTTTGTCCAGGCGCTTCAGCAGCATGCGAGAAGAATGGAACAGCTGTTGATGCAAATAATTCCTGTTATGGAAAGCAGTGTCCTGGAGAAAGTGGTACAAAGTGAGCTGGATATTCCCCATGCGCTTTTAGAGATTCATGGAAACGCGGAGCCCAGCATAAGGGAAAATGTTACCGGCAAGTGGAATTCCCTGAAAAGCTGGTTTATTGATACACCCGATCATAGTTGCGAATGTAAAAAGGTATTGCAGATTACCAATGATGTGATTCGAAGCATCATCCAAAATGCGGCATTGATTGTTCAAATTCAGAACTGGGGAATCAGCAGGAAGGACGATTATGGGAAATTCCTGGAATTGTTTTTAAAGTGTGAAAATCTTGACGAGGCGCATAAATTGTCCGCCCATGTTTTTGGCATACAGAAAATACAGCATTTCAAGACAAATGAGCCCCGTGAGGGGGACGCCATTAATATCAGCGTGTATGACGAAGAACCAGCGGATTTTTTGCTGAAGCCACATACGAGGAATTACAGAGAGAAAAAAGACAGGAGAGGCTTTGCGGATAAGTCACTGGAAAAATTAATGCAGAGAGAATCCTATCTTCAGCATGCCAGAAAACAAAAAGAGATTGTCATGCATTACATAAGGGAGAATCGAATCACTTTTTCGGAAATTAACGGAAAGGTGCCGGAGGATGTGAGAATCATATTTTTGCAGTGGATTGCCCAGGCGAATATGAATTCACGAAGACTGGGAAGAACAGAATACGGGCAGGAATATCAGCTGATCCGGGGAGAGGGAAGCTGTGTGCTGGACTGCGAAGACGGAGCATTAACCATGCCGGCATATGTATTGGAGTTTAAACAACGGTGAATGAAGTAAGAACATTATTTGAAAATTTCTGGATTTGCAAGGATTACGACAAGGAAGCCTATTATAAGGTAAAAAGAGATATTCCCAATTTTCAGAGATTTATCCGCGAACAACTGGGATGGAAGCTGATTCATACGGAGAATCTGTTAAAGCTGGAAAAAAAGCCGGCCCATGCTCAGAGCTTTATGGGAATCGGAAACTTTACAGATATCAGGGATTATTGTATTTTATGTGTTGTCTTAATGTATCTGGAGGATAAGGAAGAGCAGGAGCAGTTTCTTTTGTCAGAATTGATTGACTATGTGGAGACGCAGCTGAAGTCATATATGGAGATTGACTGGACTTCTTTTACCCAGAGAAAATCCCTGGTTCGCGTTCTGCAATATATGGAGGAACTGAAGATGCTGCGCGTATATGAGGGGAGAAGCGAGGCATTTGGCAGGGAGGAAGGCCAGGAGGTTTTGTATGAGAATACCGGTTACTCCAAATATTTTGCTGCCAGCTTTGCCGTTGATATTTCTTCTTATGAATCCTGGAAAGATTTCGAAAAAATTGATTTTGAGGAATTGAACGATGAGCGGGGAACCATGCGGATTAATCGCGTATACAGACAGCTGGCGGTATGCCCGGCATATTATTGGGATGGAAACGAGGATACAGACGCACTCTATTTAAAAAATCAGCGTCAGTGGGTTTCAAAATATCTGAATGACAATTTGGGCGGAAATCTGGATATCTATAAAAATGCGGCATTTTTAACGCTGGATGCAGAGGACTGCTATGGAACGCTACATCCGAGGGATGCCATGCTGCCGGAGGCTGTATTGCTTTTGTGTGCAGAGATTCAGAATGCGCTTCGTGATGGAAAATTATCGAAGAAAGAAAATGAGTGTATCTCCCTGCCAGAAAATAAATTCAAAGAACTTGTACTGGATTGCCGAAAGCAATGGAATGATGCATGGAGCAAAGAATTTCGGGAAATGGATGCGGACAGGCTTTTGGATGCAATTCTGGAATATATGGAACAGTGGATGATGCTGACACGTGACGGGGACAATATTACAATCTTACCGGCAGCCGGAAGGATGGCAGGCTTTTATCCGAAAGATTTTGCGGGAGGTACAAAGGATTGATGAATCGCTGGAAAATGAATCGGATCGGATTCGTGAATTTTTGGCTGTACGATGAGGAATATTTTGAATTTGTAGACGGAAAGCTCCTTTTAAGAGGTCAGAATGGTTCTGGTAAGTCCATTACAACACAGAGTTTTATTCCTTTCGTGCTGGACGGGGACCGCACTCCGAGCCGTCTGGATCCCTTTGGCTCCAGTGACCGCAGGATGGAATATTATTTTCTGGGTGAAGAAGGAAAGGATGAGTCCACAGGTTATCTGTTCCTGGAATTTAAAAAGGAAGAGTCTGAGGAATACCGGACAATCGGAATCGGACAACGGGCAAAGCGCGGAAAATCAATGGATTTTTGGGGCTTTCTTATTTTGGATGGACGCAGGATTGGGTATGATATCTGGCTGTATAAGCAGGTTGGTTCTGTAAGGATTCCTCACGATAAAAGAGAAATGAAGCTCCAGCTGGGAGAGGATAATATATTTACGGACAGCCAGAGTGAATACAAAAAATATGTCAATCAATATATTTTCGGTTTTAGAAAGGCGGAGCAGTATGAGCAGTTTATCAGGCTCCTTGTTAAAGTGCGGGCTCCGAAGCTGTCAAAAGAGTTTAAGCCTTCAAAAGTATACGATATTCTCAATGATTCTTTGCAGACGCTTACGGATGAGGATCTGCGTGTCATGGTCGACGCCATGGAGAAAATGGATGAAATTCAGGACAGCCTGGATATGTTAAAACGCGCATTTACAGATGTTAAGGCGATCCGGAACGAATACACGCGCTATAATCAATACATGATTGCCAAGAAAGCAAAGGCATATCTTGAAAAAAAGAAAGAGGCAGAGACTGCTAAGAGCCAACTGGATACACAAAAGCAAAAGAGAACAGACGCAGAAAATGAGCAGAAAAGTCAAAAGCTCCAGCTTGAGGAATTGGAAGAGAAAAGAAAACTGGCAGAGCTTGAACGGGCCGGGCTGTTGGATACGGACCTGGAGGGGGTAGACCGCAAGCTTGAGCAGGCAAAGAAAAACCGGCAGGAGTTTGAGGAACAGGAAAAGAAATGGGAAAGAAAGATTGAAGAAAACAGAGAACGTATCCTTGAGGGAGAGCGGAAGTTAAAAGAGATTGGGTATCGTCTGGAATTAAAAGAGCAGGAACTTTCGGATGAAAAAAGGGAGCTGGAAGAGCAGCAGGAGATTTTACAGTGGGACCAGCACCGGATGGCAGTCAAGCTGCTTGAAACGGAGGAATACCAAAAGACAGATGAGATTGTTAAGAGTCTGGATACATACAGGAGGCTGATAACGGAGTGCAGAAAAGCTATTCAGCAGTATGAAGAGATTGCCAGACAGTATGACGAACTGGAAAGCCGGCTGGAACAGCTAAGGCAGCAGAGGAGTTTATGCGAACAAGAACTGGATACGGCCCAGGGGAATGTAGTAAGCTCCATTGATCAATGGATTATAAGGCTTTTTGACGCAGAAAAGATTTCGAAACAGTGGAAACCGGAGAAGAAAGTACTGAACGCTGTGGAAGAGGAAATCAGACAGTACCAGTCCATTGAGGATGCGGGAGCTGTGCAGGAGCTATTGCGTGCAGACTATGAAAGACAGCGTCAGATACTGACGGATGCAAAAAAGGACAGGGAGTATGCGTTAAACCATCAGAATGAGATCCTGATGGCTGCAAAGGAGGAATTGCTTCAGGTTCAAAACCAGGAAGAGCTGGAGCCGGAGAGAGAGGAGACCACAAGGAGCACGCGAGCTGCCCTGGAAAAAGCCGGTATCGCGGCAGTTCCGTTTTATAAAGCTGTGGAATTTGCAAAAGAGCTGGATTCTGCTTCCTGTGCAAGACTGGAGGCACAATTGCAGAAAATGGGGATTTTGGATGCTTTGATTGTTTCGCAGCAGGATTTTGAGAGAATCCGGCAGGTATGTCCGCAATTTCTGGATACTGTTTTGTATATTGAGGAAAAAGGAAGTTCCCATTTCTCAGGATTGGCGGCAAGTGAGACGCTGGGAGACGGACACAGAGAAATGGTGGAGCGGATATTAAGTAATATTTATGAAAAGAATGGCTTAAGACAGGGCATTTTTCTTGGAAAGGACGGAAGCTTCCGCCAGGGTATTTTAGCCGGAAGGGCAGATAAGGCAGGGGCGGCGGAGTTTGTCGGTCTGCTGGCAAGAAAGAAACGAAAAGAAGAAAAGATCCGGCAGCTGCAGGAAAAGATTCAGGAATATACAGAGAATGCCGCAGCTATGAATGAAGAGATTGATAAGCTTGAGATGTGCCTTAGTACTTTACAGGAGGAGTATCAGGGACTTCCGGGTTTTTCCAATATTAATGACGCACTGGCAAAGGAGAGGGACTGTCTTTTTGCATTGCAGAGAATTTGTGAGCAGTGCAGTCAGGAGGAGGAAAAAGAACGGCTTCTGGCGCAGCAGAAAAATGAACAGTACCAGATCATGCTGAAACAGTGCAGGATGTTTCCATATGCAAGGACGGGAGAAGCCTATGAGGAAGCAGAAGAGTCTGCGGAGGAATATAAGCGAATCTGGCAGGATGTGCGGGGAAATCTGGTACAGCTTGGAACAGAGCGCGGCAATCGCAGACACAGTGAAGAGCAGATTGCCATGGCAGAGCAGGCGATGGATGATGCCTTTGTAGAAAAGCGGGGGTATGGTACCCGTGTGCAGGCATGCGATCTTCAGATTCAGCAGCTGGAGGAATACCTTAACCGGCCGGAAAATATTGAGAAAGCGAAACGGCTGAAAGAGATCAATGAGGAACTGGAACGGCTGGATGGAGCCTGGAGGCAGGTGAAGGATGAATTAGTCCGTCTGGAGGAAAGGATTCGCAGCCTGCTGGAATCGGAACCGGAGCTGGCAGAGAAATTAAATCAGGCAATTGCGGAGGAGACCTTCCTCAGAAAGTATTTTGAGGAGGAGCTCTCTCTGAAACTTGTTGTTGAGAGGGGAGATCGCCCGCTTTTTGAATGTGCCAGGGAAGCGGCGGGTGTCATCCGGGAAAGTGATAAGAACAAAGAAGCCTCCGATATACTGGGTGCATTGTATCAGGTGTATCAGCGGCATAACGGCAGTCTGGCAAATTATGGGACTGCTCTGGATGAGTGCTTTGGAGAAGCGGATGAAATGCCAAAAGAAGCAGAGATGCCCGATATGCTCCGCAAGCGCGTAAGAGTCGTGTCGGTCTGGAATGGGAAAAAAGTTTTTCTGGAGGAATTTTATGGAATCTTAAAGGCTGCGATTGAGGAGACGGAACTGCTGATTCAGAAAAAGGATCGTGAATTGTTTGAAGATATTTTATCCCAGACCATCAGCCAGCAGCTGACAGACCGGATTGAAGACAGCAGAAAATGGGTTTCGGATATGTCGAAGCTTATGAAAGAGATGGATACTTCCATGGGACTTAGCTTTTCACTGGAATGGAAGCCACGCAAGGCGGAGAATGACGCAGAACTTGATACAGTTGAGCTGGAACAGATTCTGCTCCGGGAACGGTCGCTTCTTACCATGGAGGACATTGAGAAGGTTGCGGCCCATTTCCGAAGCAAAATTCATACAGAAAAACAAAAGCTTGAGGAAGACGGCAGCGTGATTAATTATATGGAACTGGTAAGAGACGCGCTGGATTATCGTAAATGGTTTGGATTTCAGATGTATTTCCGCCATGGGGAGGAGCAGAGAAAACCATTGACGAATGCTGCTTTTAACCGCTTTAGCGGCGGTGAGAAGGCGATGGCGATGTATGTTCCGCTTTTTGCGGCAGTCAATGCACAGTATCAGAAAGCAGAAAATAAGGCCCATCCCCGTTTGATTGCATTGGATGAGGCGTTTGCGGGAGTGGACGATAAAAACATCAGCAGTATGTTTGAACTTGTTCATAAGCTGGATTTTGACTACATTATGAATTCACAGGCACTGTGGGGCTGCTTTGAAACGGTGAAGGGGCTTAAAATCGCAGAATTGCAAAGACCGCAGAATTCCCAGACAGTTTCTGTAATCCGATATACATGGAATGGACATGAGAGGATATTGGATGAACAATAATACAGAATGTGCAGACTATTTTAAGAGCAGGCACGCATATCACAGATGCATGGAAGCGCTCCGGAAGAAATGGAAAACTTTGGGGAAAGCGGCCGGTCGTATCACATTAAGCGGCACAAATGAAGATGAGAGACGGGCCATAGGAGGAATTTTAGGGAAGACATTTTATAATGAGGATATCTGCTTTGACTTTGCAAAATTTGAGCAGGGGCTGCAGGCGACGCGGTTTGCTCCGGTAGAGATGAAAGAAGTACTGGAAGCATATTTTGGGGAGCCGATGGACACCAATCAGGGAGAAAAGAGGGCGCGGGAAGAGCAGAAAAGAAATTTTTTTAATGGTGTCTGTGAATATTTTCTCCATAACTTTGGCGGCGAATCCGTGGCGCTTTCCTGGCTTCAGGAAATGGTATCCTCAAAGAAATATGGATATCAGCAGATGGGGAAGGAATATAAAAAGGACAGCCACCAGGCGGTGACATTGGCCCAAAATCTCGGAACAGCGCTTATGCAGCTTGAAAGCGCAGAGGGGAGTGACATGAGGCTGCCTCTGGCGGTATTTGCGGCGCAAATATCCGGAAACCCACATTATTTTGACCGCGGTACGGTTCCCGGACAGCTTTTGCAGCACGCAGTCTGTTTCTGGAAAAAAACAGACTTGCCTGTGAATGCACATCAGTGGCGTGAATTGCTGCTTACTGTGGGAATTGTACCGGATAATGTTTCTTCTCTTGTACATGCATATGGGCTGCATTTACGGACGAAGGATGGATGGCATCCGGCGTATGAGGCATTCTGCAGATTAATGGAGCCATATGTTATTACAATGGAGAACCTGAAAAAAATTACAGGGGCTCTGACGGAAGGCGGCAGGGCGTATATCGTTGAGAATGAAATGGTCTTTTGCTATTTGCTGGAACATATGGGGGAGAAGATGCAGATAAAGGTGGATGATTCCAGCGGGGTTCAGGATAAAAAGATTACGCTGCTCTGTACATCCGGGCAGCTTCGGACTGTGGCCCTGGAGCTGATTTCTCTTATCCTTAGCAGCAAAGCTGAAATTTATTACAGCGGAGATATTGACCCGGACGGAATTGGAATCGCGGACCGGCTGTGGCGGAAATTCGGAAACCGGATTCACATATGGAGGATGGCTCCAAAAGATTATGTGGCAGGTATCTCAAAGGAGACGATTGATAAGAACGGGCTGGCGAAACTGGAGAATATCGGGCACCCTCTGCTGAAACAGACCGTGGAAAGAGTGAAAGAAAAGGGCAGGGCTGCCTATCAGGAGAATCTGCTGGGGGAACTGCTTGAGGATATTTGTGAGGAATAGTGTAAGTGCAAAAATATATGGAAGAGCATCCTGTCAGCCGGAGGATGAAATAAACGCTGTGCAGGTTAGTTTTCATGTTGAAGAGAATCCAGCCCTTCGCCGTAGGCGAACTTTAAATGGGCTGGATTCCGTGCAGGATGGAATCATTCTGAAGGACGGAAGAAGACGCACGATTTCAAAACACATCCATTTCGTGGAACTGGACAGGCACGGAAAGACTGCCGGCGTTCAATAAGCCGGAGGAATTTATTTTGGCAATCGTTGAGGTGGACGGAGCAAAAACGCACACGGTTTACCTGAAAGAACCGTTCAACGGCATAGACAAGCCGGGGTTCATGGAAGTAAGCAGGAATTTCAGTATCGTGGAATTAGTCTAAAATGCGAAAATCGTTTATCAGGAGTGGGAAGAATGGCAGAGTTTACGGATTTATTTGAAAAATCAAAGATCCTAATTGATAACGCAAGAGGAACTATGGGCGTCCTGGTAAATTCCATAACTGTATATACCAGTTTTCTGCTGGGGAAATATATGGTTGAGGAAGAACAACAGGGAGCTGACCGGGCAAAATATGGCGCTAAGATTTTGGATTCCCTTTCCAGCTACCTGACAGAAGAATACGGGCGAGGGTTTTCCAGAACAAATCTGTCAGGGATGAGAAAGTTTTATCTGGTGTACCGTGACCGCGACGAGAAGATTATCCAATCATCGATTGGACAATTAAGCCTGTTGCAGGAGAACGGAATTGTTCAATCTCCGATTGGACAATTGAGCATTGACCGCCAAAGTTTTCCGTTTAAGTTAAGCTGGACACATTATCAGGTCCTTATGACAATCGAAAATCCTGAAGAACGCAGCTTTTATGAACAGGCGGCTATCAGCGAATCCTGGAATGTGCAGACCTTGAAACGTCAATATCACTCCAGTTTATATGAAAGGCTGGCACTCAGCAAGGATAAAGACACTGTCATGGCAATGTCCAGAAAAGGGACTACGCCGTATCGCCCGGCTGATATCCTGAAATCGCCGTATGTATTGGAATTTGCAGGACTGGATGACAAAAGCAGCTACCATGAGAGCGACCTGGAATTTGCCGTGCTGAACAAGATGCAGGATTTTCTGCTGGAAATGGGGCAAGGTTTCCTCTTTGAAAAAAGGCAGCGCAGATTTACATTTAACGATAAAAATTTTTATTGTGATCTGGTTCTATATAATCGGTTTCTGAATAGACGAGGGGAACGATATATCGACTTGAAGCTGAACGAAACGGTGTATTCCATCAATCAGGGGGTATTTCTGCTCCAAAGAATACGCGGTTCTTCATGTCTGCAAAGCTGGACAATACCTGCGTGAATAAGAATGTAAACGATTATCTCACCGAAGTTATTCAGCATTTGATGTCTGTTGACGGAGTTGATGTTGAGCTGATCTTAGAGGTTAGCGTCAGTGCGCCGAGTGGGATACGACAGCCCGGTTCCCAGGTTTATGGCCGTCGGTTATCCGGCGGCCATGCGGTTGAATCCACCAATAAAATAGGAGTTAGAAATTGTAGCGGTTACAGGTCTTTCGTTTAATAAGTATCCAGCGGCGGTTTCACACTATCCGGAAGCGGACAGGTGTAATGACCGCCGTTCCTCTTTGTAACTTCTTTTTTCGCGGCTTCGATCACATCCGGGCGGTCCATGGTACGGATACAGGAAAGCGCCATAACTTTAGCGGCTGTCAGAAGTCCCTTATGGGCAATGGGGCTGCAGGACTGGGCCACCATCTGCCAGGAATGTCCCACATTGCCAACGCACGCGGTGGCAATATTGATATTCAGGGTAGGAGCGGCGTATCCCACATCGCCCACATCAGTGGAGCCTGCAACCAGGCGGACTTTGTCCGGATGAAAAGGGTGAACCTCGGAATCCAGCGGTTTCTCCAGGATTTCTTCCAGCCGCTCTTCCCCATACGTTTCCATAATCTGGTTTCTGATGCCTTCCATGGTGATTTCCGGGTATGTATTCAGGAAAGCTTTTGCCATGGCGTAATCGGCTTCGTCCCATTTGGGCGCACCGACTTCTTTTAAGCACTCATCGGCAACGGCAGCCAGGGCGCAGTTGGGCACATATTCTGTAAAGGCCATGGCCAGTTCGCAGTTCATGGTGGTATCAGTCATGATGGAAGCGCCGTATGCGACTTTTTTCACACGCTCAAACAGTTCCTTTACCTGTGAAACGCGGGGGGAGCGGACTTCGTAACGAATCACTGCATGGTCCTGCACCACATTCGGAGCAGTTCCGCCTGCGTCAATATAAGCGTAGTGGATTCTGGCTTCCGGTATCATATGCTCTCTCAGATAATTGCAGCCCACATTCATCAATTCCACGGCATCCAGAGCGCTTCTCCCAAGGTGGGGACATCCGCCGGCATGGGCGGCCACACCATGGAATTCAAAATTGGCTCCCATAATGGCGTTATTGTGGCTGTTGTCGATGGCATTTTTCGTTGAAGGGTGCCAGGTGTATATAAAGTCCACATTGTCAAACATTCCGGCTCTGGCCATGAACTGTTTGGAGCCTGCACCTTCTTCGGCCGGACAGCCAAAGTAGATGATGGTGCCGTCCTTTTTGTTTTCTTCCAGATATTCTTTTACAGCCAGAGCTGCGGCGAGGGCGCCTGTTCCGAGGGCGCAGTGTCCGCAGCCGTGGCCGGGAGCGCCGGCCTCCACAGGAGATTTTTCGGCCAGGGACGCTTTCTGACTAAGGGAAGAGAGGGCGTCATATTCGCCTAAAATTCCCATGACAGGCTTACCGGAGCCATAGGAGAAAGTTCCGGTAAAACAGGTAGGGATTCCGGCATCTCCGGTGGTGAGGGTGAAGCCCTCTTCTTCTAAGAGTTTGCAGAGAAGGGCAGCGGATTTGGTCTCATGGAATGCCAGCTCTGCGTATTCCCATATTTTGTCATTGGCATCCAGGATTTTTTGGGCTTTCTTTTCTATTACACTTTCAAGAAATTCCAGGTCCTTCATATTTGTTTCCATCCTTTCTGATAATTCATAACAGTTCCGCTTTGCATTTTCCTGTTTTCAACGCTTTTTTACCCGAAATCTTCGCAAGGCTGAACTGTTACGATAATTTTGTATGATAATGCGGTAATGCGGCATAAAAACAGTTTACTATGAAACGGCTGAATGTGCAATGAGATTTTCTGGCCGGGAATCTTCTTTTGCGGCAATTCTGCGGCAGGGTATTTACCGGAAGATGGCAAAATGGTATAGTATACGGGTAAAAGAGGAGGGAGAACGATGGCAAAAAGGATTTATGTGGCCGATGATGAAAAAAATATCTGCTTTTTAATCCAGAATTTCCTGGAAAAGGAGGGCTTTTTGGTCAGGTGCTTTGAAGACGGCGAGTCAATTCTGGCTGCCTGTGAAGAACAGATGCCGGACCTCTGCATTCTTGACGTGATGATGCCGGGAATGGATGGACTGGCAGTCTGCACCAGGATCCGGAAAAAGAGCCATGTTCCCATTATTATTGTATCTGCAAAGGATTCTCCTCTGGACCGGATTACAGGGATTACTCTGGGGAGTGATGATTATCTGGTAAAGCCCTTTCTGCCGCTGGAGCTGGTGACGAGGGTAAAGGCCCTGTTCCGGCGTGTGGATGCCTTTTCCGGACAGGAGGAGGAGACGCTTCACGATGCTTATGAATTCGGGGATATTAAGCTGTTTCCCAAGCGCCGTGCTGCCAGATTGGGAGACGAGGAATTTTCCCTGACACCACTGGAATTTGATTTCCTCTGTCATATGCTGGAGCATCCGGAGCATGCGGCCAGCCGTGATGATCTGTTGAGATCTCTGTGGAAAGTGGACAGCAGAGAGGTGGATACCAGAGCTGTTGATGATATGGTGAAACGCCTGCGTAAGAAGTTAAAGGAACAGGGCAGCAGCGTGAAAATTGAAACGGTTTGGGGATATGGATTCCGCCTGACCACCGGAGGAGACTGATGAAATTAAGTATCCGGATGAAAATATTCCTGCCTGTGATGCTGATTCTCATTGCTTTCCCTGTGGCAGTGTGGTGTGTGTTCCGGTATTCTCTTGATGGACATATGAATTATAATGCCAGGAAGGATCTGGAACGGATGGTAAGAAAGACCGGAGAAATTCTGGCTCAGGAAAAGACAGGGGCCGATGATGAGGATGAAAACGCCCTTCTTGGAAAACTCCGGGATGCGCTTCAGACAGAGACCGGAGAAACCAGGATGATGCTTTTGGGCAATAGGTACCGGGTGATTTTTCCGAAGAATTATGACAATCAGCCGGAGATGGTCCAGATTTATTCTACGTTTTTAACGAGTGCAACGCTGGATGAGATGTCCTGGGAGCGGGGAAAAATCGGTGAGGAGACCGTGGGAGAAAACCGCTATCTTTTGTACTATTTGAATCTGGAGGAGGACGACGAAAATAACCAGAAAATACGGCATATCATTCTCTATTGTCCGATTCATGACACCAGGCAGATTTTAGATCAGGTTTCCAGGCTGGTGCTTTTAACCATGGGGGCCATCGCTGCCGTGGCTATTGTATTGTTCTGGTTTGTGGCCGGAAGTATCTCCGGTCCGGTCCGCAGACTCTGTGAGGCGGCCAGGGGGATCGGAGAGAAAAAGTTTAAGAAGGTGGAGACGAAAGCTACCGTAAAGGAGCTTTGTGAACTGGAGGATGAGATTAACCAGATGCAGGAAAAGCTGTCCCAGGCAGACCAGGCGGAACGGACCTTTTTTCAGAATGCGTCCCATGAGCTGAGAACACCTCTTATGTCCATCAGCGGCTATGCTCAGGGGATTCAGTGCGGTGTGTTTGGGGACGTATCTCAGGCTGCCGGGGTGATTCTGGATGAAAGCAGCCGTCTGACGGAGGTGGTGGACGGGATTCTGACTTTAACAAGGATGGATCAGCTCCGGTATCAGGTGGTGCCTGTGGAGTTAGAGATTAATAACTTTGTGGAGGAACGGCTGGAACGGATTGAGGGACTGGCCTATTCCAAAAACATAAAGCTGGTATTTCATCCGAAGGAGGAGCATACAATTATTACGGATGCGATGCTTTTAGAGCGGGCCTTTTCCAACGTGCTTTCAAATGGTATCCGCTATGCGGCAAAGACAGTCACTGTGGAAGTGAAGGAACGAAAGGACCGGCTGATTCTTTCTGTTGCCGATGACGGGCCGGGGTTGAGCGGTGAAGAAATGGAGCATCTGTTTGACCGGTTCTACAAAGGAAAGGGCGGAAATCACGGACTGGGACTTGCCATAGCCAAATGTTCTCTGGAATATATGGGAGGCGACGTGGAAGTCGTAAAAGCCGTTGCAGGAGCGGCGTTTGAAATTATACTGCCGCAGGATTGCCGCAGCTTTGCCCCAGAAGAGTGGAAATAAATGTGGTACTATGGGAGATGTAAAGGAGGATACAGAATGAAACGACTTCTGTTTATTGTCAGTCTGGTGCTCTGCCTTTTTTCAGTCCCGCTGACCGGATTTGCAGCTCCGACTGAGGAAGAGCAGCAAAAATACGAAGAGGACATAGCTGATAACATGAAGGATATGCTGAAAGGCAGCATCGCACTGGATAAAATAAATGCGGAAAATAAAACTTCCCTGCTGAACTGGCTGGATGTAGAATCACCCACAGATGATGCGAAAAAAACGGTGGAAAAGATATTAAAGCTCCAGGAAGAGCAGGAAAAGGAACAGGAAAGTCTGGACCCGTATACGAAGGCGAAAAAAGCCTGTGATGAAAAGCTTAACGCAGACGGGGCAAACGCCGCTCTTGAGAATATTATACGGATTCAGAAGGACAGGATAGAGGATCAGGAAGAGATAAAGGAGCTTTGGAAAAAAGTAAACCAGTTACTGAAATGATAAAATGGCTGTGAGGCAACAGATGCTTTGCAGCCGTTTTGTGTTCCAATATTTTCCCAAATAAAACTATGGAAAAATCGGGCGGAATATGGTTAAATAGAAGTAGCCGATGAAAACGAAAGAAAGAGGGTATAATTCTATGGAAACTATGGATGATTTCAGGGATGAGCTGGAAGCTTCCCTTAAGAAGATACGTGTGGGTGACGTGGTGACAGGAACCGTCATTGATGTGACGGAAGATTTGGTGATTGTAGATTTGAAAACCTATGCGGATGGAGTAATACGAAAAGAGGATCTGAGCGAAGATCCTGATTTCAACATGCAGGAGGCAATCCACCCCGGAGATGAAATTACTGCTACGGTAATGGCGACCAATGACGGAGAAGGAAACATGGTGCTGTCAAAGAAAGAGGCCAATGCTGTCCTTGCATGGGATAAATTAAAGAAGCTGATGGAAGAGCGCACCGTTGTAAAAGTAAAAATCAGTGAGGTGGTCAATGCAGGCGCCATCGCATATCTGGAGGGAATCCGCGGATTCATTCCGGCCTCCCGTCTTTCTGACGAATACGTGGAGGATTTAAAGGAATGGGATGGAAAAAGTATTGAGGTGACAGTAATTACTGCCAATGAAGAGGAGCACCGTCTGGTGCTTTCCGGCCGTGAGACTGCAAGAGAGAAGAAGCAGGAGGAGAAGAACCGGCGGATTGCCAAATGCGAAGTGGGAGCAGTTATGAGCGGAACCGTGGATACTTTAAAGCCCTACGGCGCCTTTGTGACACTGGAAAACGGACTCTCCGGGCTGCTTCATATTTCCCAGATCAGCACTCAGAGAATTAAGCATCCCGGCGTTGTTTTAAAGGAAGGTCAGGAAATAAAGGTAAAAATAATCTCCACAGCAGATAATAAAATCAGCCTCAGTATGAAGGCTCTGGCGGAAGAGAACGCCGAAGCGGAGTCCCATGAGACCTATGATTATAAAGAAGAGGGGCAGGCGAGCACAGGCCTTGCTGCTCTTTTAAAAGGAATTAAGCTTAATTAGGAAATCGTGAAGCGGGCGATTTCCTGTTCTGTGCAGAGAGGAGGCGGCAGCGTGACACAAGAGCCAAAAACCTTTGATCAGATAGACCAATGGAAATCAACCATGTTTTTATACAGTTCAGCATTGAAATCCATCAATACAAAGATTGAAATACTGAACAATGAGTACATTCAGCTTTACAATTACAACCCCATTGAGCATATTACATCCCGGTTAAAAACGCCGGCCAGTATTGTGAAAAAGCTTCAGCATGACGGAAAAGACGTGACCATCGAAAATATGGTGGAGCACTTAAATGATATTGCGGGAATCCGCATTATCTGCTCTTTTATGTCTGATATATACCCCATTGCTGATATGATCGCGAGGCAGGCGGACATTACGGTGCTCCATGTAAAGGACTATATTAAATATCCGAAGTCCAACGGCTATAAAAGCTACCATATGGTGGTGACCATTCCCGTATACTTAAGGGATGGAAAGGTGGATACCAGGGTGGAAATTCAGATCCGCACCATTGCCATGGACTTCTGGGCGTCCCTGGAGCATAAAATAGCGTATAAGTTTGAAGGGAATCCGCCTGATTATATGGAGACGGAGTTAAAAGCGTGCGCGGATATGGTGGATATGCTGGATGCGAAGATGTTTTCCCTGAATCAGGCGATTATGGAGATTGGCAGAAGCCAGCGGGAAGAAGAAAGAAGACGTGAAGAAGAGGAAAGCCACAGTCCGTCAGAAGGTCTTCAGAATGCGGCGGAATCGTAACAGCCGGGGGGTTCTGAACGGATACACAAAATAAATTTTAAGGAGCAAAAGACGGCATGAGAGCAGTACTTCAGAGAGTGACAGAGGCCGAAGTCCGTGTGGACGGTGAAGTGGTCGGATCCATCGGAAAGGGATTTTTTATTCTCCTGGGCGTATCTGATGAGGACAATGAAACAGTGGCGGATAAGCTGGCAGATAAAATCTGTAAGCTTCGTATTTTTGAGGACGAAAATGGAAAAACCAACCTTTCTCTTCAGGACGTGGGAGGGGAGCTTTTGGTGGTGAGCCAGTTTACCCTCTACGCGGACTGCCGGAAAGGAAACCGCCCCAGTTTCATCGGGGCAGGCGCTCCTGCAGAAGCGAACCGCCTCTATGAGTATTTTATGGAACGGTGTAAGACACATGTGGGAAAAGTGGAGCATGGAACATTCGGGGCAGATATGAAGGTCTCCCTGGTAAATGATGGTCCCTTTACGCTGACGCTTGACAGTAAAATTCTGTTTACATAACAACAAAGGAGAAGATACCATGAACGGAAAAGAAATGGAGAAAGCACTTTTGTGGGAAGCTCCCCACATTGCGGAAAAAATGCCGGAGGACATTCAGCCGGCGGCAGATTTTTGCGAGGGATACAAAGTATTTTTAAACAAAGGAAAGACAGAGCGGGAGTGTGTAAAAGAGGCAGTTCTTATGCTGGAACAGGCCGGTTATACAGAATTTGACCCGAAGGAATCTTATAAAACCGGAGACAAAGTATACTGGAATATCAGAAAGAAAGCTCTTGCGGCGGCAACCATAGGGAATCTTCCTCTGGAGGAGGGACTCCGTATGAACGGGGCTCATATTGATTCCCCGAGACTGGATTTAAAGCCCAACCCATTATTTGAAAAGAATAGTATTGCGTACTTAAAACCCCATTATTATGGAGGCATCCGTAAATACCAGTGGGGCGCTGTTCCGCTTTCCATGCATGGAGTCATAGGCACCGCGGATGGAAATATGGTGGAAATCTCCATTGGCGAAAAGGAAGGAGAGCCTCAGTTCTGCATTACTGACCTGCTTCCTCACCTGGCAGGGGAGCAGAATGGAAGAAAACTGGCGGAGGGAATCAAAGGCGAGGAACTAAATATTGTCATTGGCTCCATTCCGTTTTTTGAAGAAGACGGCGAGAAGCTAAAGGCTCCGGTGAAATTAATGGTTATGAAGCTGTTAAATGAAACATACGGAATCACAGAAAAAGACTTTACAAGGGCAGAAATAGAACTGGTACCTTCCTATAAGGCTGTGGATGTGGGACTGGACAGGAGCCTGGTGGGGGCCTATGGACAGGATGACCGTGTGTGTGCATATACTGCTTTGATGGCGGAAATGGAGACGAAGGCGCCGGCCCATACAACCCTTACGATCCTGGCAGACAAGGAAGAAATCGGTTCCGTTGGAAACACGGGACTTAATTCTGATTTCGTGCTTCATATTATAGAAGACCTGTGCCGGATTCAGGGCGCTGATTTAAAGACAGTTCTTCGTCATTCCCTGTGCCTTTCCTCTGATGTGAATGCTGCTTATGATCCGACCTTCTCCTTTGCTTACGAGGAAAGAAATTCCAGCGCCATCAATAAGGGCTGCGTGCTGACCAAATACACAGGAGCCAGAGGAAAATCCGGAAGCAGTGATGCCAGTGCGGAGGTTATGACCACAGTAATCAATATTATGGAAGAAAACGGTGTCTGCTGGCAGACCGGAGAACTTGGAGCCGTTGATGTAGGAGGCGGCGGTACGATTGCCCAGTTTGTGGCCCGGATGGATGTGGAAGTGGTGGACCTGGGCGTCCCGATTCTTTCCATGCATTCTCCTTTTGAGCTTGCCTCCAAGCTGGATGTTTATAATACATACAAGGCGTTTAAGGCATTTTATAAATAGGAATTTCGGACGGAAATTGCCTTATAAACGAGCTTAACGTCTGTTTCCGTCCGGTTTTTGCATCCTGTGAACGGTAACAGGAATAAGTGAAAGAAAAGCTGCATGTTCCACAGGGGCATGCAGCTTTTGTAACAGTTTCGGTATGGAGCTTTTCTTAAATTTGTGTAAAAAGCCTTTCATTTGAGGGGGGATTGTGTTAAAATCTGCGGGACAGGGTTTTCACCCGAGTATGCTATCTATAATTGGAAGGAAAAGAAAAATGACAAAAAAGAATCTTATAAAGATGGGTCTTGCAGTGGCGGCTGCAACCATGGTGGTGACGGGCTGTAAAAAAAGCGGCACAAATCAGGGAGGCTCAGAAAGCAGTACGGCCGCAGCAGAGAACGAATCTTTGGGGAAAATGACAGACAATGCCAGTATCCGGCTTGGAAACTATAAAGGACTGAAGCTTACAGCCAGGATGGAAGATGTCACAGACGCACAGATGGAAGAAGAGCTGGAAAGACTCCAGGCCCAGTATCCGGCTGAGGTGACAGGACGCCCGGCAAGGGAGGGCGACGTGGCCAATATTGACTATGTTGGAACCAGGGATGGTGAGGCTTTCTTAGGAGGAACGGGAGAAGGATATGACCTGACTCTGGGAAGCGGTACTTTTATTGACGGATTTGAGGATGGTGTCATAGGAATGAGTACGGGAGATGAGAAGGATCTGAATCTGACATTCCCGGAAACGTATGGAAATGCGGAACTGGCCGGGCAGGATGTGGTGTTCCATGTAACCTTAAATGCCATAAAGAGCGCGGCAGAAACTCAAATTGACGATGAACTGGCAAAAAGGGTAACCGGGGATGACAGCGCAACGCTGGAAGACTTAAGAAACCAGGTACATGAAAGACTGGTAAATCAGGCGGAGAGCAATTACTTTAACAAAGCTGGAAGTGAGCTTCTTCTCCAGGCCATCGAAAATTCCCAGGTGGAATGTGACCCGGATGCAGTGGAAGATATGTACAACCAGTTAAAGAGCACATACACAGGCTATGCCGGACAGTATGGAATGGAGCTGGAGGATTTTTTAAGTTTATTTTTGGGAACTGATCTGGATGGGCTGAGGGAAAGCGCAGAAAATCTAGTCAAGCAGGAAATGACTTTGGATGAGATCATAAAGGCGGAAAATATCGTTCCCACAGAAGAGCAGAAAAACCATCTGGCCAGGATGAATTATTTCTCCGATGCGGCGGAGATGATTTCTGTTTATGGTGAGGAGTCTGCCAGCCGTCTCTTCAGTATGGGAGCTGCCTACTACTACCTTATCGAAAATGCCATAGAGGCGGAGGCTGAAACAACAACAGCAGGGGCAGAGACCGAAGCAACAACGGAAACCGCAGCACCGTAGGCGGTCCAAAAGGCCTCGAAAGACGGAGGAAATGAGCCTGAATGAGTAGAAAAGCATTATTTTTTGATATTGACGGTACGCTTCTTACGGAGGGAAGCAAGGAACTTCCCTCAAGCGCTGTGAAAGCCATTGAAGCAGCGCGGCAGGCTGGTCATCTTGTGTTTATTAATTCCGGAAGGGCCAGATGTCTGATGAGGGAAATTGAAGACAGTCTGCCTGTGGATGGATTTCTTTGCGGCTGTGGTACCTATATTGAAATTCAGGGCTGCGTGGCCCTTCATCACATGATTGGAAGAGCACGGCGCATGGAGCTTCAGAGCTTAATTCTGTCCCATAATCTGGAAGGGGTTCTGGAGGGGACGGAAAACTGTTTTGTGCATACGGGGAAATCCCGGATGGAGGAAATGGAACGGCTAAAAAAACTGTTTTTTCAGAATGATATTCTGCGCTATGCCGACTGGAACCAGGAGGCGGCTTCCTTTGATAAATTCTGCGTCCTGGCGGACCAGTACAGCGATATCAAGGGATTTTTAAAAGAGCTGGGAAAAGATATGGCTCCCATTGACCGGGGACACGGTCTTTATGAGTGTGTGCCGGCGGGATTTGATAAGGCAACCGCGATGAAGTTTATTCTGGATTATTTTCATATTCCGTGGGAGGAATCCTATGCTTTTGGTGACAGCACCAATGATCTGGCCATGATCCGGTATGCCTGTAATTCGGTTATTATGGGAAAACATGACAGGGAGCTGGAGCCGTATGCATCTTTTATTACAAAAAATGTAGAGGATGATGGAATTGCTTATGCCTTTGAGGCTTTGAGCATCATCTGACAAAAAGTGACCGTTCAGCTCTCCTGTGAACGGTTACACGGCGGCGAATCATGTCGAAACTTGCGTCCGATTTTACTTTCTTTTTCCGGCAAAATGTATTATAAAATAATGGAGGGACAAGTGAATATATTGGGGAGAAGGGGGCAAGACGATGGGAAACGACGAACGCATTGCCGCTCTGGAAGAAGAAAATCAAAGGCTCAGAAATGATAACGAGAAGCTGTTACAGATCATTGCTCAGATGAAAGTGACTCTGAACCGTCTGGTGGATCGTTACATAATGGAGAACAGATAGAAATAAAATGACTTCTGCCTGGTAAGGGCAGAAGCCATTGTTTTTTTGCAAAAGAGGTGTGCGGCTTATTTTACAATTCCGCTGGTATCAACAACCCATACTTTTCCGTTGGAATCCTTGATATCTTTATGACCGCGTCCGAGATCCGGCTTTTCAGAGGAAGTGGAGGAAGAAGATGCTTTCTGAATGTTGCCGGTGGTGTTTACAAGGTAGGTGGTGCCGTCTAAGTCAATGGGGGCATATCTTAAATCAGAGGCAGCCTCCTGGCGTTTTCCATACTTGTAAAGCACGCCATCGCGGATTCCGTGGTAACCCTGGCCCTTTTTATCGCCTTCGGTGTGGAAGAACCAGCTTTCTGTTTCCCCGGTGTTTTCGTTATAAATACTCTGCTTTCCTGTTTTCATGACACCGTCATTATCGAAATAGAAGTTGGCAATTTCACCGTCGCCGATGTTTACCACCTGACGTCCGGTCTGCATTTCTCCCAGCTCGTTGAAAGCATATTTTTTTGCACTGATGGTGAAGAGCTCATTTCCTTTGGTGCCGGAGTAATAAGCTTTTCCGGCTTTAAAGAAGAACGTGTAGGTTTCATCCATGTTGTGGATTCCCTCAATTCCTTCGATGATGCGCCACCCTTCTGCTCTCTTTCCGTCGTTGCTGGCTCCGTAATACTGGTAATCGGCAATGGATGCGGCTTTGGCATCGCTGTCAGATGCTGTTTTCGGCATTTCCACCCATCCGGTCTGCATCTTTCCGTCTACAAAGGTATAATAGCTGCCGTCGATTTTCTTATCGTACTGGGTTCCCACCATCTTTCCGTCAGAGTTAAAGTAATACCAGCCCTCAGAAGCCCCCGGATTGGAGGCATTTTCCTCCAGTTTTACCCATCCGGTTTTCATGGCGCCGTTTTGCTCATGCAGATAGTAGGTGGAGCCGTCAATGACTGTCTTTCCTGTCAGCATGTGGCCGGACTCATCGAAATAGTACCATTTATCGTCCAGCTTCATCCACTTGGAAACTACGGACTTTCCGTCCTTGCCGAAGTAGTACCAGTAAGAAGAGGGAACTTCCGGAGAATCCATGTCTTCCTCGTTTCTAAGCTCTATCCACTGGTTTTTCACCATTTTTCCGTCCTTGCCCACATAATAATCTTCAATCTTCTGGTTGGTTACGGCCAGGCCGTTTTCCCCAAGATAATACCAGTCTTCTCCGTTCTTTCTCCAGGAGTCTGTGGTGAGGTAACCGTCTTCATCGTAATATACAAAAGAACCGTCTTCCTCCACCCAGCCATAGGAAGCTGCATAGGCATCCCGGATTCCGCCCTGACCAGATACCCCTGGAATCATGGCCATAAATGCAGCGGCAGACAGGACTGCAAGTAAACGTGTCTGTTTTTTCATAATTGTTTCTCTCCTTTTTCTGGTGCGCGTCTGACCGCGCGGTCTGTTGTTGTCTTACGGGCTGATTATAGCAGGATGCAACAGAGAAAATCCAGTGCAGGTTGCTGGCAGAAATGCCAGTCCGTGACAGAAACCGGACACCCCTTACATGAACCGCTGGACGCGGATGGAAGGATGTGTTAAAATACACTATATTGAAATTGCGCCAACGCGCCGGAGAGGAGTAAACGATTATGAGAATGAAAGTGTCGGACTACATCGCCAGAAAGCTTGTGGAAACAGGCATTTCCGATGTATTCATGGTTACCGGAGGGGGAGCTATGCACCTGGATGATGGCCTGGGACATGAGCCGGGTCTTCACTGTATCTTCAACCACCATGAGCAGGCGTGTGCCATTGCAGCAGAATGCTATGCGAGAATCCATAATAAAATTGCGGCTGTCTGTGTGACCACAGGTCCCGGCGGAACCAATGCGATCACAGGCGTGGTAGGAGGCTGGCTGGATTCCATTCCCATGCTGATTCTTTCCGGACAGGTCCGCTATGACACCACAGCCAGAAGCACCGGCCTGGGAATCCGTGCCCTGGGCGATCAGGAATTTGAAATTACCAAAGCCATTGACTGCATGACCAAGTACAGTGAAATGGTTCTTGACCCCATGAGAATCCGTTTCTGCCTGGAAAAGGCTTTATATCTGGCACAGGTGGGAAGACCGGGCCCCTGCTGGCTGGATATCCCGTTAAATGTACAGGGCGCGTATGTGGAGGCCGATGAGCTCATGGGCTTTGATAAAAACGATTATGAAGCCGGCGGCACCGGCTGGTCGGTTCACGGGAGCGGCTGTGACGGCTGCGGCCTCTGTTCCATGAAGACCGTAGAAGGACAGTTTGCGAAGATCCCGGAAGATGAGGCAGGAAAGGGAGAAAAAAGAGAGCTTCTTGCGCCGTCCGTATCCCTGGATCAGGCAAGGGAAATTCTAAAGAAGATCAGGGAGGCCAAACGTCCGGTAATCAATGCGGGAAACGGAATCCGTATTGGAAAGGCATATGATGTGTTTGCCAGGGTGGTGGAAATGTTAGGAATCCCGGTGGTGACCGGATGGAACAGCCTGGATTGTATGTATGATTCCCACCCCCTCTATGTGGGCCGCGCGGGCCATATGGGAGACCGTGCCGGAAACTTTGCGGTTCAGAACTGTGATGTTCTGCTGTCCCTTGGAAGCCGTCTCTCCATTCGCCAGGTGGGCTACAACTATCCTACATGGGCCAGAGAGGCATACGTGATCTATAACGACATTGACGCGGAAGAACTGAAGAAGCCGACGGTTCATGTGGACATGCCGGTTCACGCCGATGTGAAGGATTTGCTGGAAAAACTCCAGATGGTTCTGGAAGTGGAAGAGGTCGAAAAAGGCGGCGGTCCAAAAGATCCAAAGGCCCTGGAACAATGGGTGAAACGCTGTCAGCAATGGAAAGAAAAATATCCTGTGGTACAGAAAAAGCATTATGAGGCAGGTAAGGATAAGCCCGCAAACGTTTATGCGGCCATCAAGGAAATCAGCAAACGGCTGGAGGAGGGACAGATCACCGTAGTTGGAAACGGCTCTGCCTGTGTGGTGGGCGGACATGCCTATGAGATCAAGAAGGGCCAGAGGTTCATAAGCAACTCAGCCATTGCCTCCATGGGCTATGACCTTCCGGCTGCCATTGGCGCCTGTGTGGCGGACCATACAAAAGATATTATTCTGGTGACCGGAGACGGAAGCATCCAGATGAATCTCCAGGAGCTTCAGACCATTATTCACCATAAAATGCCCATTAAGATTTTCCTCATCAACAACGATGGTTACCATTCTATCCGCCAGACGCAGAAAGCCCATTTTGGCGAGCCGCTGGTGGGAATTGGAGGAGACAGCGGTGATTTGAGCTTCCCGTCCATGGAAAAACTTGCGTGGGCCTATGGTTATCCATATGTTGCCGCCCGCCATAACAACGAGCTGGGTGAGGCTGTGGAGCAGACGCTGGCAATGGAAGGTCCGGTAATCTGTGAGATTTTTGTGGACATTGAACAGAAGTTTGAGCCGAAGGCAGAAGCAAAAATGCTGGCGGACGGAACCATGGTATCCGTACCGTTGGAGGACCTGGCTCCCTTCCTTTCCGATGAGGAGCTGGCTGAAAATATGATTGTGCCTATGGTAAAGAATCAGTAAGTGAGGAAGAGAATGCGTATTGTGATCACAGGAGCCACCAGCTTTGTGGGGGCGGAAACCGTAAAGGAACTGTTAAAAAGAGGCCATGAGGTCTTTGCCGTGGCGCGTCCGGGCTCTCCAAAGATTTCTGCACTGGAAAAATCCAATGAGAAGGCCCTCAAAAACGGGAACCTTCACATTCTGGAAAATGATCTGGCATCTCCATGGAAGCTTACGGAGAAAATAAAAGAAACCTGCGATGTGTTCTGCCACTTTGGCTGGGGCGGTTCCGGAAGCGGAGCCCGCACCGATGAAGCCCTTCAGGAAAAGAATAAAAAAGATTCTCTGAATACCATACAAACGGCGAAAGACCTGGGATGCCGGAAATTTTTGTTTTCCGGCTCCCAGGCAGAATACGGGATGCACAGCAGTCTCATGACAGAAGAGACGGAATGTGCGCCCCGTTCCCTTTATGGGGAGGCTAAGCTTTGCATGCGCTATGAAGGTGAGAACCTCTGTAAGGAGCTGGGGCTTTCTTATATTCATGTCCGGATTTTCAGCGTTTACGGCCCGGGAGATCATCCGTGGACTTTGGTGGAATCCTGCCTGGATGCCTTTACAAACGGCAGGGAAATGAGACTGGGGGGCTGTACCCAAAAGTGGAATTTCCTTTATATCTCCGATCTGGCCCGGGCCATCTGTGCCCTGGCGGAAACAGAAGAAGAAACGCTTGAAGCGCTGGAAAACCCCGTTTTTAATCTGGCGGGAAACGACACCAGGGTATTGCGGGAGTTTGTGGAGGAAATTCATGCCCTTTGCAAAGGCCGGGGAACCTGTGCTTATGGGGTGCGGGCGGAAAACGCCGAGGGAGCCGTTAATTTAATTCCGGATATTGGGAAAATCCGCCGTGTTACAGGCTGGAAACCGGAAACAGACTTTAAAACGGGAATAATAAAGACTCTGGAAGCACGATAAATATTGACAAATAAGAATTTTTGGATACAATGATAAAAGTTAAGAAAAAGAAAGTGACAAAGGAAAGATGAAAAAGATCAGTGTATTGATTCCGTGCTACAATGAAGAGGAAAACGTGGTTCCCATCAGTGAGGCGGTCATTGACATCATTACCAGAGAGCTTCCTGAATACGATTACGAGCTTGTTTTCATTGACAACGACTCCTCAGATAATACAAGGCCGCTGCTGCGGGGACTCTGTGAAGGCAATCCGAAGATTAAGGCAATTTTGAACGCCAGAAACTTCGGGCAGTTCAATTCGCCCTATTATGGTATTCTGCAGGTGACCGGAGACTGTGTAATTTCCATGGTAGCCGATTTCCAGGATCCGGTGGAACTGATTCCCAGGTATGTCCGCGAATGGGAAAAGGGGTATAAAATTGTAATCGGAATCAAGACCAGCAGCCGGGAAAACCCCATCATGTACTGGCTCAGGAGCTGTTACTACAAACTGATCCGCAAGCTGTCCGATGTGGAGCAGATTGAGCACTTTACCGGTTCCGGTCTCTATGACCGGCAGTTTATCGAAGTATTGAGAAACTTAAACGATCCGACACCGTTTCTTCGCGGCATTGTGGCTGAACTGGGCTTTAAGCGGAAGGAAATTCCCTATGAACAGCCAAAGCGCCGTGCTGGGAAAACCCACAATAATTTTTACCGCCTGTATGACGCTGCCATGCTGAGCTTTACCTCTTATACGAAAGCGGGCCTGCGTCTGGCTACCTTTTTCGGTGCGTTTTGTTCCGGCGCCAGTGTTTTTGTGGCCTTTGTCTATCTGATTATGAAGCTGATGTACTGGGACCGGTTTCCGGCAGGAATGGCGCCGCTTCTGATCGGCATGTGCTTTTTAGGTTCCGTTCAGATTTTTTTTATTGGACTTGTTGGCGAATATATTATGAGCATCAACGCCCGTGTCATGCACCGTCCCCTTGTAATTGAGGAAGAACGGCTGAATTTTGATACGGATTCCAAAGTGGAAGATAATTCCGGGGAGTAATCATGAGATACAGTGTAGATGTGGTGCGAATCAGAGAAAATTCCATACAGCTAAACGGCTGGGCCATCGGAAAAACGCCGGAGACGAAGATATCCTACCGGGTGGAAGACAGAAATCACAGACCCATAGATCATAAATACGTGTCCACCAGACGTGATGATGTGAGTCAGATTTATTTTAAAAAGACGGTGGACCGGGACCTGGGCTTTGATATTCAGTTTCCTTATGAACGAGGAGAGGATTATTACCTGGTGATTTGCGGAGACGGAAGAAAGATCCGCATAAAATACAATGAAGACCTGATTGCCAAACGCTCCAGTGTGGCCCATAAAAGAAAACAGAAAATTAAGGACTTAATGAACATGGAAACGGTCCATGTGGCATGGGACTTTTTTAAGGAAAATGGCTTAAAGGCCCTGATATTAAAATCGAAGCATAAAATACAGGGGCTTGATAATGATTACGATTATGCAGAATGGTGGAATCTCACGAAACCCACAGAGGAAGAACTAAAGGCCCAGAGAGAGGCGGTTTTTCCGGAAATGCCTGAATTTTCCATCGTAATTCCGGTGTTTAAGACTCCGGAAAAATATTTAAAGGAGATGCTGGATTCCATTCTGGATCAGACCTATAAAAACTGGGAACTGTGTATTGCGGACGGAAGTCCTGAGGGGCAGAGTGTGGAGCGGATTCTGAAAAAATACGCTGAGAAAGACCAGAGAATCCGTTACAGGGTCCTTGGGAAAAATCTGGGAATTGCCGGAAATACCAACGCCGCCATGGAAATGGCAGAAGGGGATTTTATTGTTCTGGCAGATCATGACGACAGGATGACACCCAATGCCCTTTATGAGTTTGCAAAGGCCATCAATGAGAATCCGGGTGTGGATGTTTTGTATTCTGATGAGGACAAGCTGGACATGGACGGCGGCGCCCTTTTTGACCCGCACTTTAAACCGGATTTTAACCCGGATCTTCTGACCAGTGTAAATTATATCTGCCATCTGCTGGCGGTGAAGCGGGTTCTGGTTTCCTGGGCCGGGGGATTTAAGGAAGAGTATGACGGAGCCCAGGATTATGATTTTATTTTCCGGTGCACGGAGCAGGCGAAGAAAATCTGCCATGTTCCCAAAGTATTGTACCACTGGCGCTGCCATCAGGATTCCACGGCCAGCAATCCGGAGAGTAAACTGTATGCCTTTGAGGCAGGCTCCCGTGCCATCATGGCCCACTATGAACGCATGGGAATCCGGGCGGAAAAAGTGGAGAAGGGCGTGGATTATGGCATTTATCATACAAAATTTGTCATTGAAGGGAATCCTCTGGTGTCAGTGATCATTCCCAACAAAGACCACACCGGGGATCTGGACCAGTGCATCCGCCCCATGATTACTAAAGGGACCTATAAAAATCTGGAATTCGTCGTGGTGGAGAACAACAGCGCCAATCCGGAAACCTTTTCTTACTATGAAAAAATACAGAAGGAATTCCCAAATGTCCGTGTAGTGCGCTGGGAGCGGGAATTCAATTATGCCGCCATCAATAACTTTGGCGTTGGCTTTGCAAAGGGCGAATATCTGCTGTTTTTAAATAACGATGTGGAGATGATTGCCGAAAATTTTGTGGAGGAGATGCTGGGTTTTGGCCAGAGGGACGATGTGGGATGCGTGGGCGCCAGACTTCTTTATGAAGACGACACCATCCAGCATGCCGGTGTTGTGGTCGGCTTTGGCGGAATTGCCGGCCATACTTTTATTGGCCTTCACAAGGCTGAAAACAGCTATTTCCACCGTGCCATGTGCGCGCAGGATTACAGTGCAGTGACGGCCGCCTGTATGATGAGCAAAAAATCTGTTTTTGAGAAGGCGGGCGGTTTTACGGAAGAGCTGGCAGTGGCTTTTAATGATATTGACTACTGCATGAAGGTGCGGTCTCAGGGAAAGCTTGTGGTTTATGCGCCCTATGCGGTGCTGCATCATTATGAATCCAAATCCAGAGGACTGGAGGACACACCGGAAAAGGTGGCCCGGTTCAACAAAGAGGTTGCCATATTCGCGAAACGGTGGCCGGAGATTTTAAAAAAAGGGGATCCTTATTACAATCCCAACCTGACCTTAAGAAAATCCAATTTTTCTTTGCGGGACCTTAAAAAGGAAAAAATCGGGGAACCCTATAAACTGGAGGTACCATTAGACTAGGCACCGGAAAGGAAGAAAGATATGGAGATGCGGACAACGATCATCATTCCAAACTATAATGGACTGCATTTTATGGAACAATGCTTTGAGTCCTTAAAGAAACAGACCATAAAGGATTTCAAAGTTCTGGTGGTGGATAACGGTTCCTCTGACGGAAGCGTGGAATGGCTGAGGGAACATGAGATTCCGTCCATATTCCTTTCAGAAAACACAGGTTTTCCGGGGGCGGTCAATGCCGGGATCCGTGCGGCGGATACGCCCTATGTGATTCTGCTCAATAATGATACGGCCGTGGCGCCGGGATACGTGGAAGCTCTGGAAGAAGCCATCGGCAGATCAAAAAAGATTTTTTCTGTCAGCAGCCGTCAGATACAGATGCATGAGCCGTCTCTGATGGATGATGCAGGAGATATGTACAGTGTTCTCGGCTGGGCATACCAGCGCGGCGTGGGACAGCCTGTGAAGCGGTATGAAAAGGCCCGGCGTGTTTTTGCCGCATGTGCGGCAGCAGGTATTTACCGCAGGGAGGTTTTTGACAGGATTGGCCTGTTTGATGAAATGCATTTTGCTTATTTGGAAGATATTGACATTGGATACCGGGCCAGGCTTTACGGATATGAAAATATATACTGCCCCGAAGCAGTGGTGTATCATGTGGGAAGCGGTACCAGTGGTTCCAAATATAATTCCTTTAAGGTTCGCCTGGCGGCGAGAAACAATATTTATCTGAATTATAAAAATATGCCTGGCTGGCAGATTGCTTTAAATTCTCCGTTTCTGCTGGCGGGAATTCTTGTGAAGTATGCCTTTTTTGTTAAAATCGGTTTTGGGAAGGATTATCTTTCCGGTCTTTTGGAGGGGATCCGCACAAGAAAAAAGTGTATGAAAGTTCCTGACCTTCAGGGACGGTTTAAGGAAGAGCTTACCATACAGGCGGAACTGTTTTTCGGGACGTGCCTGTATGTGTACGAATTTTCAAGGCGGCAGATGGCTAAAGTAAGGAAATAGGAGATATTTTGTCTGTTCCTTTATGATATTTTTTTAAAAATATCAGGGATTCTTAAGAAAACATTTATATCAAAAGCGTTTTGTTTCATGTATACTGTTATAATAGAGTCGGAAAATACGGATTGGGAAAAATTGGTGAAACAGCATGATTAAAGACAATCAGTCAAGCCTGAACCGTTTCCATGTGGTACTGGATGCGCTGGTGACAGCGATTTCATACCTGACATCGTGGTATATTGTCATTGGCAGCGGATGGGCGACCCAGCTAGGGAAAAGGACCTTGGAAGCCGGCTTCTACTTCGCCGCACTTCTTATCATTGTTCCGGGCTACCTGCTTCTGTATTCATTTTTTAATCTCTATACGCCCAAGCGCGTTTTGGGGCGCAGGAATGAATTTGGGAAAATACTAAAGGCAAATACCATTGGCCTCCTGATTTTTGGTCTGGTTCTTTATTTTGGAAGAAAAGAACCGCATTTATTTAACTTTTCTCAGAGGCTGGTTGTTTACTTTTATGGAATCAACATCATACTCATAACAGCAGAGCGAAATGTTATCCGAATTGCTCTTCGTTCCGTCCGCTCTAAAGGATACAACCAGAAACATATCCTTCTGGTGGGATATTCCGGTACCGCCGAAGCCTTTGTAGACCGTGTGCAGGTAAATCCGGAGTGGGGATACCAGATACGCGGGATTCTGGATGACAATAAAGAGCGGGGCTATGAGTATAAGGGAATCAGGATTGTAGGAACCATTGACGATCTTGATTATATTCTGGAGCAGAACTCCCTGGATGAAATTGCCATTACTTTAGGCCTTGGCGAATACAAAAAACTGCGCCGGATTGTGGCGCTCTGTGAAAAGTCCGGTGTCCATACGAAGTTTATTCCGGATTACGGAAATATTATTCCGACGGTTCCCTATATGGAGGACCTTCAGGGGCTTCCGGTGATTCATATCCGGCATGTGCCTTTAAATAATCTCCTGAATGCAGGAATGAAAAGAGTTGTGGATATTTTTGGAGCGATGGCGGGAATCCTTCTGTTTTCCCCCATTATGCTGGTAACGGCCATTGCCATAAAAGCCACATCGCCCGGTCCGGTTATTTACTGTCAGGAGCGGGTGGGGCTTCACAACCGCCCGTTTAAAATGTATAAGTTCCGCTCCATGACGGTTCAGGATCCGGGAAAAGAAAAAAGCAGATGGACCACGCCGGGGGATTCCCGCGTGACAGCCATCGGAAAGATCATTCGCCGGACAAGTATTGATGAGACCCCGCAGTTTTTCAATATTCTCAAAGGGGATATGAGTCTCGTGGGCCCCAGGCCGGAACGGCCGTTTTTCGTTGAAAAGTTTAAGGAGGAAATCCCCAGATACATGATTAAACACCAGGTGCGTCCCGGCCTTACGGGATGGGCGCAGGTCAACGGTTACCGCGGAGATACCTCAATCATCAAACGGATTGAGCATGATCTTTACTATATTGAAAACTGGACTCTGGGGTTTGATTTTAAAATCATGTTTTTAACGGTCTTTAAGGGATTTATCAATAAAAACGCATATTAAACGAGGACAGGAATATGAATTATGAAGATGAATTAGAGCGTACCCGGGCAAGAAGAAGCCGGAAGCGCGAAAGTACGGCGGCCCGCGGCGGCACACATTCTTCCACCAGGAATGGGGCAAAGTCCACAGCCTCCGAAGAAAGATGGAGTTCTCTTGCGGAACCGGGAAGCCGGGCCAGCAGGAGCTATGGTAATACCCGTGGTTCCAGAAACAGGAGAAAGAAAGGTCTGGGAAGAGGAAAAAAGATCGCCATTGGGGTGATAGTGGGACTTCTTGTGGTACTGGCTGCTCTGGTGGGCGGCGCATACGCCTATTTAAACCATCATCTGGGAAAGGCCAACAGTGCCAATGACTTCAATGTGGATGCGGTCACCAATCTGGAGCTTTCTCAGGAAGTCCGTGACAAGATGGAAGAGGGATACTGGACCATTGCTGTCTTTGGCCTGGATTCCCGTGACTCCTCCACAGGAAAGGGCAATCAGTCCGATGTTATCATGATTGCCAACATTGACAGGAAGACCGGAGAAATCAAGCTGGTTTCCGTGTTCCGTGATACCTACTTAAATGTCAATGACAAGAATGTATACAACAAGATCAACGCCGCCTATGCGGAAGGCGGTCCGGAGCAGGCCGTAAAGGCCCTGAATAAAAACCTGGATTTAAACATTACCCACTATGCTTCCTTCAACTGGAAAGCTGTTGCCACAGGTATCAATATTCTGGGCGGAGTGGATATTGATGTCAGCAGATCCGAGTTTTATTACATCAATGCTTTTATCACAGAAACCGTTAAGGGAACAGGAATCGGCTCTACTCAGTTAAAGAGTGCGGGAACCCATCATATGGATGGGGTTCAGGCTGTTGCCTATGGACGTCTTCGTCTGATGGACAGCGACTATGCCCGTACCGAGCGTCAGAGAATTGTTATCCAGAAAGCCTTTGAGAAGGCAAAGACAGCCGATTTGGCCACTCTGAACAGCCTGGTGGGCAACATGTTTGAGATGTGTGCCACGAATATCGACATCATGGATATTTTGTCCATGGCCAAGGATGTTAAAAAATATCATCTGGGCGAAACCATGGGATTTCCGGCGGCCCGGGGAGAGCAGAGAATTAAAATCGGAAGAGATAACTTATCCTGTGTCATTCCCCAGACACTTGTAAGTAACGTTACAAGTCTTCACAGTTTCCTGTTCGGAGAAGAAAACTACACGCCGTCCAGTACGGTCCAGACGATCAGTAAGAAAATTTCTGACACCAGTGGTCTTTATAACGCAGGCAAGGAAATTGATCATGTTGCAACAGATCAGGGATATGTTCCCAAGGCCACTACGGCTGCACCTGCGGCCACAGAGGAACCGAAAACGACAAAGGAAAGCTCCACAGAAGAAACCAGTGAAAGCGGGACCGATGAGACTTCCGAAGGAGAGTCCACATCGGCGGGAGAGTCTGAATCAGAATCCGGAATGCATCCGGGTATCTGGGATCCGCAGGTTCCATCGGAAAGTTCCGAAAGCCCGTCAGGACCTTCCACACATCCGGGTGAGAGCCCGGTCTATCCGGGGGGAACGGAAGATTACAGGCCCAGCAGCCCGGCAGATATCAGGCCCACCCAGTCTGAGGCATTTGGTCCCGGATTCGAAGAGACACCGGAGGAAGCCACCACATCACCTGGTCCGGCATCAGAGCCGGAGACTTCCGGCCATGGCCAGACATCCATCATTGTGGTACCGCCCACAACGGCGGCATCAGGCTCCGCAGTGCCCGCAAATCCAGCCGCGCCGTCCTCTCCGGCGGATATGACAGTTCCTGGGGAGAACTTCAACGGCCCGGCATCCCAGGCCACAAACCCTGCGGCTCCCTAATCAGAAAAATGAATACAAAGCTGTCCGGTATTTTACCGGGCAGCTTTTTTCAATTACCTGCAATTACCTGCAGTACCACTATGCCCTGCGCTGACGTGTAACAGTTCAGCCTTGCATCTTCTTGCCCGCGTGCCGCGGACAAGAAGCTCCGGGCGTCCGCCCTATGAAGATTCAGAGTGAAAAATGCTTATGAAAACAAGTTTTCAACGTTTTTTTCGCTCTAAATCTTCGCACGGCTGAACGGTTACGCTGACATTATCATAGATGCGGAAGGGGGTTTTATGAGCATAAAATTTACCCGCTTCTTACAAACAAGTTACAGAAACATGGTATTTGGAATTTTGAATCTATGATAAAAAAATAGTGTAAGGAAATGTAACAGTTCAGCCTTGCATCTTCTTGCCCGCGTACCGCGGACAAGAAGCTTGTGGCGTCTGCCTTATGAAGATTTCAGGTAAAAAACGCTTATGAAAACAAGTTTTCAACGCTTTTTTTACCCGAAATCTTCGCACGGCTGAACTGTTACAAGGAAATAAAAGATATATGAGGAGGATTTATTTATGAAAAAAGATGGTTTGTTTGTGGGAGCATATGCATTTATGGTAATAGCCGGGATCCTGGCGGGGTGCAGCAAAAACGAAGCAGGAACTATTTCCATGTCAGGTTCCACATCCATGGAGAAGTTTGCCAATGCTCTTTGTGAGAGTTTTCGTGAGAAGTATCCGGATGTAAATATAACTGTGGAATTCACCGGTTCATCTGCCGGAGTGGAGTCTGTACTTTCCGGTAAATGTGATGTGGGAAACTCATCCAGAAACTTAAAGGAAGAAGAAAAATCAGGCGGAGCCATCGAAAATATCGTAGCCATTGATGGGATTGCCATTGCCGTTGATGCAAAGAATACGGTCAGTGATCTCACGAAGGAGCAGCTTACAGGAATTTATACAGGAAAAATTAAAAACTGGAGTGAAGTCGGCGGCGAAAACATGCCGATTGTAGTGGTTGGACGCGAAGCCGGTTCCGGTACCAGAGGAGCCTTTGAGGAGATTTTAAAGGTTGAGGATGCCTGTGTATATGCCAATGAGCTGGATAGTACCGGGGCAGTAATGGCAAAGGTTGCCTCCACACCCGGAGCTATCGGATATGTTTCTCTTGATGCAGTGGATGAGAGCATTATCGCAGTGAAGCTGGATGGCGCAGAGCCCACAGCAGAGAACATCAAAGCAGGAACTTATTTCCTGAGCCGTCCTTTTGTAATGGCTACAAAGGGTGAGATTTCCGCACAGAATGATCTGGTACAGGAACTGTTCCGGTACATTTACTCGGAAGACGGACAGAATCTGGCAGCCAGTGTGGGGCTGATTCCTGTAAATTAGACAGGTAACCGGGAGAGAAGTTATGACTGGAAATTATATGACTGGAAATAAAAAGAAACGGTATTTTACAGAGAAGGCAGCAGAATGGACTTTCACGGCATGCGGTTTCATCGCAGTTTTAGCTGTGGCCTCCATAACGGTATATATGCTGCTCAACGGAATTCCGGCCCTGTTCCGGACAGGACTCACCGGGCTCCTTTTTGGAACTTCATGGCAGCCGACAGCAGCGGAGCCGTCCTTTGGAATCCTGTTTGTTATTCTGACCTCCATAATCGGAACGGCTGCCGCTGTTCTTTTGGGAGCTCCCATGGGAATTCTGACTGCGGTTTTTATTGAAGAGACAGCTTCCAAAACTCTGTCGGCTCTGGTAAAGCCGGCAGTGGAGCTTCTGGCGGGAATCCCATCCGTGATTTACGGCCTGTTGGGAATCTATCTTTTAAATCCCGTTATGTATCAACTGGAGTTAAAGATTTTCGCAAATTCCCCGGACCACCAGTTCACGGGAGGTGCTAACCTGATTTCGGCAGTAATTGTACTGGCCATTATGATTCTTCCCACTGTCATAAGCGTCAGCGCATCTGCGATCCATGCGGTTCCGGCTTCCCAAAGAGCGGCATCTCTGGCTCTGGGGGCCACTCCCGTTCAAACGATTTTTAAGGTGACACTTCCTTCTGCAAAATCCGGAATCGCGGCAGCAGTAGTCCTGGGAACAGGACGGGCCATCGGAGAGGCCATGGCTATTACACTGGTATCTGGAAGTTCCGTGAACTTTCCGCTTCCCTTTCATTCTGTCCGTTTTCTCACCACGGCCATTGTGGCAGAGATGGGCTATGCCTCAGGCCTCCACAGACAGGTATTGTTTACCATAGGGCTGGTACTTTTTGTATTCATTATGTTCATCAATATTACACTGACTAAGATTCTTAAAGGGAAGGAGAAAAAAGGATGAGCCGGAGAAAATCAACAGACCGTATTCTGACAGCACTTATCGGTTTTTCAGCCCTTTTCTCTGTGACGATTCTGGTGGGTATCATCGGCTATGTTTTTTACCGGGGAATCCGAAATGTAAGTCTGGGTTTTTTAGTCACAGTACAAAGCCCCACCAGGGGAGTTATGGGAATCGCAGGAAACATTGTCAATACTCTTTATATTGTGGTTTTGACACTGGCGGCTGCCATCCCCGCGGGAGTAGGAAGCGCCATCTACTTAAATGAGTATGCCAGACCAGGAAAGCTGGTATCCATGATCGAGTTTACCATGGAAACACTGACCGGAATTCCCTCTATCTTATTTGGGCTTTTTGGAAATGTATTTTTTGGAGAGGTGCTTGGGTTGGGATACTCCATGCTTACAGGCGCTTTTACACTGATGCTCATGGTGCTTCCTTTGATTGCCAGAAACACCCAGGAAGCGCTTCGGACCGTGCCGGAGAATTACCGGAGCGGGGCCTTGGGAATGGGCGCCGCCAAATGGTATATGATACGTACCATTCTGATTCCCAGCGCCATGCCGGGAATCCTTACAGGAATTATCCTGGCTGTGGGGCGGATTGTGGGAGAGTCGGCAGCTCTCCTGTTCACTGCGGGAAGCGGCTTCTACCTTCCGGGGCCTGGTATGGGATTGGTGAAAAAAGTGTTTGAATCCGGAGGAACCATGACCATCGAGCTGTACTTACAGATGGCAAAAGGAAAATATGATGTGGCCTTTGCCATCGCCAGCGTACTTTTAATTCTGGTACTGCTTATGAATTTTCTGACCAGATATGTTGCAGTAAGGTTTGGAGCGGAGGGCAGGAAGGAGAGAAAATAATGGAGAATAATAAAATTCAGGTAAAGGGACTGAATTTATTTTACGGTGAAACCCATGCCCTTAAAAATATAGATATGGCAATAAGGTCAAATACAGTTACGGCCCTCATAGGACCGTCAGGATGCGGAAAATCCACATTTTTAAAGTGCTTGAACCGGATGAATGATCTGGTGAAAAATGTGCGGATTCAGGGGAATATTTTGTTGGATGGTGAAGATATTTATGAGGACTCTGTGGATACCACCCTTCTCCGTAAACGGGTAGGCATGGTATTCCAGCAGCCCAACCCCTTCCCGATGAGTGTTTATGATAATGTAGCTTATGGCCCCAGAATCCATGGAATCCGCAACAGGGCCAAACTGGATGAAATTGTGGAGAGGGCCCTGAAAGATGCGGCAATTTTTGATGAGGTAAAAGACAGATTAAAGGGGCCGGCTCTGGGGCTTTCCGGCGGGCAGCAGCAGAGACTCTGCATTGCAAGGGCGCTGGCAGTGGAGCCGGAGGTGCTTTTGATGGATGAGCCCACATCGGCTCTGGATCCTATTTCTACTCTGAAAATTGAGGAGCTGATGACAGAGCTTAAAAATGAGTATACAGTGATTGTGGTGACCCACAATATGCAGCAGGCAGCCAGAGTGTCTGATCAGACGGCATTCTTCCTTTTAGGAGAACTGGTGGAGGCGGATGAAACCATGAACATTTTTGGAAGACCTGAAGATAAGAGGACGGAAGACTATATTACGGGCCGGTTTGGCTGATGGAGGGACAGGATGACACCGAGAAAGCGATTTGATCAGGAACTGGAGCATCTGCGCCAGGATATACTCCAGATGGCGGAGTGGGTAGAGGACGGGTATGACTGCCTGTTTGACACCTTAAAGAAAAGAGACAGGGAGATTATGAAACGGTTTGTGCGTCATGACAGGGTCATTGAGGATATGCAAAGAAATATAGAATCTCAATGTCTGAGCCTTTTTACCAGACAGACGCCGGTTGCCGGGGACTTGAGAACGGTATCAGCAGCTCTTAAAATTGTTACAGATCTGGAACGGATTGGAAACCATCTTTCGGACATGGCAGAGCTGCTGGTACGGATAGATATGGAGGACCTTTCCGGTTACTCCTCCTGGTTTCCCAGAATGATTGATGAGACCAGAGCATTGATTGAAAAGGCGGCGACAGCCTTTGTAAATCGGAATATGGACATGGGAAAAGAAGCCATAGAGGCCGATGACGGAATTGACGCATGCTTCAATCAGGTGAAAGGGGATCTGGTGGCAGTGTTAAGAAAGGGGACCATGGATGCGGACCGCTGCATTGACGTTCTTATGATTGCAAAATATCTGGAAAAAATCGGGGATCATGGCGTAAATATCGGTCAGTGGGAAATATTCCGGGAGACAGGAACCATAGATGAGCAGAGGCTTTTATAAAAAATAAACAGTACCCCGGAGCAGAGAAATATTGCTCCGGGGTATTTTGTGAAGAAAATTAGTAACAGATAGGCCTTATGAAGATTACAGGTGTTCCATCCGGTGTTTTAAAAGAGGAAGCTGGTCGCGGATGGCAGCTACGTCATCCAGATTGATGGAAGTGATCTGGATTCCGGCTTCGGCCTCCATCTGATTTAAAACGGTTCCCCAGGGGGATACAGCGATAGAATGGCCCCATGAGTGGTAGGAGGCATTCATGTCCCTGGCGGGAGCGGTTCCAAAGGTAAAAACCTGATTATCAATGGCGCGTGAACGGAATAATACTTCCCAATGGGCCGGACCTGTGGTCATATTGAAGGCAGCAGGAACAAAAATCACATTGGCGCCTTCCAGAACCATCCGTCTGGCGAGCTCCGGAAAACGGAAATCATAGCAGATGCAGAGCCCCATTTTTCCGAACTCTGTTTCAAAAACTGTGGCAGAGTTCCCGGCAGTCAGAGTGTCAGACTCTTTGAAACACTGTCCGCCTTTCACATCGATGTCAAAAAGATGGATTTTCCGGTGTTTTGCAATCTGGCGCCCCTCACGGTCAAATACATAGGCTGTATTGTAGATGGAACCATCATCGGAAATTTCCGGAATGGAACCGGCGGACAGGTAAATGTGGAACTCCCTGGCCAGACTGGAGAGTGCATGCCAGGAAGCATCACCTTCTTTTTCCGCATAAATGGGGAAATTTGGAGTTTCATAAGGACAGGAAAACATTTCCGGCAGGCAGATTACATCAGCATTTTTGCCGCAGGCTTCTGTAAGCAGAGGACGCAGGGCAGAAATGTTTTTTTCTTTTTGGGTATAAACATGGGTCTGAAGCTGTGCAATGGTCATGGTGCTCATGGCAGATTCCTCCTTCTGTAACCATTCAGACAGCCTGAACGGTTACCTCTTTCTTTCAGCTTAAAAGGAAATGGACACAATGTCAAGTGTAACAAAAAACTTGCATTGGCAGAAAAAGTGTGGTAATGTAACTGTTCAGATAACCTCTGAACCGCTACGTGGTTATATCGCAGAATGCATACAGATGTATTCCGGGAATGTAAAAACTTTTCGGAAGCAGACAGAGAGGTCCGGAATATGGAGATGAAAAGCAAGTATTATGTGGTGCGCGACAGGGCGCTGCCGGAAGTTCTTTTAAAGGTGGCAAAGGTAAAGAGCCTTCTGGATGCGGATAAAGCCATGACCGTTCAGGAGGCATCAGAGCGGGTTGGTTTGAGCCGCAGCTCATTTTACAAATATAAGGATGATATTGCCCCTTTCGCTGATAACACGAAAGGAAAAACGGTTACTCTGGTCATTCAGATGGAAGACGAGCCTGGCCTTTTGTCAGACCTGCTCCATGTGGTTGCCACCTTCCGGGCCAATATTTTAACCATACATCAGACCATTCCTGTAAATGGGATGGCGACAGTGACCTTAAGCATAGAGGTAAGGGAGAATACAGGGAATATGTCCATTATGGTGGAGGAAATTGAGGAGCTGACCGGAATACAGAATGTGAAGATCCTGGGGGTGGAAAAATAGATGAAGGTGGAAATCGTTGCCTGGCTTTTGAGGGAAGGAAGAATTCCATGCCTGTTTCATGAGTTCACAGGCTTCTACTGCCCGGGCTGCGGAGGAACGAGAGCGGCAAAAGCTCTCCTTTGGGGACATCCTGTTTTGAGCTTCCAATATCATCCCCTGGTTTTATATTGTGCATTGGTGGCGGCATGGTTCCTGTTTTCTTATATCTGTTACTGGAAAACAAAAAAGCCCCGATACCGGATTTATCTGAATAACCGGTACATCTATGCCGGAGTTGCAATTACAGTTTTGAATTTTCTTTATAAAAATTATATGCTGGCGGCCAGGGGGATTGATCTTTTATCCCTTTTGCCTCAAGTATAAAAGCCGGGATACAGACATCTGCATTCCGGCTTTACTCCTCTTATGTAACGGTTCAGATAGCCTGAACTGTTATCTTTTTATTGCGGCACATGCTTATTACGGAAAAATGTGCCCTGAAATTTATTTGGCCTGCTGTAACTGCTGTTCCAACTGTTCCATAAATTCGTTGATGATGGCCGCATTGGCAGGATCCTTTACCAGAGTGGAGAGAATCATAAAATAAATGAATTCGCCAATTCCCAGAACCACAGCAATAATACCAAGAATCATTCCGGCAATGGCGGTTCCGTACATGGGTTGTCCCTTTTTTGATATTACAGCAAAAATAACAGCGCCCACGCCCATGATAATGGAGAGGGGGAAGGCAAAGCAGCAGAGACTTAACAACGCAAATATGCCGACAATCAGAGAAGCGGTGGCAAATCCGTTTTTAGGTTTGGGCTGATATCCATTTCCGTAGGGCGGGGACTGGTTATAGGGGACGTTCTGCCAGTCCTGCTCCGGAGGCGGCCCGGGATGTTCTGTATATTCAGGTTGATTTTCATTTTCGTAATCTGCCATTGTATTTCCTCCTACTAAATAAATCCTTCCCCATTCTAGCATGAAAGCAGGGCCTTGTCCAGATTTAAGTTGCACATCCGCAAGCTTTGAACTATAATAAGATTACAGTTTGCAGGGCGGGGAAAAACGGGCAAGAAGAAACCCGTAAACAGAGACGATCTAAATCCGTTATGACAGAAGACGCACAAGGAGTAAACATGGACATAATAGCAGCGCTTACAAAAGAACTTTCGGTGGGCCGTAATCAGGTAGAGGCCGCCGTAAAACTGATTGATGAAGGGAACACTATTCCGTTCATTGCCAGATACCGGAAAGAGGCCACAGGTGCCTTAAATGATGAAATACTGAGAAATCTGGATGAGCGGCTAAAATACTTAAGGGGCCTGGAAGAAAGAAAATCTCAGGTTATCGCCTCCATCGAGGAGCAGGAAAAGCTGACCCCTGAGCTTAAGAAAAAAATCGAAGAGGCACAGACCATGGTGGCCGTGGAGGATTTGTATCTTCCCTATCGTCCCAAGCGGAAAACAAGAGCCAGCGTGGCAAAGGAGAAGGGTCTGGAGCCCCTTGCCGATCTGATTATTCTCCAGCTTATGAAAAAACCTCTGGAAGAAGAGGCAGCAGCCTTTGTTTCTGAAGAAAAGGGAGTTTCCACCGTAAAAGAGGCAATCACAGGAGCTATGGATATTTTGGCGGAACGGTTCTCGGAGGATGCCAGATTTCGTACTTATATCCGGAAAACCACGATGGAAGAGGGGCTGATTTCTTCTGAGGTTAAGGATGAAAATGCAGAATCCGTTTATGAAATGTATTACCATTATGAGGAGCCTGTGAAAAAATGTGCCGGGCACCGGGTTCTGGCCTTAAACAGAGGGGAAAAGGAAAAAATCCTGTCCGTAAAGATTACGGCCCCGGAAGATAAAATTTTAACCTATCTGGAAAAGCACGTGATTCTTAAAGATAATCCTGTGACAACTCCGGTACTCAAGGCAGCAATTTCAGACAGTTACAGCCGTCTGATTGCTCCGGCCATCGAGAGGGAGGTCCGCAATGATCTGACGGAAAAGGCCGAAGACGGAGCGATCCGCATCTTTGGAAAAAATCTGGAGCAGCTTCTGATGCAGCCTCCGATTTCCGGTCATGTGGTACTGGGCTGGGATCCGGCGTTCCGTACAGGCTGTAAGCTGGCTGTGGTAGATGCCACCGGAAAGGTGCTGGATACGGTAGTGATTTATCCCACTGCTCCCCAGAACAGGGTGGAAGAGGCCAAAAAGGTTCTGAAAAAATTAATTAAGGAATATCATATTTCTCTGATTTCCGTGGGAAACGGAACTGCATCCAGAGAATCTGAGCAGATCATTGCAGAATTTTTAAAGGAAATTCCGGATCATGTTCAGTACATCATTGTGAATGAGGCAGGGGCTTCGGTCTACTCTGCCAGTAAGCTGGCCACGGAGGAATTTCCGCAGTTTGACGTAGGGCAGAGAAGCGCAGTCTCCATTGCCAGAAGACTTCAGGATCCCCTTGCGGAGCTGGTAAAGATTGACCCGAGGTCCATCGGTGTGGGCCAGTACCAGCATGATATGAACCAGAAGCATTTAAGCGAGGCTCTTGGAAATGTGGTGGAGGACTGTGTCAATAAGGTGGGTGTAGATTTGAATACGGCTTCCGCTTCACTGCTTGAATATATTTCCGGAATTTCAAAGGTCATCGCAAAAAATATTGTGTCCTATCGGGAAGAAAACGGGGCCTTTAAAAACAGAAAACAGCTTTTAAAGGTGGCCAAGCTGGGTCCCAGGGCTTATGAACAGTGTGCCGGATTCATGCGTATTACCGGAGGGGATAATCCTCTTGACGCAACCAGCGTCCATCCGGAAAGCTATGGCGCCGCCACAGAGCTTTTGAACCGCCTTGGATTTAGCACAGAAGATATCGGGGCCGGAACCGTGGCAGGCCTGAGCCGGAAAATACATAGTCCGAAGGAACTGGCAGAAGAACTTGGCATTGGAGAGATGACACTTCAGGATATTGTAAAGGAGCTGGAAAAACCGGCCAGAGACCCCAGGGAGGAGATGCCGAAGCCGATTTTAAGGACAGATGTACTGGATATGAAGGACCTTACGCCGGGAATGATTTTAAAGGGAACGGTTCGTAATGTGATTGATTTTGGCGCTTTTGTGGATATAGGCGTCCATCAGGACGGACTGGTTCACATTTCCCAGATGTGTGAAAAATTCATCCGCCATCCGCTGGAGGCAGTCAGTGTCGGGGACGTGGTGGAAGTGAAAGTATTAAGTGTGGATGTGGCTAAGAAAAGGATTTCACTTACAATGAAACTGTAAAAATAGAGTACTCAAATAATAGAATGGAGGAACAAAACATGAAGTACAATTTCGATGAGGTAGTTGACAGAAGAGGAACATCCGCCACAAAAGTGGAGAGAATGCCTGAGGGGTCTTCTGAGGATGCACTGGCCCTCTGGGTCGCAGATATGGATTTTCCCTGTGCTGAGCCCATTTTAAAAGCACTCCACGAAAGAATAGACCGGAAGATTTTCGGATACACCGTTTATGACACGGATGAATGTCTGGGCGCTGTGACGGACTGGTTTAAAAAGCGCTATGGCTGGGAGGAGAAAAAGGAAAATCTTCTTTTCTCTCCGGGAATTGTATCTGCTTATGCGGTTCTTCTGAATATTTTAACAGAAGAGGGCGATGGAGTCGTGGTTCAGCGTCCCATTTATTATCCATTTATGATGAAGGCAAAAAGCAATAACCGTGTCATCGTGGACAATCCGCTGATCTATGAAAATGGAAACTATAAAATGGATTTCGAAGATCTGGATGCAAAGATGGCGGATCCGAAGAACAAAGTTCTGGTATTCTGCAGCCCTCATAATCCCACCGGCCGTGTGTGGACCGAAGAAGAAATCAGAACTGTCGTGGATATCTGCAAAAAATATGATAAGTGGATTATCTGCGATGAGATCCACTGTGATCTTCTGAGAAAGGGAGTTGTGTTCCATCCAATGGTCAAGGTGGCTCCGGACTATGCAGAAAAAATTGCAGTCTGCACGGCTCCCAGCAAGACCTTTAATCTGGCGGGTATGAAGACGTCCAACATAGTAATCCATAGCGAAGAATTGAAGGAAAAATGGAATGATTTCATCGGAAACAAGTTATCCATGAACGGCGTCTCGGCTCTGGGTCTTACGGCCATGGTGGCTGCTTACAGAGAAGGGGAAGAGTGGCTGGAGCAGGTAAAGGAATATCTGGACGGCAATTTTGCCTACATTGACAACTTCTTAAAAGAGCACCTTCCAAAGGCACATCTGGTTCCGGCAGAGGGTACCTACCTGGCCTGGATCGATTTTAACGCCTATGTAAACGGGGATGAGAAAAAGCTGGAAGAGCTGATGCAGAAAAAGGCAAAAGTGGCTTTGGATGAAGGTTACATCTTCGGTGATGCAGGAAAAGGCTTTGAGCGCATTAACCTGGCGTCTCCGAGAAGCGTCATCGCGGAATGCATGGAACGGATTTTAAAAGCCTTTGAGGAATAAGAAAAAATATGAAAATTGTTGTAAAAATGACAGCCAGGGATTTGTTTGATTTTTCCATGTACAATTCGTACAGCGGATTCACGGGAATTTTTAACATTGTCTTCACTGTGGGAGCGGTGGTAATTCTTGCTGTGACCTGGAATTGGCCCACGGTAAACGTATACCAGAGAATTTTACTGGTATTCTGCGCTCTGATTTTTACTGTGGTGCAGCCAATTCTGCTGATGCAGAAATCGAAGCAGAAGGCCGCGTCAATAGGATTTTCGCTCCCCATAACTCTGACTCTGTCAGACGAAAAGTTTGCAGTGGAACAGGGCGGAGTTACCGGAGATATGGAGTGGGGGCAGATCTGGAAAGTGATCTGCATTAAGAGTCTGTACATTATCAAGGTGGGCCCCATTCGCGCTTACCTGATTCCCAAACGTTCCGTTGAGGGCAGAGAAAAAGAGCTGGAGAGCATCTTAAAAAAGAATCTTCCGGTTAGTAAAATGAAGGGGCTGAAAGCATGATAAGAATAAGCAGCAGCCCGGAAGATACTTATGCCCTTGGGAAACGGCTGGGAGAAAAAGCAGTCCCCGGAGAGATCATTTGCTTAAACGGCGATCTGGGCGTGGGAAAAACTGTGTTTACAAAAGGATTTGCTGCCGGACTGGGAATTGTGGAGCCGGTAAACAGTCCTACATTTACCATTGTTAAACAGTATGACACCGGAAGAATGCCCATGTACCATTTTGATGTATACCGGATCGGTGATGTGAGCGAGATGGAGGAGGTGGGGTATGAAGACTGCTTTTTCGGAGAGGGAGTTACTCTGATTGAGTGGTCCGCCCGTATTACAGAGATTCTTCCGCCCCACGTAACAACAGTAACCATTGAAAAGGACCTGGAAAAGGGCTTCGATTACAGAAAAATTACGGTTGAGGAGACATAAATGCGTATTTTAGGGATTGAGAGTTCCTCCCTGGTAGCTTCTGTGGCTATTGTGGAGGACGAAGTTACCATGGCCGAATATACGGCAAACTTTAAAAAGACCCATTCCCAGACACTGCTTCCCATGATTGATTCCATGGTGGAGCTCCTTGGAATTGAGCTTTCCACCATGGATGCCATCGCCGTATCGGGGGGGCCCGGCTCCTTCACAGGTCTCCGGATTGGCTCTGCCACGGCCAAGGGACTGGGACTGGCCTTAAATAAACCGCTGATTCACGTTCCGACACTGGATGCCACAGCCTATAACCTTTACGGGGCGGGAGCTCTTATCTGTCCCATCATGGATGCCAGAAGAAATCAGGTATATACAGGAATTTACCGGTTTGAAAAGGAATTTGAGACTGTACATGGACAGGATGTCATGGACATGGGAAATCTGATTCATATTTTAAACGGCCTGGGAGAACCTGTGATTTTGCTGGGAGATGGTGTGCCTGTATACGAAAAGCAGATCGAAAAAAATATGTCAGCTCCTTTCCGGTTCGCCCCGGCTCATGCAAATCGCCAGAGGGCGGCCGCTGTGGCGGCCCTGGGGGCGGTTTACTTTAAAGAAGGTAAGGTTGAAACAGCGGACGAACACGGGCCTGACTATTTAAGAAAATCCCAGGCTGAGCGGGAGAGAGAAGCGAGGGAACAGGCAGCTGCAAAAAAAGAAGGTGCGGAATGCTAATGCTAAGACCGATGTCGGCAGATGATGTGGCGGAAGTGGCCGCCATGGAGAAGGAATGTTTTTCTGATGCATGGTCAGAGGGACTTTTGCGGGATATGTTAAAAAATCCTTATGATGAGGCCTGGGTTATGGTACGCCGGGACGGCATCTTCTGCGGTTATCTCAATGTCCGTTTCCTTTCCGGTGAGGGAGAATTAATGCGGATTGCTGTGAAAAAAGAATTTCGCGGCCATGGTTTATCCCGGAAATTGATGGACCAGATGGTAAAATCTGCAAAAGAAAAAGAGGTTTTTGATCTTACTCTGGAGGTCAGAGCGGGGAATCAGGCAGCCATAAACCTTTATAAATCATATGGTTTTAAAAAGGAGGCCGTAAGACGCGGATACTATCACAACCCCACGGAAGACGCGTTCATCATGTGGCGACGCGGACTTCTAGGAATTACCACTTAAATCCGACATTTTTTCAGCTATAATGTAGGGGTATCCGGAACCGATGCAGGGAATCCGGACAGCATACAATACAGGAAGCGGAAAGGTGAGGATTACATGAGAAAGTACGGAAAAAACGGACAGCTGGAAACAGTATTCTGCAATCTGTGCGGCAAAAAAATTGCGGTAAAAGAGGGGATTGTACGGGAAGGAGCCGCCATGTTCGATCATGCATGGGACTACTTTTCAGAAAAGGACGGAGAGGTTCATCATTTTGACCTTTGTGAGGCATGCTATGATGAGTTTATAAGCCAGTTCAGACTCCCGGTGGATGTGGAGGAACAGACAGAGCTCTTCTGACTTTCCTGCATGTCCGTTTAGAAAACAAATGAGGTAACAGTTCAGCCATGCATCTTCTTGCCCGCGTACCGCGGACAAGAAGCGCCGGGCGTCCGCATGGCTGAACTGTTACCAAATGAGAGGGTACTGCAGAAATTCCGTAACAGTTCCTTCCTGCATCTTTCTGTCCGTTTGCAGCGGGCAGGAGGAGCAGGACAGAGCTGTTGCGGATTTCTGTTTTTTATGATACCCTCTCTTGCTTTTTGCGGATATTCTATGTTATGATGCTGTTTGATAACTGTTCCGTACATTCACAGTTACGTGCAAAAATCCGTTTAAAATAAAGGCAGTGTACTAATTTGATATGATTCAGGAAATGAGGAAAAAGGAATGTTAGATATCTGTTTACTGGGGACGGGAGGCATGCAGCCCCTTCCTTACCGCTGGCTTACAGCCATGATGGCGCGGTGCGATGGAAGCAGCCTGTTAATTGACTGCGGAGAAGGAACTCAGATTGCACTGAAGGAAAAAGGCTGGAGTCCCAAGCCGGTGGATGTGATCTGTTTTACCCATTACCATGCAGACCACATCAGCGGGCTTCCGGGCTTTCTTTTAACTATGGGAAATGCGGAGCGGACGGAGCCGGTGCTGCTTGCCGGTCCAAAAGGACTGGAGCGTGTGGTTTCGGCCCTCCGGACCATTGCGCCGGAACTGCCCTTTTCCCTTTTTTTTCATGAGTTTTCCGAGACAAGGGAACAGATAAAGGCCGGTCCCTTTGTGATTGATGCGTTTCGTGTGAACCATAATGTACCCTGTTATGGTTACAGGATTTCCATTCCAAGAAATGGGAAATTTGATGTGGAGCGGGCGAAGGCCCAGGAAATTCCACAGAGATTCTGGAGCCGGTTACAAAAAGGAGAAGTCATCGAATTTGAAGGGCGTACTTTGACTCCGGATATGGTGCTGGGAGAAAAACGCCGGGGGCTTTCCGTCACTTATGCCACAGACACCAGACCGGTTCCGGTGATTTCTGAATACGCGAAGGAAAATGATCTTTTTATCTGTGAGGGCATGTATGGTGAAAAGGATAAGGCGGTGAAAGCCAGGGAATATAAACACATGACATTCCAGGAAGCAGCAAATTTAGGAAAAGAAGCGAACCCCAGAGAAATGTGGCTGACCCATTACAGCCCGTCCTTAATGCGGCCGGAGGAATACTTAAACGAAATCAGGGAGATTTTTCCGAAAATAAAAACAGCCCGGGACGGCTGGTCCATGGAGCTGGGCTTTGATGAAGATTAACAGCAAGAAAGAGGCGCTTGAACATGAAAATACACAAGACAGAAGAAGATGTATATATTCTTGCTATCGAAAGCTCCTGTGATGAGACGGCAGCAGCGGTAGTGAAAAACGGGCGGGAAGTGTTATCCAATGTGATTTCTTCCCAGATTGCTCTCCATACTCTCTATGGCGGCGTGGTGCCGGAGATTGCATCCAGAAAGCACATAGAAAAAATCAATCAGGTGATCCGGGCAGCCCTTGATGAAGCCCACATGTTGCTGGAAGAAATGACTGCCATTGCCGTGACTTATGGTCCTGGGCTCATAGGTGCATTACTGGTGGGGGTGGCGGAAGCCAAAGCCATTGCCTATGCAGCTAAAAAACCTCTGGTTGGGGTTCATCACATAGAGGGACATGTTTCTGCCAATTTCATTGAGCATCCGGATCTGGAACCTCCTTTTGTCTGCCTGATCGTATCCGGAGGACATACCCATCTGGTAATCGTGAAGGATTATGGGGAATTCGAAATCATCGGCCAGACCATGGATGATGCGGCCGGAGAGGCTTTTGATAAGGTGGCGCGGGCCGTAGGCCTTGGATACCCGGGCGGTCCCAAGGTGGATAAGGCCGCCAGAGAAGGAAATCCCCACGCTATGGAATTTCCGCGGGCAAAGGTGGGGGGATCCGCCTATGATTTCAGCTTCAGTGGGATGAAATCTGCGGTGCTCAATTACATTAACCAGGCGGAAATGAAGGGGGAGCCCATCTGTGTACCAGATTTGGCAGCATCTTTCCAGAACGCAGTGGTGGATGTTCTTGTATCGCGGACGGTGGCGGCCGCCAGAGAGTACGGATATGAAAAGCTGGCTATTGCAGGCGGCGTGGCTTCCAACTCGGCTCTCCGCGCCGGAATGAAAAAGGCCTGCGGGGAAGCCGGAATCAAACTTTATTATCCGTCTCCTGTTTTCTGCACAGATAATGCGGCCATGATCGGGGCGGCGGCCTATTATGAGTATATCAATGGCACCCGTGCAGGATGGGATCTGAATGCAGTTGCGAATTTAAAGCTGGGAGAGCGGTAAGATGACGGAAGGGAAAATAAAAACGGCAGCGGTGGTATTAGCCGCGGGACAGGGCAAACGGATGCATGCCGCAGTGGCCAAACAGTTTCTTCTTTTAAATGAAAAACCTCTGCTCTATTATTCTTTGAAGGCTTTTGAAGAAAGTCCGGTGGAGGCAATTGTTTTAGTGACCGGAGAAGGGGAAGTTTCCTATTGCCAGGAAGAAATCATAAACGTATATGGATTTTCTAAAATTGTAAAGGTAGTTCCGGGGGGGAGGGAACGGTATCATTCTGTCCACAGAGGCCTTCTGGCGCTTTCAGAAATTATGAATCGGGATGGCGTAGTTCTGATTCACGACGGGGCAAGGCCCCTGGTAACCCGGGATATTATCGGGCGTACCCTGGAAGCAGCCAGGGAATATGGAGCCTGTGTGGCTGCCATGCCTGTGAAGGATACCATAAAGGTGGCTGATGGCAATGGATTTGCTGATCATACTCCGGACAGGAGTACTCTGTGGCAGATTCAGACTCCCCAGGCATTTTACTATGGACTGGTTTTTGATGCATACGAAAAGCTTTTGTCAGATGAGAGCTGTCAAAAAGGGATTACAGATGACGCCATGGTGGTGGAGGCTCTGGCCTCCAAACGGGTTAAACTGACAGAAGGAAGCTATGAAAATATCAAAGTTACAACACCGGAGGATATGAAGATCGCTGAGTGTTTTTTAAGAGAACGGACTGTGTAACTGTCCATGCTGAACTGTTAGATAAAAGTGTAACAGTTCAGCCTTGCATCTTCTTGCCCGCGTACCGCGGACAAGAAGCGCCGGGCGTCCGCCCTATGAAGATTCA
>ERZ808044.225-NODE-225-length-76843-cov-6.790233_pt1 | contig 76843 bp, 74 predicted proteins | sample MGYA00380195_ERZ808044 | MGnify/ENA primary metagenome ERZ808044 (study PRJEB31490, sample SAMN06133423) | mouse gut metagenome | isolation source: Z7_2 | host: mice | place: China: Chengdu | collected 2015-05 ...
CCGAATCCATTGATCGCTACTTTTACTGCCATGATTAATTCCTCCTAAAGTTTTATTAACTGTTTACGCAGTCCTATTGGTCGTGAAGCCTTTAACATGTAGATTGTTAAATAATCCTCAACTGGTAATAATTGTACTAAATCTGATACAAAAATTCAAGTGCTTTTCCCATTTTTATGTAACTTGTCCAAAAAGAAGCCTCCTTCCTGTCAAAACTGCATAAAACCTTGTAATTCCATATTTATTCAATTCTGACCTTTCCCATGACCGCCCACACCTCTTTCAAATATTTACATTTTTATTCTTCACAGCCCGCGTCGCAATAAAGCACGGAATATGATGCTCTTTTAAATTCCCGCTTTCATTGGTATCCTCCATGAGATGGGTCAATAAAAACCCTGCCTCCAACTGCCCTCCAATCTGTTCCTCCAATGTATGGGAAAACTGTACGCCGCAGTCCTCCTCCTCTAACTGCCTCATCTGTTCTTCATTTTTCAGCGGATTAAACGGCAGCGTATTTTGAAGCGTCTTTTCATCCTCGGAAAATATGAAGTTCATCCCATTGTCAAGTCCCGAAAGCAGAAGCCCGCCGTCCTTCAAAATGCGGTAACATTCCTTGAAAATCGGCTTCACCTCCTCCACATAGCAGTTAGAAACCGGATGAAAGATAAGGTCAAAACTTTCGTCCTCAAAAGGCAGCCTCTTAGTCATATCTGCCCTGATGATTTCAATCTCATACCCTTCCCTTTCTGCCACTATTCGCTCGCTCTCCAACTGCTTCTCGGAATAATCCAGCACCGTACACTTAGCGCCTGCCGCCGTAAAAATCGGCATCTGCTGTCCCCCGCCGCTGGCAAGACCTAAAACCTTCTTCCCTTTAAGACTCCCGAACCATTCTTTAGGAACCGGCTTGTTAGGCGTCAGCAGAACCGACCAATCACCCTCTAAGGCGCGCATATACACTTCATGGGAAATAGGGATTCCCCACGTCCATCCATCCTCAATCCATTCGTCAATCGTCTTTGCATTTATCTCCTGATAATCCATGCTTCATCCTCCATATAATTTATAACTTATTTAACAATAATAACTTATTTCTTCAAAATATTCATACCATTTTTGAATAATTTCATTACTATTTGACCAAAAGAAAATTATATAACCACCAAATTTAAAAATTTGCGGCATTGTCAAATCCCCCTTCTTGAGCAAATTCCATAATCAGATGAGCATTATTTTCAACAAATTCTTTATAATAAGACATTTCTTCTTCTGAAAACCCAACTATATTTTTCCACGTATAATCTGGCAAATAACAGGTAGCATTATGAAAACCATCATAAACTGCTTTTTCAATATAGACCTTAACGCTTCCGTCTTCTTTCATTTCCGAATGAACAATTTCTGTTGTATCGCTTAGTGTTGCATAGGGATATACCATAAAATCAACCTCCTTTTTACCATTTAATAATACAGCGTCACAGGAAATATGCAACTATTTTTATAAAATCTTTTCACTCCCCTATCTTCTTATCCATCATAAAAATCGACAACCATATTGCCCCAACAATTCCTCCAGCCATCAGAGTACACCAGAGTGGAATCTTTGCATTCATACCACCTGAAAAAATCATAACCACAAAAAATATTGAGCTGACCACCTCAAGCAATCTATACAGCCCCTTTTTATATTCCTTCAGTTTTCTCTTTTCCTCCCATTCAGGCCCGCGCCAAAAATACATATGTTCCGGCATATTTTTTACTTCGTCATCTGATATAAGTTCATCCAACGAGCTGTCCAGTTCCATTGCCAGTTTCTTCGCAGTAACCAAATCCGGACACCTGACTCCACTCTCCCATCGGGAAATTGTCTGTCGGGATACATATAATCGGTCCGCCAACTGTTGTTGGGTAAGATTTGCCTTCTCTCTTAATTTCCGTATATTCTCTCCAAATGCCATATCATTGTCTCCTTTCTCCACTGGCAATTCTACAAATGCCGCGAAGCACCTTTGCTTCTTAATCTGTTTAGAGTATAGCATTTTCAGAGCCATAATAAAAGCGCCAGACCCGATTCAACATGTTTCCATTCCGGTAACACAAAAAGGCTGCCTATTGACAGCCCTTAAAATCAAACTTTTCTATTACGCAGGTATGCCTTCGCTTCCCCACTGGCGCATCTTTACTATAATTTACACCGACCAATAAAATCTCGCCGCCATATTCCTGAATGGCTTTCGGATACCGCCTCTCCTTAATCTGCCTAATCGCACCCTCGGCAGTCTGATTCCATTTCAGCTCAATAACTAATGCAGGCATCAAAGAAGCTTTCTTAGGCAGATACACAATATCCGCATACCCATCCCCCGCCGGAAGTTCTTCAAACATCACAAATTCATCCCCATAGCTAAAATACGCCCGTTTAATTACACTGCGTAAGGACTGCTCGCTATTATAATGCAAAGCGGCTTCCTCCCCGTGAATCTTTTCAATCTGCTTTGCCACAGCTTCAGCATTTCCATGAACCGTATCAAAAATGAGCTGCTCGCTCTCCCGAACCCGCCTAATCGTATCGTCCCGCTTCACATCCCTGACACTCCTTACGAATTCCATCCGAATCTCCTCATTCGGAATCCGCGCCCTCTCCGTCGCCTCATCATAAGCCAGATACCCCAGATGAATCAAAAGTGTCAGCACATCATCCCGATTTCGGAATGTCACCAGGTCATTGGCAAACTTTTTCGTATCCACCTTCACCTCTCCGCCGCCAATTAGCTCGGCTACCGTCCCCGCCAGTCCGTCAAAATCCAGGCTGATATATCCCATCAGACTTTCCGCCGCCGACGTCTGTATCCAATAGGAATCAAAATCATCATTGCGAATCGCCTCCATCACAGAATTAGGATTATATACAGATCCCACCCCGCGGAAGGAATAACCGTCATACCACTGCTTCATCATAGCAAAATCACGCCGGTACTCCTTGCAGAGTCCTTCTACCTCCTCCTCCGTAAAGCCCACATATCCGCCGAACCTCCGAGGCTTCACTACCGTAAACTCTTTAAAATCCGAAATTGCCGACTGGGAGCCGTCCTTTTTGATGGGGAGAATCCCTGTCATATACACAGCCGCAAAAATCCGATCCGTCGTACCGCTGCCCTTGAACAATGTACGGAGGAACTCAAGATATACTTTCTGGTTATCCGGCGTTTCTCTGATAGGCGCATCCCATTCGTCGATAATCATGATGAACTTATTGCCCGTCAATTCCACGGCGCTAAGCAGCGTCTCAACGAAAACGTTTCCCTCCTTCAAATCAGGATACGCACTCAAAAGTTCTTTTGTGACACCTGACTTTATAAATGCAGGTATGCTCTGTGATGCTGCGTTTCCCAAAACAGTCGTCATATCAAGATAAATGACATCATACTGATTCAAATGCTCCCTGTATGATTCGCTCATACCCGCATCTGACCCAATCCTCAAATCTTTAAACAAAGCTGAAGAATCACAGGTCTTATCATAATATGCACACAGCATTTTAGCTGCAAATGATTTGCCAAAGCGACGGGGACGGCTTACACATGTCAGCCGTCTCGGAGTCTCAATCGTATCGTTAATCAGGCGAATCAAACCGCTTTTATCAACATAGATATCATTCCTGATTCCGGTAAATCCGCTGTTTCCAGGATTCAAGTACATTCCCATAGCGCATACATCTCCTTTTGTTATGTGCATCATATCACAGTTCCCCGCCGCATATCAAGGATTATCTCACAGCAAAACAATCACCAGCACAATTACTTTCCAAGGCAGATCACATTCCAGGAAGCCCTATTAAGCACACTGGTCATTCGCCCGCCCTCAAGTTTTGAACGAGTTGTCTCCTTCGCACATACAACCTCCTTACCGGCGCCGTTGCACAGCTTCAGATCATCATTCTCCAGGACAATATGCTTCTTCACCTGATAGCCCTCGAAGCCTCTCACGTCTGACAAAAGCTCGATATCCTCGCCCAGATTACGGTTTACCGCAAATACAGCCAGCTCGTCTTTTTCTTCATTGTAAACCGCAATACTCTCTACATCCGTCACATTCTCATGCTGCGCCGTATCATGGACAGGGCTGTTAAGCACCGGCTGAAGGACAACGCCGCGCCCGTACCTGGAGGCATGCATAAACGGATAGAAAATCGTCTGCTTCCATGCCGCGCCTCCGCCCTGCTCGGTCATAATCGGCGCAATGACATTCACCAACTGGGCAAGGCAAGCCATCTTCACCCTGTCTGCATGCTTCATTAACGTAATCAGCATCAAGCCTACCAAAAGGGCATCCTCAAAGGTGTAAATATCCTCCAGAAGCGCCGGCGCAGACTGCCATGGTGAATTCTGGGTAATATCCAACTCCTGTACTTTAGAATGGAACCATACATTCCACTCGTCAAAGCTTAAGTTAATATTCTTCTTCCCCCGCTTTTTCGCCTTCACGTAATCACAGATTGCAATCACAGAACGAATAAATTCATCCATATCGTCGGATTTTGCAAGGAAATCTGCCGTATCATCGGCTTCATTCCCATAATACTGATGCAGGGAAACATAGTCCACATAGTCGTAAGTATATTCCAGCGTCTTGGACTCCCATCTGCCGAATGTAGGCATCTCAAGGTTCGAGCTTCCACAGGATACCAGCTCGATTGACGGGTCAATCAGCTTCATGGCCTTTGCCGTCTCCTCCGCCAGCCTTCCGTATTCCTCCATGGTTTTGTGGCCAAGCTGCCACGGTCCGTCCATCTCATTGCCAAGGCACCACACCTTAATATTGTGAGGGTTCTTCACCCCATGGGAAATCCTCATATCACTGTACTTGGTTCCCCCTGGGTGGTTACAATATTCCAACAGGTTACATGCGTCCGCAATCCCCCTCGTCCCCAGATTCACGGCCATCATCATCTCAGAATTTACTTTTTGAATCCATTTTGCGAACTCATTGACCCCAATCTCATTGGACTCTAAGGTTCTCCATGCCAAGTCCAGCCTTTTCGGCCTGTCCTTAACAGGGCCTACGCTGTCCTCCCAGACAAAACCAGAGACAAAATTCCCGCCCGGATATCTGATAATCGGAACATCCAGCTCTTTCACCATATCTATCACATCTTTGCGGAAGCCATCTTCATCAGACATAGCGTTACCTGGCTGGTAGATGCCGTCATATACGGCGCGTCCAAGATGCTCGATAAACGAGCCATAGATTCTCTTATCTGCCTCTCCGATTCTATACTCTTTGTCTACAATCAATTTCGCTTGTTTTGCCATTCTATAATACACCTCGCCTTTTACTCTCCTGACACCATCAGGCTTCCCACCTTGACAGAAGGGCTGACTGCGCACATTCCTCCCACCATACGGTACACAGGATCATCCCCGATCATCTCAATTCCTTTCCACAGCTCGCAGATATTGCCGGAAATGGTAAACTGATTCACAGCCTCCCCCACATGTCCGTCTGCAATCCGGTTTCCGCTGGCAAGCAAAGAAAAATCACCGCTTTCTGTGTCTGCACCGGCAAACATTCCTTCAATCTTCGTGATATAGATTCCGCCCTCCGAAGCCTTCAGCATCTCTTTTCTGGAAAATGCTTCTCCCTCTGAGGACAAAATCACATTAGTAACACCCGTCCCAATATCCGCCGTCACATCCGGCTTAAACCCGTTGCCGGTACTTTCTGCACCGGCAGCGGCAGCGCTCTTTCTGTCATACAGCACATTTTCAAATATCCCCTCCTTTAGAAGCACTGTCCGCGTCACCGGCACGCCTTCATCGTCTATCCTGCGCCTTACGGTTCCCAGGCTGCTTAGAGGCGCTTCTTCAAGGTGGAGATTAGCACATCCTGCCTGCCTTCCCTCCTTTCCCGCCAGAGCGCTTGTATGATGCTTAATATTCTCCCCGTAGAACATGGGAAGATAGTGGCCCGTAAGCTCTGCCATCACACAGTTTTCCAGGACAATAGGGTAACTGCCGGAGGCAATCCTCCTGCCGTTAAGACCAAACCTTGCATGCTTTGCCGCACGTCTGGCCACCTGGCAGATTTGCTCTCGGAAGTCCCCCTGCTCATAATTCTCCACAATCCCATACTTTGTAACGGCGGCAACCGAAGTATTGTCCTTGGCCACTACCCGCACCGTAAAGGTACAATTCCCGTCGTCATCGGCAAGATAATGCATGTGCTCGTCCATCAGCACTATGGTTTCCTCATACTGCTGATATTCACACACCTCCATAAAATGTGCCTTCTCACAGGCAAGGGCCGCGCGCTCAGCACTTTTCAGGCTTTCTGCCACTTTTTCTACGTCAATATCCCGCCAGCGCTGCCCCCTGAAGTCCTGGCTCTCTCCTATATCCTCCGGAAATTCACGGTTCCCAAAGGTTCCCGCAGTCTCCTTAAGCTGGCGGATGATTTCCTCCCCATCTTCAAGAGAACTTGCATAGGCGCAGCAGTATTCATTGTCCCACACCGCCTCCACGATGTACATTTTACTGTCTCCGTATTCACAATACTTAAGCCTCTGGCTCTCCACCCCAAGGCGGGCAGACCTGCGGGAATTGACGCAGAGCCTTATATGGGTAAACCCACATTCCTTAAGCCTCCCCAGGAAATCCTTTATATATGCCAAAGTAAGCGTCATAACTCCTTCCCTCCTACCGTCATTTCCGTAATTCTGACCGCAGGCTGTCCTGCCCCAATCGGAAGCTGCCCGCTTCCGGCGTAACAATACCCCTGTGCCAGCGCGAAGTTATCCGCCACCATGTCCACCTTTGGCAGAATCTCCCCGCCCGTTCCGACAAGTGTTGCGCTCATAAGCGGTACGGTAATTTCGCCCTTCTCAATCAGATAGGTTTCCCCTGTGTTGAAATTGAATTCCCCTGTCACAGGGTCCACAGAGCCGGCGTTGATATCCTTCACAAACAATCCCTTATCAATCGAGCCGACCATATCCTCAAACTTATCCTTTCCTGGCGCAATATAGGTATTCGTCATTCGTGACACGGGGGCAAACCGATAGTTCTCCCGCCTTCCTGAGCCGGTGGGAGAAAGTCCCATCTGCCCTGCGCTAAGCCTGTCCAAAAGGTAGCCCTTTAAAATACCACCCTCAATCAGCACATTCCTCCTGGTCAGAATCCCTTCGTCATCAACTCCAAGAGACCCCCACTCTCCGGCTATCGAGCCGTCGTCAATCAGCGTCACCTTATCCGACGCAACCTTCCTTCCAAGCTTTCCGGCAAATTCCGAGCAGCCGTTTGCCACGGACGAGCCCTCCAGCGAGTGCCCGCACGCCTCATGAAAGAACAATCCGCCGAAGCCATTTGCAATAATAACAGGCATCCGCCCCACCGGACAGGGACGGGCGCCCAACATTCCCTTAGCGCTTCTTGCCGCCCTCCTGGCATGGGCCGCGAATGCTTCTTCTTTTAGAAACTGTGGTCCCTGCATGGCGCCCGGCCCTATGAAGCTGGTCTGCCTGCTCTCCCCCTTCTCATCCGCCGCTACCATAGTAAAGCGGACTCTGGTGCGCACACGGCGATCCTCAGCATACACACCCTGGGTATTGGCAATCTGTACCCGCTGATCCCCGTCCGTATAGCAGACACGCCCCTGTACCACACAGTCCTCCTGGCTTTTTCCTGCCTTGACCGCCTCCTGTAATAAATAAATCTTCTTTTTCAACTCCATATCACAAGGCTTCATCCCCTGCAAAACGATTTCATGAGGCATGATTGTGGAAAGAGGCGTTCTCTTACCGAAAACGCCTCCCGTGCCCAGGCGCTCTTTCAAAAGTCCAAGCACCTTTTCTTCTCTCACATCCGCACTGTGGAGATATTCACATTCCAATCCACGGAACATGCGGATTCCAATCCCACTCTCCCGTCCACAGGCACATCTGACCACCTGCATATCCACAAGATTGAACCGCGTCCTCTCCACATCCTCAAAGAATACCTCCGCATAATCAACTCCACAGGAAACTGCATAATCCAGTATCTTCTCTATGTATGAACTTGCCAGCATTCCTTCTACTCCTGTTCTTTAATATATTCTACCAGTTTTCTTTTCCGCACATATGGCAGGCAACAAAATGACCTGGCTCTACCTCCTTAAGCTCTGGCATCTCCTTATCGCAGATATCCTTCGCATACTTGCACCTGCCCTTAAAACGGCATCCCGGCGGCGGATTAATGGGGCTTGGCACCTCGCCCTCTAAGTGAACCCGCGCCTTCCCCTCCTCCTCATCCGGATCAGCCTCCGGAATCGCAGAGATTAACGCCTGGGTATAAGGATGGATGGGGTTGTCATACAACGCATGGTTGCCTGCAAGCTCTACCATAGACCCCAGATACATAACGCCCACCCTGTCGGAAATATGCTTCACCATAGACAGGTCATGGGAAATGAACAGATAGGTCAATCCCATCTCCCGCTGAAGCTTAATCAAAAGGTTGACAATCTGCGCCTGGATGGACACGTCAAGGGCGGAAATCGGCTCGTCGCAGACGATAAACTTAGGCTCAACGGCAAGAGCCCTGGCAATCCCCACGCGCTGTCTCTGGCCGCCGGACAGTTCATGGGCAAACCGGTTGGCGTACTCTGCATTCAGCCCGACCTTGTGCAGAAGGTCGTTGACCTTCTCCTCCTTCTCCTTTTCCGAAAGATGGAAATGCACGTTCATTCCCTCCGTAATAATCTCACCGATAGTCATACGGGGGTCTAATGAAGCATAAGGATCCTGGAAAATAATCTGGGCATCCTTACGAAAGCCAAGCAACTCCTTGCCCTTTAATTTGGACACGTCCTTCCCCTCAAACAAAACCGTACCGCTGGTAGCGTCATAGAGCTTCACAAGGGTACGCCCGCAGGTGGTCTTTCCGCAGCCGGACTCTCCCACAAGCCCAAGTGTCTCGCCCTTCTCAAGCTTAATATTTACCCCGTCAACCGCCTTTAAGGTCTGGTTCTTACCTGCTTTAAAATATTTACACAGATTCTTCGCCTCTATGATATATTCGCCCATTACTTTTCCCTCCTATCATAAAATGACTCTACCTTCGGAGCCTTCTCATGCATGAGCCAGCAGGATACCTTGTGGGTATCGCTCAAAACCGTCTCCTTTGGCTTTTGCTCTTTACAGATAGGCATACAATATTCGCACCTGTCGGCAAACGGACAGTGGTTCAGCGGAAGCAAAAGATCCGGAGGGGTTCCGCCCAGGGCGTACAACTCCTTCTTGGACTCGTTTCCAAGCCTGGGAACAGACCTAAGCAGCGCCCAGGTATAGGGATGCTTGCTTTCATTAAAAATTTCCTTTGTGGTTCCTCTCTCCACCACCTCGCCTGCGTACATAACCTGGATGCGGTCCGCGAAATTCGCCACAACTCCCAGGTCATGGGTTACAAGGATGATGGCTGTGTTCATTTTCGTCTTTAATTCCATCATCAAGTCCATAATCTGAGCCTGAATCGTCACGTCAAGAGCCGTAGTCGGCTCATCGGCAATCAAGACATTCGGGTTACATGCCAGTGCAATGGCAATCATCACCCTCTGGCGCATACCGCCGGACATCTCATGAGGATAGTTGTCAATCCGCTTCTCAGGGCTTGGGATATTTACCATCTTAAGCATGTTGATGGCCTCCTTACGCGCCTCCTGCTTGTTAAGCTTCTTATGGATCATCAGACTCTCCATAATCTGTTTGCCCACCGTCATAGTAGGATTCAAAGAAGTCATAGGGTCCTGGAAAATCATCCCCACTTCATCCCCGCGGAACTCGCATAACTCCTTCTCGCTCATCTTCAATACATCTTTCCCGTTACAGACAATCCTGGACTCCGGCTTAATCACGGCAAAGGGCGGCTTTAACAGACGAAGGATAGACTTTGCCGTTACCGTTTTCCCGCAGCCTGACTCCCCTACAAAGGCAAGAGTCTCGCCTTTGCTTAGCTCAAAACTGACGCCCCTCACCGCCTTGACCTCTCCGGCATATGTATTAAAGGAAACGTTCAAATTGTCAACTTCTAATATTTTTTCTTTTTCCATATCCGTCTCTCCTATTTACGTAATTTCGGGTCCAGCGCATCTCGAAGACCATCGCCAAGCAGGGTAAATGACAGCATGGTAAGGGCAATCATCAACGCAGGGAACAAAAGCTGATACGGGTAGAACATAAAGTTCTGCTGCGCCGCCGAGGCAAGGGCGCCCCAACTGGTTGACGGCGGCTGGATTCCAAGTCCCACATAACTTAAGAATGCCTCTGAGAAAATGTATCCCGGAATGTCAAAGGTAATGGCAACAATAATCATACCGATGGTATTTGGAATCATATGCTTCAAAATAATCTTAATCGGCGCAACGCCAAGGGCATTGGCGGCAAGCACGTACTCCTGGGATTTCAACTGTAACATCTGCCCCCGCACCAGCCTTGCAATCCCGCACCAGCCGGTAAGCGTCAGAGCCACCAGCATGGTTCCAAGGCTCTTGCTGTCCGTAATAACGGAAATAAGGATTACGATGATAAGGTAAGGGATACTTAAAAGCACCTCTACGATACGCATCATGATATCATCCACGGCGCCTCCGAAATATGCCGCGATTCCTCCGTAAATACTTCCCACAACGCTGGCAATGACAGCGCCCAGGATACCGATGATAATGGATACGCGTCCCGCCTGCCATACTCTGGCGAACAGATCCCTTCCCAGGTCGTCCGTTCCGAACCAGTGCTCTGCGCTTGGGCCTTTGTTAATCGCATCCGAATCAATCTGTTCAAACTCATAGCCGCTGATCGCAGGGCCGAAGATAATAAAGAAGATGAGCACCAGAAGAATAATCAGCGCCACGAACGCCACCTTGTTCTCCCGAAGCCTTCTCCATGCATCCCGCCAGTAGCCGACCCGCGGTCTTGACGGAGTTTCCGCATCTTTATCAATCCCAATGATCTGAAATTTTTCATCGGGTATATTTTCCATCATATCTGTAACATCGTGATTTACCATCATATGTTCTTCCTCCTACTTCACACGAATTCTCGGATCCATCAGGCTATATGCGATATCCACCACAAGCTGAACGAACACGAACAAGGCCGCCGCAAAGATCGTTGTTCCGATGATCATCGTATAATCTCTGTCATTGATTGAATTAATATAGTAGAAGCCAAGTCCCGGAATACCGAAAATCTTCTCTACTACGAAGGAACCCGTGAAAATACCGGATACCTGCCCTACCAGAAGCGTCATACAGGGAAGGAACGCATTCTTAAGGACATGCTTTTTTACTACGTTAAACCGGCTGACGCCCTTTGCCTCTGCCGTAAGGATATAATCCTGCCCCATCACGTCCAGCATGTTGGATTTCACATAACGGGCATAGGTGGCAATGGTTCCGAAGCTTAAGACCACCACCGGAAGGATAACGTTCTTCCAGCTTCCCCATCCCGTAGTCGGAAGCACCATCAGCTTGACGCTGAAAATATACTGAAGTACCGACGCCAGGACAAAGACAGGCACCGTAATACCCAGAATTGCGATAAACATCACGATATAATCCGGCCATTTATTCTTATTGAGGGCTGCCACAATACCAAGAAGGATACCGATTACCAGCCCCACTAAAAGGGCAAGGCCGCCGGGCTTGGCCGACACGGAGGAATTGGTCATCAGCGTATCTGTGACCTCCCGTCCCGGATACCTGAGGGACTCTCCCATCTCACCCTTGGTAAGCAGGTTCTTCATGAAAATCACATACTGCTCAGGTGTAGATTTATCCAATCCATATTTTTCATAATAATTCGCTCTCGTCTGTTCCGGAAGATTCCTGGCCATGTGCGCCAAGGGGTCTCCAGGGATACTATGCATCAGAAAGAAGGTTGCCGAAATAACGATGAACAGTGTAAGCAACATATATCCGACACGTTTTGCGATAAATTTTGCCATCTTTTCTCTCCCTTTCCGTTTCTAATTTGATATAAAAAAACGGGGGCTTGGGAAATGACCTCCAGCATTTTCCAACACCCCCATCTTCAAGCTGCCTATCTTCCTTCAATGTAAATATACTTTGATCCGGCAGTTGACGTAAACTTCTCATCTACATTCTTCACATAGCTGTAACGGAATATGTGCTGCATCTCATTGACAAGAGGACAGATGTTGCAGCCTTCTTCAAAAAGGATCTGCTCAGCCTGAGCATAGAGATCTACTCTCTTGGCCTCGTCCATCTCTTTGCCTGCCTGGGCAATCAATGAATCAAATTCCTCATTAGACCAGTTTGTCGGGATATTACTGGAGTTCTCTGTGGTAAACAGGGAAATCATAGACATCGGGTCATCATAATCTGTACTCCAGGTCATGTTGCCCATCTGATACTCTCCGCTGTTGGTCTTCTGCTGGAAGGTTGACCACTCGTTGAAGTCCAGTTCAATCTCCACGCCAAGAACATCCTTATACTTCTGCTGTACATACTCGCCGTAGTTACGTGCCCACTGTGTCGTAGCGCTCAAGGAATATTTCACCTTAATCTTGGAAGGATCGCTTCCCAGTCCCAACTCCTCCATTCCTTTCAGAAGCAGTTCTTTCGCGTCTTCCTCCTTCGCCATCTTCTCAAGAGGTCCCTCTACCTGGTCGCGGTAATCCCCAAGTTCACCGGTAGAAACTGCCTGCGGAACCCACCAGTATGCCGGAATATGCATATCCTGGTAAATGGTTTTCGCCATATCCTCCCTGTCAACCGCCAGCACGAATGCCTTACGGATATTTAGGTTACTGAACAGCTCGTCATTCACATTAAAGAAATCAAAACGCATGGAAGGAATAACCGCGTCGATTCTGTCTACGCCCTCCTTCTTGTCGAAACGTCCTACCCATTCCTCTGAGCCTGTTGAGCAATAGTCTAACTGCCCGCTGTCAAAGGAATTGAATACCGCAGTCTCATCATTGATAATCGCATAGTGCACCTTGTCAAGCTTCACATTCTCCGCATCCCAGTAATCCTCATTCTTCACAAGGGTAATCTCAGAGTTATGTACCCAGGAGTCAAGTTTAAACGGGCCGTTTCCTACGAAATTCTCTGCCTCTGAGCCGTAAGTTTCCCCATACTGCTCGGCGATATCCTGACGTACCGGATAACATGCCCTTGTATCGGTCAGTGACATAAAATATGGAGTCGGCGCCTCTAAAGTAATCTCCAGCGTCTTGTCATCCACCGCCTTAACTCCTAACTCCTCCACAGAAGCCTCTCCGTTCACTACCTTTGAGCCATTCTTGATAAAGCTTGCGGTAAAGAATGAGTTGGGTGAACCTGCATCCGGATTCAATGTCTGTGTGATACCATAAGCGTAATCTGCAGCCGTCACTTCCTTACCGTCCGTCCACTTGTTGTCACGAATCTTGAAGGTCCATACCGTGCCGTCTTCATTAGATTCCCAACTCTCTGCGCCTGCCGCCTCTCTCACCTGCTCTCCGTCCTTCTCAACGAGACGTGTCAGCGGCTCCATGGTATTCATGAGGATACCGCGGCTGTAATTATCATTCCCCTTGATAGAATCAAGCGTAGACGGCTCTGTCTGAAGATATGTATTATAATACATATCGCCTCCGCCGCCAGAACCACCTGACCCGCCTGACGCCCCTCCGTCATCTTTGCCGCCGCATGCCGCAAGAGACAATACCATTGTCGCTGCCATCAGCGCTGCCACTAATTTCTTTTTCATAAATTAGCCTCCTTTATGCTTTTGGTTTTATTAGATATACAATTTTTCTATACCTAATATGTCTTTTGTCTATTATAGCAAATGCTTCAGTTTTTGAATATAGCTATTCAAAAAAATATGCAACTTTGTACAAATTGCATATTTTTATAATACAGTATTTGTTATATATTTACCAAAAAAAGTTCCAAAAACTCTCAATCAGACGAAAAGCTTCCCAAATTCTTTCCCGATACTCCCTGCCTCAATGCCACTCTCAATCTTGATGGCGGACACCAGCAGGTTAATCAGGGCCATGGGAGCCGACGCCGTATTCAAAAACATTCTTGTGGTGCTGCGAACTGTCAGGCTCAGATCCCCATATTTGGCCACCTCCGCCTGTGGGCTGTCCGTGATACTGAGTACCTTTGCCCCCTTCTTCTTTGCATATCTGGCAATCTGCTCTGTCATGAAATAATAATCCGGAAATGAAATTGCCACAAGCAGCGTATCGCCGTCTATCGCCGGCAGCGTCGCAAAAACACTTTCATTCAGCTCTGGATTTGTAATCATAGACGACACCTGCGCCCCCGCAAGATCGGAGGCAAGCCACTGGCAGAGGATATGGGACATCCCCCTCCCGCACAAGATAATCTTAGAATATGTGAGGAAAAGCCTTGCAGCCTCCATAACCTGCCGGCTGTCAAAATTCCTGGCGTATTCGTCCATCAGCCCTCTCTCCTCCATGCAGATCTCTGTCAAAAGCCTCTCCTTATCGCTCAGCTCATACTCCGGCAGGGCTGAATTAAAATATTCATTCTGGCTGTACAGTACCATCCGCCGGTTGACGTTGATATACTTACGCACCTCGTACTTTATCTCATTAAAACTATTGTATCCCAGAACCTTGCATGCATTCAGAATGGTAATCTCGGTGATTCCCAATTCCTTGCTCATCTCCTTCAGGGTAATAAACGCCATTGTGTCAATATTTTCTTTGATATAGTCTGCAACCTGCCTCTGTTTCTTAGTCATAGACAGATAATGCCGGTCAATCTGCATGATGATATCCGTTTCCATTCGTCATGTATCCTGCTCTTTCTTATAATAAGAAAATTATACTATTTTTTGAATTTTTTCGCAACATGTCTTGCATATTTCTAAGGAAAGGATTATTATAGTAAATACTATAATTTTATTCCAATCTACAAAGGGGGATTTTATATGAAAGACTATATTTTAGAGCAATTAACAACACTTACATCCATTCCAAGTCCCTCCGGATATACCCAAAGGATTACAGAGCACGTACTGGGGAAGCTGCGTGACCTTGGATACCAGCCGGAGTGTTCAAACAAGGGAAACGTATTGGTAACTCTGGGCGGTTCTGGCAATCCATTGGTCTTGTCAGCCCATTTGGACACTCTGGGGGCTATGGTCCGGAAGATTAAAGACAACGGACGCCTCCGCCCTACTACCATCGGCGGGCATCAGTGGGATACCTGCGACGGTGAGAACTGCACAGTACATACCCGCGATGGCCGCACCTACACCGGAGTGGTTTTAAATACAGAGCCCTCCGCACATGTGGCAGACAAGAAGAAACAAAAAACCGAACACCATATGGAGATTCTGCTGGATGAGAATGTTCATTCCAAAAAAGGAGTGAAGAAGCTAGGAATCCACAACGGAGATTTCATTTCCATGGACCCCCGTACCGTCGTGACAGAAAGCGGGTATATCAAGAGCCGTTTCTTGGACGATAAGCTCTCAGCCGCCATTCTTCTGGGACTGGCTAAAGCTGTACAGACAGGTGAGATTACTTTAAGCCGTAAGGTTACCCTTTTGTTCACGGTTTACGAGGAGGTGGGACACGGCGCCTCATGCCTTCCCTCGGATACAAATGAGCTTATCTCCGTAGACATGGGCTGCGTGGGCGACGGCCTGGACTGCACCGAGCATATGGTATCCATCTGTGCGAAGGATTCCTTTGGACCTTATGATTACGCGCTTACAACGAAGCTGGCCGAGCTTGCCAAAGAGTTTGAGCTTGACTATGCCATTGACATCTATCCACATTATTCCTCGGACGCGGACGCAGCGCTGAAAAGCGGGTATGACATCCGCCATGGGCTTATTGGGCCTGGGGTGTACGCCTCCCACAATTATGAGCGTTCCCATACGGACGGGGTAATGAATACTTATCATTTGCTTAAGGGGTTTGTCACACAGTAAGGAAAGTGATAAAAGAAAAGGGGCTTGCAGATACAAATATGTCATTCTGCGGCCCTTTTTCCTGATTCGTTATACATATTCCTCCATCAGAAGAAACTCTTTGATATTCTTATGTTTTATCCCGTTACGGCTCCGGGTAATCTCGTCCATTGTCACAACATACTTCGGATAATTATCCCCAATCCTTTCTAATACACCGAATTCCCGTTCCATTGTCTCATCGCTGGCAAGGAGATAGCTAACCTGGACATAAAGACGTTCGCTGCCCCTGCGTGCGGCAAAATCAACCTCTAAAGCCCCTGCCTTTCCGACTCTGACCTCATATCCGCGGCGCAGTAATTCCATATAAACAATATTCTCCAGAATTTGATTCACATCCCGCATATTGTTCCCATAGACTGCCTCCCTGATTCCGTGGTCTGTCAGATAGATCTTTTCCTGGAACTTAAGTAACTGCTTGCCGATTACATCCTCCCTGGGAACAAGATGCAAAAGACAGGCTGTCTTACAATAGTCGATATAATTGTACAAGGTCTCCGTAGAAATACTCCGGTTTTCACTCTTTAAATACCTGGTAATACTGGAGGCTGAAAATGGATTCCCTACATTTGCAATAAAATACAAAAGGACACGCTTTAGCTGCTCCATATCCCGTATCTGGTTCCTCTGGGCTATATCCTTCAAGATAATGGACGAGTACACATCCTCCAAATACTGCCGTCCACTTGTCCCGTCAAGCTGATACTGATACAAAAAGGGCATGCCTCCTCTTTCCAGATAAATCCTAAACGCCTCCTGGGGCGCATATCCCCCCTCTTTTTCCAACAGTCTTGACGCTTCTTCATATGAAAAAGGATAAATCTTGAATTCTACATAACGCCCTCCCAGATAGGTGGCAAGCTCTCCGGAAAGCATCTTTGCATTAGAGCCTGTAATATAGATATCCACATCAAAATCAATCATACAGGAATTAATCATCCTTTCCCAGTCCTTCAACTCCTGTACCTCGTCCAGAAGAAGAATGAGCTTTTGCTTGATTTTTTTTGCATAGGACTGTATAAACCGATATGCACTCTCTACATCCTTCACATAATCTAAAGCCCTGGTTTCAAAATTAATACTTAGGATACAGGACTTTTCTATCCCCTGCTCTAACAGTTCTTCTTTGATTAATTCCAGCATAACCGACTTTCCGCATCTGCGGATTCCTGTCAGAACCTTTACAATATCTTTCCCCATAAAAGGACGGATACGCTTCATATATAATTCCCGCTTAATCATGGTATCTGCCTCCTTCTTTTCTATTGTACTTATATCTATAACCAATTTTATATCATTTATACCGAAAATTCAACTAAAATAAGGGCATAGTTTTCGATATACCGAAAACTATGCCCTTATTTTAATCTATTTTTATATTATACCGAAAACTTCTCTTTAAATTTTAATCTAAATCTTCCGAAATACCGGCTTTCGTCCCACAAATTCCGTATAATATCGAAAACCGCAGCTCTCTAATATCTCCGGCACCTTCTGAAAGTCATAGGCAACATGCTCAGGCTTATGTGCGTCTGACCCAATCGTCAGAATCTCCCCTCCCATCTTCCGGTATCGTTTCAGCACATCCGTATGGGGATGCGCATAGGGAAGCCCGTACTTAAGCCCCGCTGTATTCAGCTCAATTCCCTTCCCGTGCTCAATCAGATACTTAAGAATCTGGTCAATGATATCGGCAAAGCCGGCATAGGAATATTCTTCTGCCTGATGCTTTCCGTAACGTGTGACATAATCCAGATGCCCCAACACGTCAAAATCATTAACCTTTTGGATATTCTCATACGTCTCGGCAAACGTTTCCTCATATGCATCCCTGTCCCTGCGCCCTTCAAAAAATTCCCGATAATAGGGATCCCTGGTTTTGATGAGATGGACGGAACCAATCACGAAGTCAAAGGGCTTCTGCCGGACATAGCTTTGGTAATATTCTCCCAGATGGGGCTGTAAGCCAATCTCCACGCCGATTCGCACTGAAATCCTTTCTCCATATTCCTTCTGCATTTCCCTCATTCGGGCAAAATACTGCTCTACATCAAAGGTCCACTGATTTCCTTCGCTGACGTAATCCTTGTCCTCATGGTCTGTGATACATACCGCGTCCAACCCCTTTGCGATTGCGCTCTCAATCATCGCTCTCGGACTGGCCTCGCAGTCCAGCGAGAATTCTGTATGCATATGACAGTCTGATAACATCTCTCATCCCTCCTGTTTTCTCTCTTTATCCTCCAACAAAGAAGCGCTACACAAAGATGGTGCCGCCTCCAAGCACATAGTCTCCGTCATAGAGCACCAATGCCTGGCCAGGCGTCACAGCCCGCTGCGGCTCATCAAATATGCACAGAAGCTCATCCTCTCCCGTCCTTTCCACGGTACACCAGGCACCCTTATGGTTATAACGTATCTTGGCCCAGACTCGCTTCTTCTCCTGCAAATCCTCAACCGACATAAAATTCACCCGATTCGCCCTTACCCGTTCAGTCAGGGACTCCTCATGGCTCCCCACCACAACCTCGTTGGACTCCGGATGAATTGAAAGCACAAAGATAGGACGTCCCAGTGAAAGCCCCAAGCCTTTGCGCTGTCCCACGGTGTAATGGACGATTCCCTTATGCCGTCCTACCACCGTACCGTCAGACAGCACAAAATTGCCAGGCGCAATCCTCTCCCTGGCCTCCTCCTTCACCTGCTCTCTGATATAAGAAGCATAGTCTTTGTCAGGCACGAAGCAGATATCCTGGCTGTCCGGCTTATCCGCCACTTTAAGCCCAAGCTTTTCTGCCAGCTTTCGGATTTCCTCCTTCGTATATTCACCCACAGGCATCAATGTGCGGGCAAGCTGAGACTGTGTCAGATTGTAGAGGGCGTAGGTCTGGTCCTTGGCGCCGGTCTGGGATGTGCGAAGCGCGTATCTCCCATTGGACAAACGGTCAACCCGCGCATAATGTCCGGTTGCAATGTAATCTGCCCCAATCTCAAGGCTTCTCTTAAGAAGGGACTCCCATTTCACGTAACGGTTACAGGCAATACAGGGGTTGGGCGTCCTTCCGTTAAGATACTCGTCCACAAAATAGTCGATTACATTTTCCCGAAATTCCTTCTTAAAATTCATTACATAGTAGGGAAGCCCAAGAGCAGCCGCCACCCTTCTCGCGTCCTCCACGGCGCTTAAGCCGCAGCAGCCGCCCTGTTCCTCCAGAGCCGTCTCATCCTCGTCCTGCCAAATCTGCATCGTAACGCCGACGACGTCGTATCCCTGTTCCTTTAAAAGCCAGGCTGCCACGGAGGAATCTACTCCTCCGGACATCCCGACTACCACCTTTTTCTTATCAATCAATATTCTTCTTCCTCATCTTCCTCGTCCTCATGGATGTCGGACTTTGGCTTTTCAAGACCTTCTATCTTAATGTCGTGCTTCTCGGCATAATCCCACAGTGCGGCGTGGATTGCCTCCTCCGCAAGCAGGGAACAGTGCACCTTCACCGGCGGGAGCCCGTCCAATGCCTCCATGACCGCCTTGTTGGTCACCTTTAAGGCGTCATAGACGGACTTGCCCTTCACCAGCTCGGTGGCCATGCTGCTGGTGGCCACGGCTGCGCCGCAGCCAAAGGTCTTAAACTTCACGTCTTTAATTACCTGCTTATCGTCAATATCCAGGTAAATCCGCATGATATCTCCGCATTTCGCATTACCCACGGTGCCGACACCGCTGGCATTCTCTATCTCTCCTACATTCCTTGGATTCTGGAAATGATCCATTACTTTTTCTGTATACATTTTCGTATTCCTCCTACTTATGCTCTTTCTTCATAAAATCTTCGTATAAGGGCGACATATTCCTGAGTGTTCCTACAATCTCCCTAAGGGAATCCACTACATAATCAATATCCTCCTTCGTCGTCTCCTCACTCAAAGTCAATCTGAGGGATCCATGGGCAATCTCATGGGGCAGCCCGATGGCAAGGAGTACATGGGACGGGTCTAATGAACCGGAGGTACACGCCGAACCGCTGGAGGCACAGATTCCTTTTCCGTCCAGCATAATCAAGAGGGACTCTCCCTCCACGAACCGGAAGCTGAAATTGGCATTATTAGGAAGCCTGTCCGTCTTATGGCCGTTCAGACGGCAGTATGGAATCTCCTTTGTCACCCGTCCAATCAGGTAATCCCGAAGACTGCTTTCCTTTCCGGCACGTTCCTCCATGGTTGCCGCGGCACGTTTTACAGCAGCCCCAAGACCTACGATTCCCGGAACATTCTCCGTACCTGCACGGCGTTTTCTCTCCTGTGCCCCGCCGTGGACAAAAGAGCGAATCTTGACGCCCTTGCGGATATATAAGAAGCCGATGCCCTTTGGGCCGTTCAGCTTATGGCCGCTGGCGCTTAACATGTCAATCTGATATTCATCCACCTGAATCGGCACCTGTCCGAATGCCTGAACCGCGTCCGTGTGAAAGAGAATTCCATTTTCATGGGCAAGCTTTCCAATCTCCTTGATGGGCTGGAGGGTTCCGATTTCATTGTTGGCAAACATGACGGAAATCAATATGGTGGTAGGACGGATGGCTCTTTTTAATTCCTCCAGGCTCACCTTCCCGTCTTCATCCACGTCCAGATACGTCACCTCAAATCCCCGCTTTTCCAAATATTCCGCTGTATGCAGGATGGCATGGTGCTCAATCTTGGTGGTGATGATATGGTTTCCCTTGTCTCCATATGCCTCTGCCGCCGCCTTGAGAGCCCAGTTATCAGACTCAGAGCCTCCCGCGGTAAAATATATCTCGTTGCTCTTTGCCCCCAGTACGTCGGCAATGATATCTCTCTGTTGGCTTACGACCTCCTTATTGCCGGCTGCGAAGCTGTAAACGCTGGAGGGGTTTCCGAACTTCTCCGTAAAATACGGAAGCATTGCCTCCACTACCTCCGGCGCTGTCTTTGTTGTTGCCGCATTATCCAAATATATCAGTTTTTTCATATTCTTTTCCTCCGTCTCCCTATCTATCATAATTTTACAGGTTACACTTGGGGTTCTCAAGCTCACCCTGCGGATTCACCGAACGGCTCTCTAAAACCAGCTCATCCAGCATCATATGGTCTACCGTCTCATTAATGCTCTCATTAATCTTCTGCCACACATACTTGGTCACACATCCGTCTGCCGCCATACATCCCTCCTCGGAATAGAACGCCGCACACTTGACCGGCTCAAGGCTTCCCTCCAACGCACGAAGCACGTCCCCTACGGAAATCTCCTTCACATCCCTTGCCAGCACGTATCCGCCTGTGGCGCCGCGGATACTGCGCACCAGTCCGGCCTTCTTAAGAAGCCCTACCAACTGCTCAAGATAACGCTCTGAGATATCCTGTCTTGCAGCAATACTGCTGATGGAAACAGGCTCGTCCTCACTGTATCTGGCCAAATCAATCATTGCCCGAAGCCCGTATCTTCCTTTTGTAGAAAGTTTCACTTGCTCACCTTCTTTTTAATTCCTAGCAAATTGCTAGGATATTTTCCATATGTAGGATAACACCGCTTTTTTGTTCTGTCAAGTCCTAATCCGGAATATGTTGTAATAAACAGCAGCAATGCCGGTAATGTCCGGCGCCAGGAGTTATTATGTCACGAAAACGTACAATTATCAAAGGTACATTTATCTTAACAATGACAGGGTTCGCCACTCGGTTTATGGGTTTTTTTTATCGAATCTTTTTAAGCCATACCTTCGGAGAGGAAGGCGTGGGGCTGTATCAGCTTGTATTTCCAATCTATGCCCTGTGTTTTTCTCTTACAAGTGCGGGCATTGAGCTTGCCCTGTCACGCTGTATCGCCGCCCGCATGACCAAAGGGAAGTACAAGGAGGCCCGTGAGCTTCTCTATACCAGCCTTTTTCTTACGGTCACGGCCTCCGTCATCGTCACCCTCATTCTGCAGAAATACTCCCTGCCTATCTCCCAAGCATTTCTGCACGAGCCGCGGTGCGCCGACCTGCTTGTCATCCTCTCCTACGCGTTTCCCTTTGCTTCGGTACATAGCTGTATCTGCGGATATTATTTCGGGCTTAAGCAAACCGGAATCCCTGCCGTCTCCCAGTTTGTAGAGCAGACGGCGCGGATTTTAAGCGTCTATCTGCTCTATCTGTACGGAGTGCGCGTCGGTATCCGCTTCGGTGTATCCATCGCCGTGGCAGGCTTGATTGCAGGCGAAATCTTCTCCTCTGTCTTCTGTCTGCGCGCCCTGCTTGGCCGGCATGTCCTGGCTTCCCTGTCTCGCTTTCATTTCCGCGGATGCACGAGGCACAGCCGCGAACTGCTGGCGCTCTCTGTACCGCTGACCGCAAGCAGAGTGCTTTTAAACCTCTTACAGAGCATCGAAGCCGTTTCCATTCCGGTCCGGTTACAGAGCTACGGGATGTCCCTTTCGGAATCCTTAAGCACTTACGGGGTACTTACAGGAATGGCGCTGCCCTGTATCCTTTTCCCCTCGGCCATCACAAACTCCGTATCCACCATGCTTCTTCCCACTGTGGCGGAAATCCAGGCGCTCAATCACAGACAGGAGCTGACCTCACTGGTTCGCAAGGTCACTTATTCCTGTATCTTTCTCGGAAGTATTTGCTGTGTGAGCCTGTTATGCTTTGGAAAATGGGTCGGGACTATCCTGTTCCACAGCCCTATGGCGGGAGATTATATTATTACCCTTGCCTGGATGTGCCCGTTTCTGTATACCAACAACACCCTGATCAGTATGATCAACGGAATCGGAAAAACTACTCTTTCCTTTGGCATCAACTCCTCAAGCCTGGGAATCCGAATCGCCAGTGTGTTCCTTCTGATTCCCGCGTTCGGAATCGAAGGATATCTGTGGGGACTGCTGGCAAGCCAGGTATGTATCTTCCTTTTCTGTCTGGCTTATCTTAAGTATTATCTGCGTAAAGCAGCATAAAATGATATAAATGCGTGAAATATCTGTGAAAAATACGCTGAATTCGTAGACATCAGAGGCTCAATCCTTTAAAATAGGGTACGAATAATACACCACAGGAGGTTTTTCGCATATATGGGTACGCGTAAGAAAAAAAAGAATGGGCTAATTTATGTGCTGCTTCTAATCCTGCTTGTTCTTTTCGTTTTCGTTTTTCTGGGGATTAAACAGCAAGCGGAGGCCATAGCTTCAAGGGCCTTGGCTGCAAAGCTAACGCCTTGGCAGTCAAAAGCCGCATTTTCCGGAAAAGACTTAAGCGAAGCTTCTCTGGCCCGTATCCAGTGTCAAAAGGACGGCTATGTGGATGACAGTTATGTAGAGCTTGTAAACCAACAGCTATCTGCCATCCCCTTATATATCCAGAATGCATTTGTACAGGACGGATGGTCTATGTATGTGACGGATATCGACATTGGGGAGACTTACTACCCCGGACAGTTTGATATGGTTATGGCTACCACCAACTATGACGAAAGCCGGATTTTGATTGAAGACAGGATGGACGCAGTACGCGAATCTCCCATTCATGAGGTGGGGCATTGGTTCGATCTCTATCTTGGTTTTGTGTCAAATACGGATATATTTACAGGGATATACAATGAAGAAAGCGGCGCTTTCATTCGGGCATACGGGACGGATTGTGTGTGGGATGAGATGGAGTTCTTCGCAGAAGGCTTCTGGTATTACATCATTGATCCCGCCAGACTCCAATCCGTAAGCCCGCAATTATACCAATATATCCATTCTCTTTATTGTTATTTTCGTATCAATAGGACCTGGTATGAATACAGCAGTATATTTGCATAGTGTCTCATCCATTACATCATGCGTCCAGAGCTACAACGTCTTTAAAAACAACTCCATAATGATGGGGTTCACATAACACTCAAGCAGAATTCCCACAGCCACAAAGAGAACCATGCTGACTGTCTTGGACATATTCCACTTTGACTCTGGATAGGTGAAAAGATACCACAAAAGCACAATGTAGCCTGCGCCATAGAACACGAAATGGGGTGTCAGGGCAATCAGACAGAGAATCAGTCCCTTGACTCCCATTTTCAGGACTGCCGACGTCATAATCATCCCTCCGCAAAAGCCTGTCCATGCCAGGAATCCTCCTGCAACGGCTTTGCGGAGTCTGGTACAGCCAAGGGCAGCCACCAGTACAAGGGGAACGGCCCTCACCTGAATGACATACCACATGTATTCCATCACGTCGATCTCCGCCTGGCTGTACTGGGTCAGGAAGAATTCATTGAATATCCCCATGCTTGCAATATAGTCCTCGGACATAAGATTCGCATATACGATTCCAATTAAAAAACCCAACATACAAAACACAATCAAAAACTTCTTGTTTTCCTGTATCCTCACAAACGTTCCTCCCTCTGTCAAGATACTTCATTATATGCCGGGTATCATATTATATTCCTGCTTTCTCTACTTCAGATACTTGGACTCGTACGCTAAAAGAGCCGCGATGGTCTTAGAATCCTCTACCTTGCCTGTAAAGATCATCTCCTTTAATTCCTCCATGGTATATGCCTTCACATCCACGTATTCCCCCTCGTCCAGATGCTGGTGGGAGGGAATCAGATCTTTTGCTACATAGATTTCAATCTTCTCATTACAGAATGCAATGGTCGTCCTAAGGGTAAGCAGCCATTCCAGCTTCTCAGAGCGATAGCCCGTCTCCTCCTCCAACTCCCTCCTTGAGCAGTCAAGCCCTGGTTCATCCGGCGAATCCAGCTTTCCCGCCGGAATCTCAAGGGTCTCCCTGTCAAGTGCGTTCCGGTACTGCCTGACCATCAGAATCCTTCCGTCCTCCATCACAGGCACGACTGCCGCCGCGCCGTCATGATGGATAAAATCCCATTCTGCCGTGCTTCCGTCCGGGAATTCCATGTGGTCCTTGTATACGCTTAAGATGGTTCCCTTATAGATTAGTTTTCTTCCTGTCCGCTTGATTTCATCACTCATGTCTTATCATCCTCTCTATTGCAAGTCCATAGCCTAAGGCATTTAATATATTGCAAAATGTCTGAAGGGAAGGGCTATGTTCATTTTTTTCTATTCTGGAAATAGCCTGCTGTTTATTACCAGTTTTATCAGCTAACTGTTTTTGAGATAAATTCTGCCTTTTTCGCAAATCTACCATCTGTTCAATCAGTTCCTTTTCCTTGTTGGATACACGAAAAGTAGGCGCAGGCATGTTATCTTTTTGTACTAAAGGGTAGTTTCCTTTTTCAATTTCAACAGCTTCCAATAAACCTTGCATTGTTTCATTAAAAAATTTACTCATGTTATTCCTCCTTCAAGATTTTAACGACTGCTCTAAACGCTCTCTTTTCTTCCTCTGTCAAATCATCTTTTTCGTTCTTCACATATACGTTCAGGAAATAAATTGTTTCTTTATATTCTATATCCACATAAATGACTCTACCGCCGCCACGTTTTCCTCTATTCTCTAACGGTATACGAATCTTCCTTAATCCACCTGTTCCTTGAATAGCGTCCCCTGATTTGGGATTCTCTAACAGTATATTCTCTAATTCCCTTAAATTATCTTCCGTCAATCCTAGCTCTTTCCACTTCTTCGTGAACATTGGTACTTCTATAAACGTACGAGTCATTCTAAATCCTTTCTTACTTCTCCCTAAATAATACATCAAATTTGTTGTATTGTCAATAATCTTAAAATCTGAATGCTTTCTCAAATAAAAATAAGGAAAGCCCTAAACTCTTTCAATTCAAGACTTTCCTTAGTTTTCATATCAATGTTTCCTTAAAAACCTTACTTAGCATAGCTTGTCACCCGTGATTCACGGATTACGTTCACTTTAATCTGTCCGGGATACTCTAACTCATACTCAATCTGCTTCGCAATATCCCTTGCCATTAATACCATGTCTGCATCAGATACCTGCTCTGGAACTACCATAACTCGAATCTCTCTACCTGCTTGAATCGCAAAAGATTTATCAACCCCCTTGAACTGGTTGGTGATATCTTCTAATTGTTTTAACCTGTTTGTGTATGTCTCTAATGTCTCTCTCCTGGCGCCTGGTCTTGCGGCTGAAATAGTATCCGCCGCCTGTACGACGCAAGCAATCAGACTTTCCGGTTCTACGTCGCCATGATGGGCTTCTACTGCGTTGATGACCGTAGCGGATTCCTTATACTTCCTGCAAAGATCCACTCCAATCTGAATATGTGAGCCCTCCACATCATGATCGATAGATTTGCCGACATCGTGTAAAAGTCCGGCACGCTTGGCGATTCTGACATCCAACCCGATCTCGCCAGCCAAAAGCCCTGCCAGTTGTGAAACCTCAATCGAATGCTTCAACGCATTCTGTCCGTAACTGGTGCGGAACTTCATACGGCCAAGTAACCGGATCAGTTCCGGATGGATTCCGTGAACTCCCACCTCCAGGGCCGCCGCCTCTCCTTCTTCTCGAATCATGGCATCTACTTCTTTCTGCGCTTTTTCAACCATCTCCTCAATTCTTGCCGGATGAATCCGTCCGTCAACAATCAATTTCTCCAGCGCAATCCTCGCAACTTCTCTCCGGATTGGATCAAAGCCGGACAATACAACCGCCTCCGGTGTATCGTCAATGATCAGCTCAACGCCCGTCATCGTCTCCAATGTACGGATATTGCGCCCCTCACGTCCAATGATCCTTCCCTTCATCTCGTCGCTTGGAAGCTGTACAACCGAAATTGTAGTCTCCGCAACATGATCTGCCGCGCATCTCTGGATTGCAGTCACGACATATTCCTTCGCCTTCTTGTCTGCTTCTTCCTTCGCCTGCGCCTCTAATTCCTTAATCATCTTTGCGGTGTCATGTTTTACATCGTCTTCAACAGTTTTTAACAAATACTCTTTTGCTTGTTCGGAGGTAAGTCCTGAGATTCTTTCTAGTTCCTGTACTCTCTGGCTGCCCAGCTCGTCCACTTTCGCTTCGCGCTGTCTTAGCTGTTCTTCTTTTGCTGCAAATCCTGCCTCACGCTTCTCAATAGCATCAGCCTTCTTATCTAAAGCCTCCTCCTTGGAAAGAACGCGCTTCTCATAGCGTTGTAACTCATTCCTGCGTTCCTTAGTCTCTTTTTCAAGCTCATTCTTGTTCTTGATAGACTCCTCTTTAATCTCCAAGAGAGACTCCTTCTTTTTTGCCTCAGCCGTCTTAACCGCATCATCAATAATCTCCCTGGCTTTTGTCTCCGCATTCCCAATCTTAGAATCTGCATTCTTCTTCAGATTGGAAACTGTTAAGAAATGACTGATGACTGCCGCTGCCGCGATTAGCACAACTCCCACAGCAATCCATATTCCATTCGGCACAGGAGCACCTCCTTATTCAGTTTTCATTGTACAACTACAACACTTAAATTCTATACTGTTTTGCCGAAGATGTCAAGCATTCCACCCATAACATTTGAACATCTATAAATGCTCATATGAACATTCTTTCATTCCTTCCCGGCAACAGGAAACGCAGACGGCTTATCCCACACAAAATATACTCGGTATACCATGGGTATCAGTAAGGCTCACTGACCTCTATCACCCGCCGGATCTCGTCATACCGGAACCCCTTGCGCATCAGGTAACCTGCTATCTTCTGCTTCTGCATGTAGTCCGCCGTATCTGGATCAAACTTTTTCTTTCTGAGAAGGGCTTCTATCGCCGCCCTTTCATCCTCCCCGTCATAGTATTCCTCCAAAGCAAGCTTGGCCTCCTCCCTGTCAATCCCCTTCCGGCACAGGGCGGCATAGAGCTCATTCCGGCTCTTTTTATTCTTCCGGCCTTCAATAAAACTGCGGGCATATTCCGCGTCATTGAGATAGCCAAAGGACTTCACATAATCCAATGCGCTCTCCGTCACATCGGCAGGGTATCCCCCCTGCAAAAGCTTTGTGCGAAGCTGCGCCTCCGTGCGGCCCATGTCGTTCAAAAGATGCAAAGCTCTGGCCTTCGCCCTCTTTAGCACCACCTTCTGAAGAATCTCTGCGTAAACCTCCTCAGTCATCTCCTTCTTTTCCTCAATCCGGTATCGTGACAACTCTCCCTTATATAAGACAAACGCCGGCTGCCCGTCCACATATACCTGAAACCGTGTCTTTGGCACAGGCTCTATCTTCGTTACAGTCATCCTTATACTTCCTCAGCCGGCTCTTTGTCCTCAGAGCCGGACTCCTTCGGCGCTTCGCCACCTTCGGCGTCATCCTCCTCCGGCTCATCCGCCTTCGCCTTTCCGGACGCCTTCCTGCCGCCCTTCTTGCCCCCATCCTTTGGCATAGGCTTCACATTCTTGTCCTCCAGCGGCGTATCCTCCCCGATATTATAGTGGCTTCGTATCTTCGCCTCCAACTCCTCCATCACTTCAGGATGCTCTTTTAAATAGGTCTTGGCATTCTCACGGCCCTGGCCGATCTTATCCCCGTTATATGCAAACCAGGCGCCACTCTTGCTGACAAGCTTTAATTCCACGGCAAGGTCCAGGATATCTCCCTCCCTGGAAATGCCCTTGCCGAACATAATGTCGAACTCCGCCTCCTTAAACGGCGGCGCAATCTTATTCTTCACCACCTTCACGCGGGTCCTGTTCCCCACCATGTCTCCACTCTGCTTCAATGTCTCAATCCTTCTGACGTCCATACGTATCGACGCATAAAACTTAAGGGCGCGCCCTCCTGTGGTAGTCTCCGGATTCCCAAACATAACGCCCACCTTCTCACGAAGCTGGTTGATAAAGATTACGACACAGTTGGACTTGCTGATTACAGGCGTCAGCTTACGAAGGGCCTGGGACATAAGCCTTGCCTGGAGTCCCACGTGACTGTCGCCCATATCCCCTTCAATCTCCTGCTTTGGCACCAGCGCGGCAACGGAATCCACCACAATAATATCCATAGCCCCTGAGCGCACCATAGTCTCTGTAATCTCAAGAGCCTGATCCCCGCTGTCCGGCTGAGAGATATACAGCTCGTCGATATCCACGCCAATATTCTTCGCATAGACAGGATCCAACGCGTGCTCCGCATCGATAAAGCCTGCAATTCCTCCCCTCTTCTGCACCTCCGCAATCATATGTAAGGCAACCGTGGTCTTACCGCTGGACTCCGGCCCGTAGACCTCCACAATCCTTCCCCGCGGGACGCCGCCAAGCCCTAAAGCCAGGTCAAGGCTTAACGAGCCGGTGGGAATCGTCTCCACCGCCACCTGGGCCTTAGGGTCTCCAAGCTTCATAACCGTACCCTTCCCAAAATCCTTCTCAAGCTTCGCTATCGCAGCATCCAATGCCTTCTTCTTATCTTCATTCGCCATCTTAAAATCTCCTTTTCGCTCAACGAACGAATGTTCGTTTTCTGATTAATATAGTAGTATACTTGTTACAAAATGTCAACACCAAATTCAGGAAAAAACATGAAAAACTTTGGACTTATCCAGACGTACATTTTAGAAGCTGTTCAGAAAAACAGAATGTGATTTTAAAATACCACACTTTCTCTTATTTTGTCAACCGCAGGCTTTCAAATCCTGCACTTTCTCTATTGGCCTTACAGCAGGGCCAGCCGCGTAATCCAACGCACTGCCCAGTTAAAATCCCTCTCCCTGACATCCTCGCCTGCCACAATCTGATATGAGGCAATCTCCTCCCCATCAAGGAGATACCGGACGCTTCCTGCCACATCTCCCTCCCTCACAGGCGCCGTCAAGGTATCCTCCACCTCAGTCTTTATCTCCACCCCTTCATCCTCACGCAGCAGCACAGGAATCTCCTCCTTTTCCTCCACACGCACAGGGACGAAAAGCTCAGTCTTGTAAGGCGTTTTCTCCTCCACGCCGTTTTTGACCTCCACCTTTGGCAAATCAACGTCCTCCCACACATCCCGATACTGATAGTTGGCAATCCCATACTCCATCAGTTTTCGGGTATCCTTCCATTTGTAACTCTTATTGTTGGGCCATCCGCAGGCAAGCAGCGCCACGATAAATGTCCTGCCGTCCCGTTCTAACGCCCCCACATAGCAGTAGCCCGCATCTGAGGTAAAGCCGGTCTTTCCGGTCAGCGCCCCCTCCATCATATCCAGAAACGCATTGTGGTTGACACAGGAAAAGCTGCGTCCCCCCTCCACATCGCTGAACTGGTAATTCTTTGTGCGGGTAATCTCAAGAAATTCCTCCCTGCAGGGAGACTCCATAATACAGTACCGCATAATCATGGCCAAATCCCTGGCCGTCGTGGAGTGTATCCCTCCCTCGTCGCTCTCGTCAAGCCCGTTTGGCGTCACAAAATGGGTATCCATACAGCCTAATTCCTTTGCCTTCTGATTCATCAGCTTCGCAAATTCCTCCACAGTCCCCGAAATTCCCTCTGCAATCACCACTGCGCTGTCATTGTGGGATTCCAGCATCAGGGAATACAGAAGGTCCTTAAGATAGAATTTCTCCTGGTCTCTGACGCCAAGCTTCACCTTGGGCCTGCCTGCCGCATAAGCCGACGCTGTCACCACCTGTCCCTCCTCCTGGTTCTCCAACGCCAGAATGCAGGTCATAATCTTGGTGGTACTCGCCATGGGACGAAGCTCATTTTCTTCTTTTCCAAATAAAACACGCCCACTGTCAGCATCCATCAATACCGCTGACCGGGCGTATAACTCCTTTGGCGCCCCTGCGTTCTCCTCTGCCCGAACCAGAATATTTCCCAATCCAGTAAGCAGCAAACAAATCACGAGACTCCACACTGTCATTTTCTTTTTCATCCGCCACACCACATATCACTACATTACTGCAATATATGTGAACCTCCTCCTGCCTATTCCTTAAAAATCCTTTTAGATATCCAACTTAAGCTGTACCTCCTCTAAAGCCTCCTCCTTAAAGCTTTCCAACTGCTCTGCGTTTAAGCTCGGCAGGTCGTCCACAGACTGAACGCTGAAACGCCTTAAGAATTCCTCTGTTGTCCCAAACAGGATGGGTTTTCCCGGCGCGTCCAGCCTTCCGCACTCGCATACCAGATTATACTCCACCAGCTTGTTGACCGCATGGTCTGACTTCACCCCGCGAATCTTCTCAACCTCCAGCTTCGTCACCGGCTGCTTATACGCAATGATTGACAGCGTCTCAAGGAGAACGTCCGTCAGCACATACTTTTTCGGCTGCTTTGCCACCCGAATCAGATACTCGTAAGTCTCCTTCTTCGTACACATCTGAAATGCGTCCTCCAGCTCAATTACTCGGATTCCTCTGTCCTGCGCCTCATACTTGTCCATCAGCCTGTGTATAATCTTTCGGGTGGTGTCCTTGTCATGGCCGATTGCGGCTGCAATCTTCTCCAATTCCACAGAATTCCCCATCGTAAACAGGATCGCCTCTATAACTCCCTCTAATCTGCTAATTTCCACTTCGTCCATAATCCCTTTCCACCTCTTTGCCCTAAGCAAATGCCTTCGACTGAATCATAATTTCATCAAAGGGGTGTTCCTGCTCAATCACAATCGTCCCCTCCTTCATCAACTGTAAGATTGCAAGAAAGGTCACCACAATCTGTGTCTTAGACCCCTGCTTTTCCAGCAGCTCACGAAAGCAAAACCTCTGGTGCCCCCTGGCATATTCCGTCACATATGCCAGTTTATCCGGCAAGGTCACCTCCTCCTTCTCAATCTTCCCAAACTTACTGCGGACCGGATCAATCTTGTCCACCCGCCTTTTCATCACCTCCCGAAACACCTTATGGAGACGTGAGAGAGTAAGATCGCCAAGGAGTTCGTCCAGGTTCACAGGCTCCTCGTACTCCCGTACCTCGTCCGGAATCGTAGGCAGTTTATACATCACCTGCTCTCCCTCCACCTGCCTGTCCCTAAGCTCATAAGACATATACTTATACATCTTATATTCCAGGAGTTGTGCGACCAACTCCTGGCGGGGGTCTTCCTCCTCCCCTTCCTCGTTCACCTCTTTAGGCAGCAGCATCCGGCACTTGATATCCAAAAGGGTTGCCGCCATCACCAGAAACTCGCTCATTATGTTCAGGTCTTCCTTCTCCATGGCCTTGATGTACTCCATATACTGGTTCGTAATCTCCACAATAGGAATATCATAGATATCAATCTTATTCTTATCAATCAAATGCAGCAACAAATCCAACGGTCCCTCAAAGACCTGCAATTTTACCGGAATCCCCATAGAACTCTCCTAAATCTGATTAAATTTCAACCGTACTATTATACAGGATAATTTCTGTTTTCACAAGTTCCGGATTAAAAATTGTACTCTCCCTGGTTACTTTCAGCCTTTTGGCTGGACAACTGGCAATGCACCGAGAAAATAGCCGGTGAGGATTGCCTTCTTTTCAGCAGCTTCTCTGCCTCTCTCTGAGTCACCTTAAAATAAGGCAGATAAATATAACGTTCATTTTCAAATTCTATCTTCTCCATTCCCTCCCCTGTCACCAGCGCGATGGCCAACTCCGCCATCGCCTCTGCCTGGCCTTCCTTATCATTGTACACTGTTCCGGCGAGTTTTTGATCCCTGACCGCCTCAAGTCCGACATCTGTTCCGTCAATCCCCAGGAATACCGGAAGGGCTGATTCCGTATAATTCAGTTTCTCGTATGCGTCGATAGCCCCAAGAGCCATATCGTCATTGTTCGCCAGGACAAGTTCGATCTTATTCTGGTTCTGGCTGATCATCTGCAGCATCTGGTTCTGAGCCTGTGCACGGTTCCAGTTCGCCATTCCATTGCCTAATTTCTCAATTTCGATCCCATTTTGCTTCATGGTATCCACTACATTTTCCGTACGGATGATCGCATCCTGATGCCCTGCTTCCCCTTCCAGTACCACATACTGAATCTTTCCGTCTTTGTTGCGGTCTATACTTGGGTTCGATCCTATCAACTCCACTGCCAGTTCTCCCTGCATGATACCGGACTGTGCCGCAACTGCTCCCACATAATAGAGCCTGTCCCACTGTCTCAGATCCTCCGCGACCGGTTCCCTGTTAAAAAATATGATCGGTACGTCATTCTCCCTGGCAAGGTCGATAATCTCCGACGGATCCGCCCGATCTACCAGATTCACACACAGGACATTACAGCCCGCGTCAATCAGCTCTTTTACCTGATCGTTCTGAATCCGCTGGGAACCTGCCGCACTGCGGAGCAGCAGGGCTGTCTCTACGTTATCCTCTTCATAATCCTGGATCTCATCCTTCAGGCAGGCAACCAGTGTGTTGATATACGTATCGCTCTGGTCATAGTATGCAACTCCCATATGCACCTGCCGTTCCTCTTTCGGCTGTTCTTTTCCGCATGAGCAAAAAAGCTGCACTCCCATACAAACTACAATGCCAGCCGCCATCATTCTCTTCATTCCCATAACAACTCTACCCTGTCCTGATACAGGACAATCCTATCATTAAAATTGTATCCTCAAAAAGCCCTTATTGACTCATCGTAAAAAGAATTTCCTGATTTTCTTTTGAGAACAGATTCTGTTTCCGCATCACTGTAAAGGAGACCGTCCGGCTCTTCGGTTTCCGGGCAATGAACCCCAAGCTTTCTGCCGCTTCCACAAGGCTCTGGTATCCCATATCAAAATCATCCGGCACTACAAGGCACTGTGCGTAATCTGTATCCAGACAATATACTGCTTCCATTGAATTGCCGATCCCATATACCAACGCTCCGTGCAGATTGTTGGCTGCCGACGCCTTCCCTGCCAGCACCAGACTGTAATCATCCAAGGCAATAACAAAATCTACCTTTGATTTCCGTTCCAGCACAGTATAGTCCTCCTCCCCTGACAAGCCGGAAACCTCCCATACCGCCTTCACACCCCTATCCTTCAAGACGGACGTTACACCCTTCTTTCTTTCCATCGAAGCCTCTGTCTCCCCGTACTCCGAGATGATCCCCATCGTCTTGCCTTCCACTTTCCCGTTGTAATCCTTAAGCAGTTCATCCGCCAGAGCCTGGCCCAATGCATGATTATCCGGCTGTACAGCAGGAAGCTCTAATCCCCCGTCCTCTCCTGATGGCGGATATTCCACCAAGAGGACCGGCAGCTTCTTTCCCATCTTCTTAAGCATTTCTCCTGTATTCGCGTCTGGAGCAGGCTGAACGATTACGGCGTCTGCCCCGTTTGCGATCTCCCTCTCGATCGCTTTTTCTTCTTCTGCCGTTAATACTTCTCCCATACTGACTACGAATAGTTCTATCTCCTCATCCTGCGCCGCCATTCTGAGCCCGTATTTGAACGCCGCCCATCTGCTCGCATCCGAATTCTTGACGATCACCGCAACCTTCCCCCTCTCTTGCGTGTTCCTCCCCCAGAACATAGCGGCAGCCGTTATAATTACCAATACGGCAAGAACCGCTTCTGTCAGAACAAACATGTTTTTACTGCTTTTCATCTCTTTCTTCCTCATCTACCAGCGCCTCCCCTCCGAACGAGCGCCCCGCCTCAAGCAATTTCCTGCTTTTTTCCGTGTACAAGATCTTCGGAATACGGATGGTCACTGCTGTCCCCTCGTCCGGTTCACTCTCCACACAAAGCCCGTATTGTTTCCCGAAGAAGAGCCGGATCCGATTATTTACATTCACAAGGCCGACTCCTGACCCTTGCTTATGGCTCCTGTTATTGTCTATCAACAGATACTGCGCCTCTTCTTCAGACATTCCCAATCCGTTATCTGATACTGTCAGAATGATCTCCCCGTCCTTCTCCCTTCCTGTTATTTTGATCTCCCCGCCTTCCTCCTCATCCATACCGCTGACCCCATAATTAATCGCATTTTCAAGGATCGGCTGCAGGATTAATTTAACGGTGCAGCAGGAATGTACCGCCGGGTCCACATCCACCGCAAAATGAAAACTGTTCTTGTAACGGATCTTCTGGATATTCATGTAACTCTGCGCATGCTGAAGCTCATCGCCCACCGTGATAACCGTACGCCCTTTGGAAAGGCTGATCCGAAAAAGCTTCGCAAGCTGGGAGATCATAAACACGGCCTCATCATTCCTCTCCCCCTCGACCATCCATGTAATAGAATCCAGCGCATTGTATAAAAAGTGCGGATTGATCTGGCTCTGCAGGGCGTCCAGCTCACTCTTCCTGCGCTCTGCCTGCTCCAGGACAATCTTATGCATCAGCATATCGATCTGCTCATAGGAACGCTGTATAGAGTCGCCGAGATGCCGGATCTCCATAGAGCCTCCGATATATATATCCGGTTTCTTTCCTGCTTCATATTCCAGAACAGAATCATTCAGTTTTAAGATCGGGCTGGATATCCTGACGGATACAACTCTATTTACCACCCCCAGCATCATCGCCATCAGAAGGAGCAGCAATACGATAAAATAACGGATATCAAACATACCGTGGGTGAATACGGAATCCGGAATGACCCCAACTAGCTTCCATCCTGTATAGCTGATAGTATTCACAATGACCTTACGGCGTTCCCCCTGGAAAAATTCGTCATAAACCCCGTCCTTGCGAAGCGCCGTTTCCTTACTGTTTTCACTGTATATGCCGTTATTGATCTGCATCTGTCTGGTATGGTAGATGATCTCTCCGTTTCCGTCGCACAGATAATAGTACTGGCCGCTGTTCTTGGCGTTGATCTGGTTCATCATCCGTGAAATACTGGAATAATCCATATCCACCAGAAGAACCCCCGTCTGCGGCACACCGCCGTCTGTCAGCTCCACACCGCGGCTCAAAGAGATCACCCAGTAATACCGGAACGCATCATCAAACAAATTCTGAATATGAGGCGTTGAAAAATGCATATTCTCCATCTCGTCTCTCGCCCGTTCATACCAGGTCTGACGGGTAACGTTCGGATCCTCTTTCTGCGAGATCACCGGCTCCGCACCCATCAGACTCCCATAATCATTATAGATCGCAATACTCCTGATATTGCTCTTATTGGCTTCATATATACGTTTCATACCCTTCTGGATATCATTATCTTTATCAGAAAAATCATTCTCCTTTATCACGTTATAATAAACCGCGTCTGATATCTGCCGCATACTCACCAGATAGTCTTCCATATACTCCCCTGTCTGATCCATAAGCTTTTCTGTACTCCTGACCCTCTCCTCCCTGGATGCGGCGGAAACTCTCAGGTACATCATAACGCCCAGGATCAGCAAAACCGCGACAGAGATAGTGGAAAAAACCAGCATGACCGTTGACTGCATTCCTCTCGGCTTTATATTCTCCAAATCCACTTTTTTCACTTCTGTTCTTCACCCTCTCCATGTTCTGTCCTATATCTGGACGGAGATACGCCAAACCGCCTCTTAAATACATAGCTGAAATAATTCGGATCTGTATACCCCACCTGTTTTGCGATCATATAGCTCTTGTCATTGGTCTCTATCAGCAGGCGGGACGCCTGATCCATCCGGTAATCAGTCAGATATCCGATAAAGGAATTCCCTGTCTTTTTCTTAAATACTGTAGAAAAATATGAATTAGACACGCCTAGAAAACGGCACACTACGTCCAGAGAGAGCTCCTCGTCCATATAATGGTTGTACACATATTCCTTAGCCCTTGTTATAAAAGACCTTGCAGACTGATTCCTTGCATCCAGCAGCTCCTCATGAAAGGAACTGCTGATGTCTGTAAGCCATTTCTCAAGCGCAGCCGCATCCATATCCAGAAGCTTGGCATACAGCTCTTTCATATTCTCCGGAAAGGTTTCCGCCGCAATCTCTTGATTGACTGCGAACCGATACAGAGCGCTTATCATCTCCATAATATCCACATGATACTGCTTAAGCGTCCTGTCCTGAAAACCTGCCTGATGAAGATATCCTGACACTGCTCGCCGGATATCCTCTGCCGAACCCAGGCAGATCATTTTAAATAAGTACGTCAGCCTGGCATCATCCGTCTGACCGGGCTTACTTACTTCCTGCGGCACGTTCTCTTTCATATTGATCGCCCTGGAAGCGCCGTAGATCACCCGATAAGACACCGCCATCCTTGCACTGTTGTAAGACTGGGACAATTCGGAGACATTCCCGCATACCTGACCGATTCCCACCGTGACCACGGCGCCAATCATGTGGCGGACGTATTTGCAGAATCTGTCGCAATCATCTGTCAGCTCTGTGATCTCGCCCTCGCTGCTTAGCTGCGCAATCAGTACGATATTCTCAAGATACGGAAAAGCCTTTGCCCGCCATCTTTCTCCCAGGCGTTCTTCTGCCTGTCTTCGGACAGAGGTTGCTAAAAGTACCGGATTCATCCCTTCCGGCACCTGGCTGACCGACGTATGCACCACCAGGCAGCAAAAATACTCTCCCTGAAAAGCCAGCCGGTAATCCGCAAGGTATCCTGGCATATCCTCCTCGCGGATCCTTCCCTCCATCAGCATAGAATAGAAATTCGCCTGTAGAAGCGGCAGCGATTCCAGGTAATATTTTTGTAATGTTGCCACATTTCGCTTCTCACTGATCTCCGCGTCAAGCTTATTCTTGAGCTGTGTAAATACTTCTCTGAGCTCCAGAGCGTTCACTGGCTTCAGGATATACTCCTCCACCTCCAGGTGGACGGCCTCCTTCGCATACTCAAACTCGTCAAAGCCTGTAAATATCAAAATCTTTGTGGCAGGAAACTGCGTCTTGATGCAGCCCGCTAGCTGCATGCCGTTCATGTAAGGCATCTTGATATCGGTCATTACCACATCTGGCTGGTACTCTTCCGCCATCTCAAGCGCTTTGACGCCATTACAGGCGTATCCTACCACAGAAAATCCCAACTCTTCCCAGTCCAGCTTCTTCATGATGACCTGAATCACTTCTTCTTCATCATCCACCAATAATACCGTATAATTGTTCATTGCTCTTACTCCGTATATCTTTGTTTCAATAGTTTTAATTATAACAAAAAACTGAAAAAAGAGCCAGAACAATGTCCTGGCTCATGTTATTTACCTACTTCTTCTGAACATATTTCAGACAGTCAAGAGTTACTGCCACCAGTATGATGATTCCTGAGAATACGAACTGCAGATTCGTGTCGATTCCCAGTATAGTCAAAGAATAGGTCAGCGCCGTGAAGATAAATACACCGACTACCACGCCTGAAATCTTACCGATACCTCCGGTAAAGGATACGCCGCCCACTACGCAGGCTGCGATCGCGTCCATCTCCCAGCCCTGTCCGTAAGCCGCTGAGCCGGAACCAACCATTCTTGCACATTCGAGCCAGGAACCGAATCCATACAGAATACCTGCCAGGACAAACGCCCCAATTGTTACTGCAAATACGGAGATACCCGAAACTGCTGCCGCTTCCGGATTGCCGCCCACCGCGTACAGGTTCTTTCCGAATGTAGTCTTATTCCATATAAACCATACGATCGCAACGGCCGCCGCTGCCCAGAGAATGATCGTCGGAAAACCATTGACCTTCGGAATAATGATGTTCGGGATCGTCGGTTCAATAGCGCCAAAAGATACACCCTTCGTAGCATAAGTAACAAGACCGAAGATCACCAACATGTTCGCCATCGTAGAAATAAACGGATGCATCTTAAACTTGGCGGTAAAGAATCCTGCTATCGTCGTAAAGAACGTACACAGTACGATACAAACTGCCAGCGACAGAACAACCCTTCCCATAAGCGGCATGGACGTAAAGTCAAAGATATGCCCAAACACAGCACCCGTATTGATCCCCTGATGCATGATGATAGTCGCCGTCGTCATACCCATACCAACCATACGTCCGATCGAGAGATCCGTACCGGTCAGGAGGATCAATCCTGCAACGCCCAGCGCAAGGAACATCCGCGGAGACGCCTGCTGAAGGATATTCAGCACGTTGTTATATGTCAGCAGCGGTGAATTCTTTACAATAGGCGTAATAATACACAGTGCGATAAAAATTAATATGATTGCAATATACAGACCATTCTGCAGCAAAAATGCCCTCTTGTTAAATGTATATTTATAATTTTCCCATTTCTGTGCCCTCGTCTCGGCAAAGGAAAATTTCGACATACGCAGTAAGTCGATCAGATGGTATTTGTAAGTATAAGCCGCATGCCTGCGATCCTTGATCTGCTGAAGCTCTTTTTCCAACTCCATCTTGGCGTCAAACTGGCGATTCTTATAGACATACTTTTCTTCCTTGATCTCCTTATTGTCGGAAAGCTTAGAAACTGCCGCCTGATGTTCCTTCTCCAATTCAGCAAGCTTTTTCTGATATTTCTCCTTAGCAGCCGCTTTTTCCAGAGCGCAGCTTGCCTGCACCGGCTGGTAATATTCTTTGGCAAAATGTATCTTGAGATAGTTTTCCGCATCTTCGATCAGCTTGGTGATCTCAGCCTTATTCTTAGCCTCAACCGCCTGTGCTTTCTCCATCTCTGTCTTCGCCTTAGCGATCCGAGATTCTCTGTCTTCTTTGGTAAGGGACTTGTCCCTTTTTACTCCGTCAATCCTGTTCTGAAGAGAGATAACCTTATCTGTCCCATCTAACCTTAGAGCGTCAATTTTCGCCTGGATTTTACCCACATAATCCTCGATCGGCTCTCGGAGTTTCTGCTCTTCTTCCGACGTAAGAATTCTACTGTTTTCATTCGCCATATTCTTCATCTCCCTCACTATAGATACTTTGCACTAAGCCTTAACAGTTCTTCCTGATTTGTCTCATTTGTGTTCACGATCCCTGACAGACGACCGTTTGACATGACTCCGATACGGTTCGTGATCCCTAGAATCTCCGGCATCTCAGAAGAAACGACAATGATCGTTTTCCCCTTCTTTGCCATATTGATGATCAATTCATAAATCTCATACTTAGCTCCTACGTCAATTCCTCTTGTAGGCTCGTCCATCATAAATACCTGCGGCTCCCTCTCCAACCATTTCCCGAAGATGACTTTCTGCTGGTTTCCGCCGGAAAGACTTGAGATCATATCGTCCGGTCCCATGCATTTCGTATGCATGATACGGATCTCATCTGCTGTCGCCTTCACCATCTTAGAATCAGAAAGAGCAATTCCTGACTTATACTGCTCAAGATTGGCAATGGTTGTATTAAAAGTAAGATCGCCCTTCAAGAAAAGCCCGTTGGCCTTGCGTTCCTCAGTGATCATGGCAAAACCATGCTCCATAGCTTCCTTGGCACTGTTGAACGTCATTCTGCGCCCGTTGAAATATACATGTCCGGCTGCTCTTGTCCGCACGCCGAAGATCGTCTCCAACAACTCGGTACGCCCCGCACCCACCAGGCCGTATAATCCAAATATCTCTCCCTCTCGCACATCAAATGAAATATCCTGCAAATGCGGCTCGTATTTCGTGGATAAATGCTGAATGGATAATATAGTATCCTTCGGCGTATTATCAACCGGCGGGAATCTGTTTTCCAGAGAACGTCCCACCATGGCCGCGATCAGCTCGTTCATATCCGTTTCTTTGGAATTCTTTGTCATAACCAGATTACCGTCCCGAAGCACGGATATCTCGTCACATATCTCGAAGATCTCGTCCATCTTGTGGGAGATATAGACCAGGGCGATCCCCTGTTTTTTTAACATTCTCATCATCTCAAACAGCTTATCCACTTCCTGAACGGTCAGAGAAGATGTGGGTTCATCCAGAACGATCACCTCGGAATTATAGGAAATAGCCTTGGCGATCTCACACATCTGCCTCTGGGATACGGACATGTTCCGCATTGGCTGTGTCAGATCCACCGTCATGCCAAGCTTCCGGAACAGCTCTGAAGCCTCCTTCTTCATTCTCCCCTCGTCTATAACGCCAAAAGAGTTACGCGGATAACGTCCAAGGAACAAATTATCAATTACGTTCCGATCCAGACACTGGTTCAACTCCTGATGAACCATCGCAATACCATTTTCAAGAGCATCTTTCGGTCCGGAGAAGCTGACTTCCCTGTCTCCAAGGAAGATATTGCCTTCGTCTTTCTGATACGTACCGAAAAGACACTTCATCATCGTAGATTTCCCTGCGCCGTTTTCACCCATAAGCCCCATGACCGTCCCGCGTTTTACATCCAGGTTGATATGCTCCAGAACCCGGTTCCTGCCGAAGGACTTGCTCATGCCGCGTATCGATAAGACGATATTATCTTTCCTATCTGCCATTATTTTTTACTCCTGTATCTGTAGATTCATTATATCTTTTTAAAATTTTTCAGGGAGAATCTCTTCTCCCTGACACTTCATTACCTAAGAAATTATTTGAAAGATTACTGGCTCAGCAGTGATGTATAGGAAGCCGCATTATCCGTCTTAACCATGTTGATCGCAAATGCATCATACTCTGCCGGGTTTCCAAGTCGGTTCGTGATATTGGATTCTGTCTGTCCGTCGCCGCCGATATAGTCAACGTCAAGGTTCATCAGCTTATCGTAGTTCTGCAGAAGCGGCTGGTACGTCGAACTCAAGAAGTTATCGGACGCATTGTAAATATTCAGCCATACCTTTTTGGAAGCATGTGAGCTCTCGTCAAGCTGTTTTGATACAGGTTCATAGACCTTGGTAGAGTCTGTGAATTCTTCATAGTTATCTGCCGTTACCGCTACGTTCAGCGCGTAGTAAGAGCGCTCCTCTTCTCTGTATACATATACATCATCACTTAAGACATTGCCTGCGTCGTCTTCTGTACCGATACCTGTGTCAATATCTGCGCCGTCCAATGCATTACGCAGAACACGAAGGGGCAGGTAAGCCTGAACGTCTGCATGCTGGCTGATAGTTCCTCCGTAGCCTTCTGCAATAGCAGCTACCGCGTCAGAGTTAGCGTCATAACCAAATGTAGGAACCTTCTTGTCTTTTGACCATGCATTGAACATAGACATTCCCATCCCGTCGTTGTTAGAAGCAACTACATCGATCTGATCACCAAAGGATGAAGACCATGTTCCGATCGCATTTCCTGCCGTCGCCGCATCCCATGTAGCGCCTGCAGAGTTCTTCATTTCCTGTGAAGCAAGCTCTCGTACTACGTATTTCTTTCCGCCGATCTCAAGCTCTCCGTCCTGTACAGCCGTTGCAGAACCGTCTGTATTCGTTCCGATCGGCTCACTGTTGATCTCTCCGTCCTTCTCAACGCCGGTTCCCAAAGCCTTTCTAACGCCCCTTGTACGCGCGATAGAATCATTGTGTCCGATATCTCCGATTGCAAGTACGTAACCGATCACACCATCACCGTTGCGGTCAAGGCTGTCAATATTAGCCTCTATATACTCCTTGATCATGGTTCCCTGAAGCTCTGCACCCTGATTCGCATCAAAGCCTACATAATATGTATTATCATTGAAGCTTAATGCAGTCATGTCAAGCTCCCCTGTGGAACTGTTGGACGGCTGACGGTTAAACCAAACCAGCGGCTTGTCCTTGTTCGCCACATCAGAAGAAGCGCTTCCGTTCTCCCCTGAACCACCTGATCCGCCGTCTCCGGACGAAGAATCGCCTCCGCCTCCGCATGCAGCAAGTGAAAGACCTAACATTGCCGTCAACGTCAAGGAAATCATTTTCTTTTTCATACTCTTTCTCCTTTCATTTACACTATATTTCTGTGTTTCTTTGATGAAAATAGTATATCGGAGACAAAAAGAATAAAACATAGAATATTTTTCACTATTCATTGAAATTTATTAGACAAAAAAAACAGGCAAGCACATGGCTCGCCTGCAGATTTTACTTGTCAAGGACGTAACCGTTGAAGGCTGAATAGTTACTCTCCCTTCAATTCCAATACCACAATCTCCGCAGGATTAAACAGCCGGATTGGCACAGAATGTACCCCAAGTCCCTTGCTGACGACAGCAACGCCGTCCCCAACCTTATAACAGCCCCCAGAGTATTTGGGAAACAGGGTAAAATCAGGCGCTATCACGCCCCCGATTCCAGGAATCCGCATGACTCCTCCATGGTAATGCCCTGAAAGGACAAGGTCCGCCCCCCAGTCGAAATAAGACGGAATATGGGCCGGATGGTGCGCCAGCAAAATCTCGTAAGCCTCGCTTGCTTCACCTATCTTATCCTCGATGTCATCCCTCCCTATCCGGTTCCTCGCCCATCTCTCATACCCTCGAAGGGGTATCTCAAGCCCCGTAATCCGAATCTTTTTTTCATCCCACATAAGGGTTACGGATTCATTTTCCAGAAAATGAATCCCCGCCTTTAAAAGACATTCCTTGTAAGCCCGAAAGGACCGCCTGTATTTCCTCGGCTTCTCCTTCATCTTCTGCTCATGGTTTCCATTGGCATGGTACACAGGGCAGACCTTCGACAGGCGGGAAAGCAGCTTCACCGTATGCCCATAGGAGGAATGATCCTTGCGAAGCAGCATGTCTCCGCCCACCAGAATCAGGTCCGGCTTCTCCTTTGCTACCGCGCGAAAAAGCGGCTCGTTCTCTCTCCCGTAACAATAGTTGTGAAGGTCGCTTAAGAAAATAATCTTCCTCGGCGCCTTGAGTCCGGAAAGCTTTCGTGAGGCCACGCAGTAGCGCGTCACATGAAAACACCGAAGCTCGCGCGCCATCTCTCCCGCCGCCAAAAGCGCCAACGCAGCTATCATCTTTATCAATCTTTTCAATCTTCTTCTCTCCTTTTCATCTTGGATAATTATATAATTATTCCTGTCAATTTGCAAATAGATATGTTAGAATAAATTTACAGAAATAATATTTATTAAGGGAGGTTTTTATATGACTGTACCAGAAAGGATATCGGCCCTTCGTTCTCTTATGGAGGAAAAAGGGTACGACGCATATCTGATTCCTACGGACGACAATCACCAGAGCGAATATGTAGGAGAGCATTTTAAGGCAAGGGCATTTATGACAGGTTTTACCGGCTCTGCGGGAACTGCTGTCATCACTAAGACAGAGGCAGGACTTTGGACAGACGGCAGATACTTTATTCAGGCGGCAAATCAGCTTGAGGGAAGCGGGGTTACACTGTTTAAGATGGGGCAGCCAGGCGTTCCAACCCTTGAGGAATATATCGCGGACGTTATTCCAGAAGGAGGCACCTTGGGATTTGACGGACGGGTAGTGGCCATGGGGGAAGGTCAGGCGTTACAGTCTGCGCTTCTTCCAAAGAATGGGAAGATTGACTATTCGGCAGATCTGGTAGATAAGATTTGGGAAAACCGTCCGCCGCTGTCCGAGAAGCCGGCATTTGCCCTGGGCATCGAATATACAGGCGAGAGTACGGCGGACAAGCTTACCCGCATCCGTGAAGCCATGAAGCAAGCGGGGGCCAACGTCCATATCCTCGCTGCTCTGGACGATATCTGCTGGACCACCAACTTAAGAGGCGATGATATCGAATATTTCCCCCTTCTTCTGTCCTACGCCATCATTACTATGGAGGATATGAAGCTTTATGTAGACGAACGTAAGCTATCTGCCGAGATGAAGGAGACGCTGGCAAAAGACGGGATTTCCATCCACCCATACAACGCCGTTTACGAGGATGTCAAGAGCTTGAAGGCCGAGGACAGCGTACTTGTTGACCCGTCAAGGCTGAATTACGCCCTTTACAACAATATTCCAAAAGGGGCGAAGGTCATCGAGAAGATGAATCCGGAAGTGCTGATGAAGGCAATGAAGAATGACACTGAGCTTAAGAACATTGTCAATGCCCATATCAAGGACGGTGTGGCAGTCACCAGATTCATGTACTGGCTGAAGAAGAATATAGGAAAGACGGAGATTACGGAAATCAGCGCCGCCGAAAAGCTTGATTCCTTCCGAAAGGAGCAGGAGGGCTATCTGTGGCAGAGCTTTGAGCCAATCTGCGGTTCCGGAGAACACGGCGCCATTGTCCACTATGCCGCCACCCCTGAAACCAATGTTCCGGTCACCACCAACGGCCTGTTCCTGACGGACACAGGCGGCGGATATATGGAAGGCTCTACGGACATTACAAGAACCTTTGCCTTCGGAGAGATTACAGACCGGATGAAGGAGGATTTCACGACAGTGCTTCTGTGCAACCTGCATCTGGCCCGCGCCGTATTTCCTTACGGAATCTCCGGATTTAACCTGGACGCCATGGCAAGGATGCCTGCATGGGAACGGGGACTGGACTACAATCACGGCACAGGCCACGGCGTGGGCTATCTGATGAATATCCATGAGGCTCCCGCTGGTTTTCGCTGTGCAGTCCGTGAGAAGGAAAAGGCTCCTCTTGAGGCCGGCATGGTTATCACTGACGAGCCTGGGCTTTACATTGAAGGCTCCCACGGCATCCGTACCGAGAACGAACTGGTGGTAAGAAAAGGCCCAAAAACAGAATACGGACAGTTCCTTTACCTTGAACCGATTACCTACGTTCCTATTGATTTGGACGCGGTGAAGCCGGATATGATGAGACAGGAGGACAAGGAACAACTGAACGCTTATCATGCAAAGGTATACGAACTCGTTTCCCCGCATCTCAATGATGAGGAGAGGGAGTGGCTTAAGGAGTATACAAGGGCTATCTAAGTATATCTTTATTTCAGGCACCCTTTACTGGGGTGCCTGTATCGACAAAAAGAATCCCCATTATAACTTAAAAGATTGCTTTTACTACTCTAAAATGCTATACTTTAGTTTGTAGAATGAAGAAATTACAGAGATATCTGTAAATTGCTTAGGAAGATTGGATAATGAAAGAATTTGGATATCATGGAACCTGCACTAAGCATCTATATAGTATAGAGAAGGACGGATTAGATCCTGCTAAGTGTAAGCAACGAAGCGACCATTGGTTAGGTCAAGGCGTATATTTTTTCGACGACTATGAAAAAGCACAGTGGTGGGCATCAAACTGTTCGTCGCAAAACGGTAATTGTGGCGGTGCGATTTTTCAGTCGCTTATTGAGGCAGATGATAAAGAAGTTCTTAATCTTGATGATAATCATCAGTATGATTCTTTTCTAACAGAAACCATAAGAACATTTGAAAAAATACAAAAAAATTGTCAAGGAAGCATGCCAATATTTAAATAGGAAGATGATTTGCGTGCAATCTTATTTGATTATTATAAACAGACGAAAGGAATATCTGTTATAATAGCCACCTTCCAAAAGGATGTAGCAGGCTATACAACAAGAAGAAATCCCGAACAATTAAAAAAGCAAAGAAAAATAATCAAAATTATTAATATCAGATTTAATGAGAGGCAAATATGTGTTTCCAAAAAAGAATGTATCAAATCAACAAGATTGATATATAATGAAGAAGACGAGGTGATATAATGTTTGATAAGAATCTATTTTATGCATTATGTGAGAAATATAATGTCGAGTTAAGCGCTAACGCAAAGGAACCAATGATAAAAGATGAAAATGGGATTCATGCGGTGACAAGCGAAGATATCAATCGAATTTTTGCGAAACGTCATACTTTTTGGGAATACACTGGTCAAAAATTAGATGCAGGTGTTGTAGAAAAAGCATATTATTTGCAGGATGACTTTGCGATTGCATGTTAGGAGTGGATTATGAAAGTTCGGTCTGATTACGAAAGCCCTCTTATTCTGGAAAAAATTGAAATTACAGAAAGTACATTTCGAAAAAAGGATGTATCATTAGAAGGGTTGGAATTAAGCGTTCATGTTGAACATCATGTTCAAAACATTGAAGAATACGGATACGAAATTATATTAAATACAACTGTGTCAGATGAACATGAAAATATATATGTAAACGTCAAGAGTAAAGCAATATTTCGTACACATCAAGATAACATGGATATACTTGAGAAAAATACCATTGCAATCATGTTTCCTTATATTAGAAGTTATATATCTATCATAACAACTCAGCCTGGAATGTCTCCTATTGTTTTGCCAGCCATGAATGTTATTGCAATGATCAATGACCAAAAAAATAAAAATTAGATTTCTATCGGGCGGCCATCATTTTGATGTGATAGCTGCCTTTTTTATTTTCAAAAAATAAAAACCCTATTGACATTCTTAAATATCTGTGCTTTAATACATTTATAGTTAATTACTCAACTAACTAACCATTTAAGTAACTAACAAATAGAGCAAGGAGGATTTCAATGAAACTAAACCTTGATCAAGAAAAACCTATTTTCATCCAGATTGCCGAGGGCATCGAGGACGGAATCTTAACAGGGGCATTTCCGGAGGAAAGCCAGATCCCTTCCATCACGGAATTTTCCGTAAACTATAAGATTAATCCCGCCACAGCCCTCAAAGGAATCAATCTTTTGGTGGATGAAGCTGTCATATTCAAGAAAAGGGGGGTCGGCATGTTTGTAGCACAGGGAGCCGTAAGTAAACTGCAAAAGAAAAGACAGGACCAGTTCTATGATAATTATATCAGCAGGCTGGTTGACGAAGCTAAGAGACTGGGAATTACCAGTGACGAGATTATCGCAATGATCGAAAGGGGATTTGTACAATGAGCAGAATCGAAGTAAAAGACGTATCCAAGTCATTTAAAGACACACAGGCGCTCTCCTGCGTCAACCTGTGTTTTGAGGAGAACACCATCTACGGCCTCCTTGGAAGAAACGGCGCCGGCAAATCCACCCTCCTTAACATCATCAACAACCGTCTGTTTGCCGACAGCGGCAGGGTAACCCTTGACGGCGTAAGCCTTACCGAGAATACCGACGCGCTCTCCTCATGCTTTCTCGCCAATGAAAACAACCTGTATCCGGAGGGGATGAAGGTTTCCCAGGCATTGAAGTGGAGTCAGGAATTTTACCCTGATTTTGACAGGGCCTACGCACAGAAGCTTTGCGAGAGCTTTAAGCTGCCCGTGAAAAAGAAAATCAAAGACCTGTCAACCGGATACCAGTCCATTTTCCGGAATATTGTCGCCCTGTCCGTGAACGTACCCTTTGTATTCCTGGACGAACCGGTTCTGGGCCTCGACGCCTGCCACAGAGATTTATTCTACCGGACTCTGATTGAGAAATACGCCAAGCACCCCTTTACCGCCGTAATCTCCACCCATCTGATTGAGGAGGCGGCGAATCTAATCGAGCATGTAGTTGTCATCAGGAATGGGGAGATTATCCGCAATGAACCTTTGGATACCCTTCTTAAAAGCGGCTACTGTATCAGCGGGCCTGGGGCGCAGATTGACGCCTATATGGAAGGAAAAGAAGTCATCGGAGTGGATACCTTAGGCGGGTTAAAGACCGCTTATGTGATAGGCACTCCGGATTCCAGGCTTCCATCAGGAACAGAAGTTTCCAGAATGGACCTACAAAAATTATTCATCCGTCTGACGGACGGCGCCTAACGAACCAGTGATTCAACAAGAAAGAGGTATCTGATTATGAAGAAAATGATGAAATATCAATTAAAAGACCTGCTGTTTGGTTACTTTATCTATGCAGGGGTCATGCTTCTGCTCACAGCCATTGTCTCCGTTATTTCCATAAAATACAATAACATAAATGCAAGTGTGAACGGAAACGGCTTCTCAAGCGTGATCTTCTGCTTTGTGGTCGCAATCGCCATGTACAAAGAGCATTGCCAACTGGCTGTACAGAACAGTATTTCCAGAAGGGATTTCTTTAAAAGCAGTATTTGCGTAATCACAATCATATGTTTTCTGTGCGCCTTAATCGACTTGCTTCTTCGGGTAATCAGCCAGATTTCCCTGTTTTGTGCAGGAACGAATAATTTTAACCTCAGCAGCTTTATGTTCCTGTTCTATCCGAAGTTTCTTGAGAGAAGTAATGAAGCTACCGTAACGGCTGCGGAGTTTTTCATGTCATTTTTTATCTGCCTTATGTTTGCCGCACTCGGACTTTTGATTGCCGGAATCTACTGTAAACTACCGAAAAAATTCCGAACACTCTACTGTATTGCACTTCCCACGTGCGGTCTGCTCCCTGTCTTTCCGGTCATTGCAGCCGTTGCGGTCACTTTCCCCGGATTTGCAGAAGGCTTCTCAGCGCTTTTTCAGAAAATCATGGGAATCCCAAGCGGCAATCCCTTTTACGGAATGGTGACGTTTACGGTTGTCTCGGCGCTTATGGCAGGAGTATGCTACCGGCTTCTCAGGAAAACGGATATCATTTAGCTTTTATTTACAACACTGACAAGGGGGTAGCGCAAAAGCCTCTACCCCCGAACCTTCGTCCCGTTCCCGTCTCTTTTCGCCATCTTCAAACGATTCAGCGACACCTCCCGTTCTCCGACCAGCACCTTGGCCTCAGCCCCCTCCTCAAGAAGATACGCCTCCTCTACCTCATCGTTCCTCCTAAGCTTCATGCCGCGCACGCCTATGGCGCCCTTCTTCTTCTCGGAAACCTCCTCTGCGGCAAATTTCAGGAAATATCCGTCCTTCGTCCTAAGCACCACGCTCTGGTTCTCACTGATCACCCCCACGGCAATCACCATATCGTCCGCTTGAAGCTTCGTGGCGGCAATCGTGCGCTTTGCCACCTGAAATTCATTACCGTCAACCTTCTTGACCATCCCCTGTTTTGTAGCAAAGAACAGGTTCGCATATCGCATCTGCTCGGAATCACAGAGATACACAATCTCCTCCTGGGTACTGTCGTAATTACTCACATTGTCAATGGGAATCCCCTTATCACGGAACTTCCCATAGGGTAAATCCAGCACCTTGACCTGATGCATCTTCCCTGTATTTGTAAATACACATATCTTTCCCGTGTTCATACAGGAGATAATATACTTATTCTCAGCGTCAGCCGCCTCCTTATTCCTTCCGTAAGTATTGCTATCCACCGTCTTGGCATAGCCGAACCGGTCCATAAGGAACACGACCTCCTGTTCCTCCACCTTCTTCTCCTCGTAGACCGCCTCCTTGGCATTCTCCACCACAGTGCGCCGCTTTCTGCCAAATTCAGCCTTAAGCCTGTCCAAATCCTCGATAATAACCTCTGCCATAGAGTCGTAATTGTTCAGAATCTCCTCATAGCGGGCTATCTTAGAAAGAGTCTCGTCATGCTCCTTCATAAGCGCCTCAATCTCCAGGCCAATCAGCTTATAAAGGCGCATCTCAAGGATCGCCGTGGCCTGGCGTTCTGTAAACCGGAGCATGGACGCCATCTTCCTGGAAATCTTTGTCTTAAACTTAATATTATCCGTCACGCCGCTTACCAGACATGCCTTAGCGTCCTTCACAGACTGGCTTCCCCTGAGAATCTCAATAATTAAGTCAATCACGTCGCACGCCTTGATTAACCCCTCCTGAATCTCCTTCTTATCCTTCTCCTTGTTCAGAAGATTCTGATACTTTCTGGTTGCCATCTCGAACTGGAAATCCACATGATGCTCGATAATCTTCTTAAGCCCCATCGTCTCCGGCCTGCCGTTTGCAACTGCAAGCATATTGACCCCGAAGGTATCCTCAAGTCGGGTCTTTTTATAGAGCATGTTGGTAAGGTTCTCCACATCCGCCCCCCGCTTCAGCTCAATGACGATCCGGATTCCCTCCTTGGAGGACTGATTGGAAATATCCACAATATCTCCGGTCTTTTTCGATTCCACTAAAGCACACACGTCGTTTAAGAACTTCCCAATCCCCGCGCCAATCATGGTATATGGAATCTCCGTGATGACCAGACGGCTCTTGCCGCCCTTCATCTCCTCGACCTCCACCTTTCCCCGAAGCTTAATCTTGCCGGTCCCGTTTTCGTAAATGTCTAAAAGCTCGTCCTTGTTGACCACAATACCGCCTGTGGGAAAATCCGGTCCCTTGATGCAGCGCATCAACTGTTTTGTACTGATATCGTCATTCTTCATGTACGCCTTGACCGCGTCAATTACTTCGCCCAGATTATGAGTGGGGATACTGGTGGCCATGCCTACCGCTATCCCCTCCGCACCGTTGACCAAAAGGTTAGGGAGACGCACCGGAAGCACCTCCGGCTCTTTCTCCGTCTCGTCGAAGTTCGGTACAAAGTCCACGATATCCTTGTCCAAATCCGCAAGATAAGCATCCTGGGTCACCTTGGCAAGACGGGCCTCCGTGTAACGCATGGCCGCCGCACCGTCCCCTTCAATCGAGCCGAAATTGCCATGGCCGTCAACCAGAATCATACCCTTCTTGAATTCCTGGGCCATAACCACCAAAGCCTCATAAATCGAGCTGTCGCCGTGAGGGTGGTATTTACCCATGGTGTCGCCCACGATACGGGCACATTTCCGGTAAGGCCGGTCATAGCGTATCCCCAGCTCGTACATATCGTAAAGGGTACGCCTCTGCACAGGCTTTAATCCGTCCCGCACATCGGGCAGGGCGCGGGCAACGATTACGCTCATGGCATAATCTATATATGATTTCTTCATCACATCCGAATACTCGGTCCTGATAATCTGTGAATCCTGCATCTTATTCTCCTACCTTAAATATCCAATTCCGCCTCCGTCGCATTCTCATAGATAAACGTCCGTCTCGGCGGCACCTCCGTCCCCATGAGCATCTCCGTCACCGTTGACGCCATCCTGGCATCCTCAATCTCCACCAGCTTCAAAATCCGTGTTTCAGGGTTCAGCGTCGTCTCCCACAACTGATCCGCGTCCATCTCTCCCAACCCCTTGTACCGCTGTAAGGTAAACGGCCCGTCATGGGTCTTTCGATATCTCTCAAGCGCCTTATCGTCGTAGAGATATTCCTCCTCCCCCTTCTTGGGCATGGCCTTATAAAGAGGCGGCATGGCGATATATACATGCCCCTCGAAGATTAACTCCGGCATAAACCGGTAGAACAGGGTCAAAAGCAGGGTGGAGATGTGGGCGCCGTCCACGTCCGCATCCGCCATGATGATAATCTTGTTATAACGCAGCTTGCTGATATCGAAATCATTGCCATACCCCTCCGAAAATCCGCAGCCAAACGCATTAATCATGGTCTTAATCTCCGCATTGGCAAGCACCTTGTCGATACTCGCCTTCTCAACGTTCAGAATCTTTCCCCGAATCGGCAGGATTGCCTGGTACATCCGATCCCTGGCCGTCTTTGCCGAGCCTCCCGCGGAATCTCCCTCCACAATAAAAATCTCACATTTCCCTGCGTCCCTGCTCTCACAGTTGGCAAGCTTGCCGTTGCTGTCAAAGGAATACTTCTGCTTGGTCAGAAGGTTGGTCTTGGCCCTCTCCTCCGTTTTACGTATCTTCGCAGCCTTCTCCGCGCAGCCGATAACCTTTTTTAGATTCTCAAGATTCCGGTCAAAATAACGGATAATCTCATCATTCGTCACCTTGCTGCACGCCTTGGACGCGTCAGGGTTATCAAGCTTGGTCTTGGTCTGCCCCTCGAACCTTGGATCCGGATGCTTAATCGAGACGATGGCAGTCATTCCGTTACGCACGTCTGCGCCCGTAAAATTCGTATCCTTTTCCTTCAGGATACCAAGCTCTCTTGCATACTGGTTGATGACAGTGGTAAACGTAGTCTTAAAGCCGGTCAGATGGGTTCCGCCCTCTGCATTGTAGATATTATTGCAGAAGCCCAGTACATTTTCATGGAACTCATTCACATACTGGAATGCTGCCTCCACCTCAATCCCTTCCGCCTCTCCTTTAAAATACACCGGATCATGGACCGCCTCCTTCTTAGAATTCAAGTCCTTGATAAACCCTAAGATTCCGTCCGGCTCATGGTAAACAATATGCTCTGCCTCACTCCCCCGCTTGTCGTCAAATACAATCGTAAGGTCAGGGTTTAAGTATGCCGTCTCATGCATCCGGCTCTTAACCTCGTCTGAACGGAATCTCGTCTTCTCAAATATGGTATCATCCGGCAGAAAATTCACCTTTGTACCGGTCTTTCTCGTCCTCCCAATCGTAGGCAGAAGCCCGTCCTCAAGCTCAATGACCGGCTTTCCTCTCTCATAGCGGTCATGATGAATATATCCCTCACGGCTTATTTCTACGTCCATATAAACGGACAGGGCATTTACCACGGATGAGCCCACCCCATGGAGTCCCCCGCTGGTCTTATAGGCAGTATCGTCAAACTTGCCGCCTGCATGGAGTGTGGTATAGACCACCCGCGCAGCCGACACGCCTGTTGCGTGCATCCCCACCGGAACGCCCCTTCCGTTATCGGCAACCGTAGCCGAGCCGTCTTTTTCCAGTGTCACATGTATCTCTGTACAGAAGCCGGCCAGATGCTCATCCACAGCATTATCCACAATCTCATAAATCAGATGGTTAAGCCCCTTCGTTGACACACTTCCAATGTACATCCCCGGTCTTTTCCGTACCGCTTCCAGTCCCTCCAGTATGGCAATACTATCTGCATCATATGTATTCTTTGCCATATTATCAGATCCTTTCTTTGTAAATATTTCCACACCTCCCACATCTTAACACAAAATATGGCATTGTTCAAATACAATTTATTTTGTAAGCACTGTATCTAGTACGTCTGCCAGATATGTTACGGCGTTTCGCATCTCATCCACCGTATTGGTCTGAGCCCCCGCCTCGATTAGAAGGCTCTTGGGCTTAAAGTGCATGTTATAGCGGTAGCCTTTCAGGTAAATGTGTCTGGTAAAGCCCGGATACTTTGCGATTGCGGCAAGCTGCATCTGAAGGGAAAATGCCAGATTGTCCTGGATATACGGGTTGGCAAGATAGCTGATATTTCCGTTTGCCTTTGTCCGGCTCATCCCGTTGAAAAACATAATCTGGGCGGTCTGCTTTCCGTTTATGTCCGTTACCAGATGGGTCTGCTCACCCACTCCATCCCTGTGAAGGTCAATCACCACCTCGATACTGGGATTTTCGTCCAGAATCTTCTGAATCTCCGGCTCTGCCAAATCGTATGCCATACTCCGGTCCAGCTTCCCGTCCACCATGTCGTAGACTCCTTTGTGGTGAAGGGTTTCAATCTTGTACTTATCATTGAGAAGCTCTGTCAGCAAATCTCCCATTCCCACAATTGTGGTGCTCTCATCCCCCGGAACGGAGTCTGCAAAAGCCTCCTGGGAGTGGGTATGGTAAACGAGCACCTTGGGTCCCTTCTTCGACTGGTCTATCTTCATATTCTTCTCCAGAAGCACCTGGGCATTCAAAAGCTCTGGATCCGCCATGGTGCTGGAGTCAACAGTGTAGAAGTTGCCCAGGAGATACTCATAGTTCATCATTTTCTCCATAGAAGTGTCAATCTGTGGGGCGGATGCCTGCACTACCTGTGGCTCCTGTCCGTCCTTTTCTACCAGTTTTCCGTTCTCGTCCACCATATTCTCGTCATTTGCCTGGTTTGCAAGGATCATCTGGTAAGTCTCCTGATCCTCCACCTCCGTATGTGCCAAAAATTTCCCTTCTATGTAAGTGCCAAGGGGAATGAACTCCATGGCATTCTCCGTAATCCAGTCCGTAAGCGAACCGTCGTTTCCATTTTCCACATAGACGAAGCCTGTCAGAAATGTCCTCTTGGCGTGTTCCATCAACAGCCTGTTCAATTTTGTCTGGTCTGCCTGATTTCCCTGCTCAGATTTCGAGGGCAGGGAAATATTCATGCAGGTATAAACTGCCAGGATTCCCAGTATGACAAGGATTAATATTTGGCTGATTTGCTTTCTTCGTTCCACATTATCACTCCATCTGCATCTTAGTTTCAGCTATCGGAAATCAATTCTTTAACACTATATGACACCCATTTCCTGATTATGTGCATGTCCTCTTGAAAAAAGCATGTTCAAAGCCTCCGAGATGGTGTAGCTGATTCGTTTCACCGTCTCGTCAATGTCTTTGGGGGTTACGAACAGACCGTTCAGGTGGGGAGAAATCAACTCCTTTACCAGCTCGTATTTTTCCGCGGCATTGTAGCCCTGCATCACAACGCCTACCCCTCGAAGCGTCTCTGAGCTTTCCAGTGCCATAATCAGATTCTCCATGGTATCGTTGACGATGGTAGCCGCATCCACCACCGTGGGAACGCCGATTGCCAGAACCGGAATTCCTACCGTCTCTTTGGTGATGCCGTTCCTGTGGTTTCCGACGCCAGAGCCAGGATTGATTCCAGTGTCCGTAATCTGGATGGTACGGTTCAGGCGTTTTGAGCTTCTTGCCGCCAGGGCATCCACGGCAATCATCATATCTGGCTTTGTCTCGCGGACGATTCCCTTAATAATCTCCACTGTCTCCATACCCGTCTGCGCCATGACTCCTGGAACGATGGCGCTCACCAGGCGTACCTCCTCCTCGCCCATGGCGTATTTGCCGTATTCCTTTACGATATGGCGGGTAATATTTAAATTATCCACCACATAAGGCCCCAACGCGTCCGGCGTCACCTTGCGGTTGCCAAGCCCCACCACAAGAATGGAAAAGTCCTCCTTATCCTTCTTAATAAAGCGGGCCAGGAACTTTGCTAACTCCTTTGAAATCTCATCATGGTAATCCTCGTCGGGAACCGCCATATTGGGCGCCTCCATGGTAATATAGGTGCCTACCGGCTTACGCATTACCTTGGCGCCGTTCTCCGTCTCAATCTTTACGGTTGTCACCTTAATCTCCCGTTCCTCGTCATATTCCTCTTTTAGAGAGACTCCCTGAACCTCCACATTGTCTGATTCAAACCTCTCCTTATCCTCAAGCGCAAGATCCGTCCTGATGCTATACTTTTCAATCATCCCTTACATCCTCACTTTATTCTTAGTTTATTGCTAGTTTTTACAATATTTTCAGAAATATGTATTGACAGAAGCCTTTCCTTGGCCTAAAATAAATTCGTATGTTTCGTTAGAACGTCCGTGTCCGGCTCTAACGAAGTCAATCATCGATAGGAATGAATCGAAATATAAGATATTGGAGGTGGACAAATTGGCTAATATCAAATCTGCAAAGAAGAGAATCTTAGTGAACGAAACAAAGGCTGCAAGAAACAAAGCAATCAAATCTAAGGTAAAGACTTGCGTGAAGAAGGTTGAGACTGCTGTTGCGAACAAAGACGCACAGGCTGCTGCCGAGGCGCTTAAGGTTGCGACTGTTGAGATTAACAAAGCAGGCACCAAGGGTGTTTATCACAAGAATACCTGTTCAAGAAAGATTTCCCGTCTGGCAAAAGCCGTGAACGGAATCGCTTAAGAGTAGTTGCTTGAGAACGATAGATGTAGGAAATAAAAAACAGCCATACCGTCAGTGGCTGTTTTTTTATAATTATGATATCCGTTGACAGAAAGGTTGTGATGATGTGAATATGGCTGAGGTTGCAAGGTTGCTTTTAGGGCTGCGTGCTGCCGGATGGACCGAAAAAGAAATTAATGATTTCGTGCTTTATATTGAATCCGGCGAGGAACAGTATAAACCTACACCTAAAAACGGAAAAGGAAACCACGAATAATTCATATATTCCGAAAGGCTTCCCTGCATAAAATTATAGGGAAGCCTTCTAATTCGCTAAAACACTCACTAATTCCTTGTAGCGTTCCGTCTGATTGCGGATATCCTCCTCGGAAACTCCATAGTACAGATATACATCTTTATAGATAGCGTTAAGCTTCTTCATTTCCTCCTTCTTTCCGCTGTATGAGCAGGAAATCAGCCCCCACCTTCTCTCCATTGAGAACTCAATCATCCCCTTTTTGGTACTTATTCTGTAAATATGAAAATCCAATGGGAACTGCTCGTTGGAAATTGCCTGAGCCGCTTTACTTCTGGCTTCTGTCTGCCGTAGAAACTCCTGAATGGAAGCCTTATCCCTCCCCTTCAAATCCGGAAACTCGGCAAGCTCTCCCAACAATTTCGGCCTGTAACGCAAAATCAGAGATTCTTTTACACAATTATATTCCTCCTGATAGGAAACACTATCCCTCGGCTTCTCAACCGCGCCGTATTTTTTCTTTAAATACAGCGCCACTTCTTCAAAGGTGTGAGCGCCCGCATGGATAGAAGCCGCCGCATTCTTTTTCTTTCTTAAGTAACGCCTTCTTTGTATTCTTTCTATGACACTTTTCTTCTTTGTTTTTCCCGCGATAAAAATGCTGGTTGGCCCGTCGGCGCCTCCGATAACGGAGATAGCGGCCGCATTTTTCTTATTTTTTCGCACTCTCACCATATATTACCTCTTACTCTCTGCCTTAAACGTCCAGAATCGTCTCTCCGCTGTGTATCAGCCGCAGCTTATCTCCCATAATCTCCTTCATAATGTCAAAGGCAGCCATTCCTGTACAGTGGCCTGTATAAAAGATTGTATTCATCTCAGCCAGATAACAGGCAATTTGCCTGATGTTCTCAACTTCTTCTTTAGAATATGGTTCCTCCTGCATCATATGAAAACCGCTGATTACCATATCCGGCTCTGAATGGAAAATCTCTATATACCGGTCCAGAATATTCAGAATTCCGCTGTGGGCACATCCGGACAACAGGATCCTCTGGCCCTCTTGAGTAATCACAAGGGATTGTTCATGGCAGAATGTATCCTGAATATACTTTCCTGATACCCTCTTTTTAAGGACAAGCTTCCCCTTTGCAGGATATCGCCTGGGCGTTATGTCTGTGAATAAGAATAATTCGCCGTCAATCTCTAAGTCTCCATGCACCTGGATACATTGCTTATACTTGAAAATGTTTTTATCAATGCCTATGTATTTAGCGCCGTCTGGTTTCAGATGGTAGTAATCCTCCAGACAGGAATCCTTCATATAGATATGGGCATTCGGGTTGATTCTTGAAAATGCAGGGATTCCCCCTCCATGGTCGTAGTGGCCGTGGCTTAAAATCATGGTATCGACCCTGGTTAAATCAATGCCAAGTACCTTAGCATTGTGGAGGAATAAATCTGTTGCGCCGCTGTCCAGGAGAAGTTTGTGGTTCTTTGTTTCGATATAGAAGCTTAAACCATGCTCGTATCCGCAGTTGGGGATGCCAGGGGTATTCTCTACTAAGTTAATGATTTTCATTCTCTGTGTTCTCCCTTTTATTTACCTCACTTCCTCAAAACCTTCCCCCTAATATACCGAAACGTCTCCTCCTCCCCATCCCTCGCCAGCATCTTAAGCAGGAAATGCAAAAGCTTCGCCGTCTCCGGATGAACCATCCGCCCAAGCCTCGCCGCCCCCTTCTCGTAATACTCCAAAGGATAAGAATCTACATATTTACTTCCTCGGTAAGTCTTGGCCGCCGCAATCCGGTCAATAAACATCTCAATCACATACCGGACCGGCATCTTCATGCCGATAATCCCCTCCTTGGGATCCGTACTGTAATCAATCCAATATTCATAGTGATGCCGGTTCCTCCCCTTGTGATGAAGCCACGCCCTGGAATACCCGATATCCTCCCGTTCCGCATTATTGGGACTCCTGGTTCCCTGATAATACTTGCATCCCACCAAAAACTCCGAAGGGGAATACTTGGACAGATCATGGAGAAGCCCCTGCCGGTACAGGCCCACCTTAAAGCACCCCTTCATAACCAGTAGCCTGTGATGATTGATCGTTCTGAAATGCTGCCATGCTTTCATACCATTCATTCTCCTTTAAAATCAATAAAAATACTTATGCACCAGAAACAAAACCAACAGGTGGGCCGGATAAAACACATAGAAGAAATACTTCATTCTCCTGCCCCGTTCCCCGTTATACATGGCGATTGGAATCATTGCCAGCGCACCGTATCCCTGTATACTGCCGTTCCACAGAAAATTCCACACAGCGCCGCACACCGTCTTAAGCCACAGCTTCTCACGCAGCAGGTAAAACACGGCAATCAGAATAATCCCCCTAAACCCATAGTCCGTCCGCAGAAAATCCGCCGCCGTCATCACCATCAGAATCTCCACCACCTTAAGAGGTATCTCCTTGCTTCTCTCAAGCATATACATCATGCCTACGCCCAGCAGGAGAGTAAAAAATACATTCTGGTGCTCCCAATCCACAAGCCTGCCATGGAGTGTAAGGTCATAGGGAAGCTCAGATAGAAGCGCAAACCCGCCAAGCCTTACCATATACCTGCGGATATCACGGGTATGCCTGAACCCCTCCGTCAACAGAAAACAGAAGATCGGAAACGCCAGCCTTCCCACATAGCGGAAAGTCCATACATACGGAAACAGCACCGCACCCGTATGGTCAATCACCATCGTTATAATTGCAATCCACTTTAGCTGATACGACGTCAGCCCTGTTCTTTTCACCGCTTCTGTCTGCTTCTTCTCCATCTTCCTCCCTGCCTGCAAACACCATAATCATCCGTTCCTTTAGAACCACTGTCCTCTGGTTCGTAAGACACTCGGCTCTGTCAAGAACCCCCTCCTTTGTGGAGGCAATCTTATACCACTTCTTTCTCCTTGGAAGGGCCGGAAGGGCAAAGGAATGTTCAATCCAGTGCATATTATAGGCGATAAAGCAATCCTCCCCGCCTGCTGCCATCCCGCTGTAATAGACGCCGAGCTGGCGGCTGAACACCTCCGACGGAACCCTCCACGCGCTCTCCCCGTGATAGGATACATCCGGAACGCCGCATCTCGCCTGGTTAAGGCCGCACATCTCTTTTTTCGGCCAGAACACCGGATGGTTCTTCCTCACTGCAATCAACTGCTTTACAAAATCATGGAGGTCCTTCTTCTGTTCGAGACGGCTCCAATCCGTCCAACCCACAGGATTATCCTGGCAGTACACATTGTTGTTCCCCTTCTGCGTATTTCCAAATTCATCCCCCGCAAGGATACAAGGCGTCCCCTGGGCCAGCAGAAGCAAGAAGAACGCATTCCTTATCTGGCTGTCCCGAAGCTGTGAAATCAACTTCTTCCTGGTGGGCCCTTCCGCCCCGCAGTTCCAGCTATAATTATATTCAGGCCCGTCCTGGTTATTCTCCCCGTTTGCCTCGTTATGCTTCCGGTCATAAGATACCAGGTCATTCAAGGTAAAGCCATTCTGGTTCGTAATACAGTTAAAACTCCCGTCCTTCTCGGAAATGTGCCGAAGCCAGTACATAACTCCCTCCACCATTCCCTCGTCGCCCTTCAGGAAGCGGCGCATAACCGTCTGAAAATCTATCTTGTGGACCATAATCTTCGTCTTTTTCAAAATCGGGTCCGCATAGATAGCCTCCATGGGCGCAATCTGCGGATTCAGAATGAACCCGTCTATATGGTACTCAATCATATAATATCTCAGACATTCCTCCATCGTCTGTTTCGAGACCTCCCCCGTAAACGGCATCTCAAGTACGACCTCGATTCCCTCCTTATGGCATGCCTTAACCATATCCTTTAATTCCCGCACCCCGTCCTTCGACTTCGCATAAGAGCTTTTCGGCGCAAACCAGTATGCCGGACCATACCCCCAATAATTCCGGTACATCATACACTCCTCGAAATCATAGACAGGCATACACTGAATCTGATTAATCCCCAACTCCTTAAGATAAGGCAGCTTCTCCACTACCCCCTGGAATGTTCCCCTGCTCTTTACCTTGGAGGACGCGTGCTTCGTATACCCCCGCACATGAAGGCTGTACGCAACCACACTGTAATAGGGCAGGCACAACGGCATATCGCCCTCCCAGTCATACTCCTTATCATACAGAATCCCTCTTACCTCATGCTTCTTAACGTCACGCTTACGCCCCCAGACTTCACGTCCGGCGATGGCCTTCACATACGGGTCGATTACAACCTCTCCCCCAATCCGGTAATTATATTGAAACTTCGATGGCTCTATCCCCTCCAACGCAAGATAGCGTACCTCTCCAAGCTCACGCTTCATCTCATAAACTGCGCACGGCTTCTTCGCCCCTGCGCGGTAAATCAATAACTGACACTCCTTCTCCTGAGGCACAGCCACAGAAAAATTCACAATATTTCCTATCATTGTAGTTCCTAACGGTAAGGGTCGCCCCTGTATCTCCTTCATGCCTTAACTCCTCCTGCTATCTTTTGGAACCATACAGCTATTGCTATAAAACCAGCCTCTCTACTGCCATCCGTCCACTCCGTACATCTCAACATTGTCCTTGTCTATCATAAATACTTCTTCAAAAATCTCTGTCTCATAATCTTCCCCATTCAACATATCAATCGCAGTCCTTGCCGCCGTCTTCCCAATATTAATCGGTGACTGGGCCGCCGTCCCCGCAATCTGCCCGTCCGCCTTCTTCAATTCCTTCTTAATATCCGGCGAGCCATCCACCCCATAGATAACCACCGTCTTAAGGCCGGCAAGATTTACCGCCGTCTTCGCCGCAACCGCAAGCTGGTCGTTGCCGCACATGATTGCCGACACGTCCGGATGCTTTTCAAGAATCTCCTTTGCAGCCCCCAAAGCCTTCTCGAACTCTCCGTTGGTGTCCACTCTCTCCACCACCTCAAAGCCCTTCTCCGCCTTGGCAATGGCCTCCTCAAAGCCTGTGATGCGGTCATTGATGGAATTCTGGGTCGGACATTCCAGAATCGCGACCTTTCCTCCCTCCGGACACCTCTCAATCAGATCCTCCCCGCAGATATACCCTGCTTCCACATTGTTCGAGCCAATGTAGGCGTCCACATAATCCATCTCCTTCACCTGGGTATCCACATTGATAATCTTCACCTTCGCCTCCTTCAAGGCGTCAAGCGCCGGTGTAATGGCCTCCCAGTCCACGGGACATAAGAAAATTCCATCGATTCCCTCCTGAATCATCTCCCTAATCTGCGCCTCCTGATCTTCGGGACTCGAAGCCGGATCCTTTGTAATAAGCTCATAGCCCTCCTTCTCAACCACCTCCCTGATTGCTGATTCCAATGTTATAAAATAAGGGTTCTCCATATCAATCCCTGAGAAACCAAACACATATGTATCTTCCTCCTCCTTAGGCGTCTCCTCCTGGGAAACGCCTGACACCGCGTTATCCTCCGGCGTTCCCACGTTCTTCTTACAAGCGGACAATACGAAAATGCATACGAGCATCAACAACACCCCTGACATTTTCCTTTTTCTCATAATCCTATTCCTCCTTACGCCTTTTTCGCATATCCCCCTATTATTCTACAACATTTTCATGTGGCTGTGAATAGTAACTTTCAAAACCTTCTTGCATTTTCTCCTTTCCTTTGGTACAGTTAAAGTATCTAAAAACAAAGGAGACGGATACAATGGATGAATACATGACAGTTGAATTGACACTTGATAATGACGAAGTCGTAAAATGTGCGATCCTTACTCTGTTCGAGGCCGCTGACAAAGAATACATAGCTTTACTCCCCATGGACGAAGACGGGAACACCGAGGAGGGCGACGTCTACCTCTACCGCTACGTGGAGACGTCAGAGGGCGAGCCCGAACTTGAGAACATCGAAGACGATGAAGAATACGAGATTGCTGCGGATGCATTTGACGAGTGGATGGACACACAGGAATTTGAAGAACTAGACGAGGAGTAATTCTTCAATAAAACGGGAAGGACTGAGAGCTTTTCCGTTTTTTTCTTTCACATAACTGATGATGAGCCTTGTCTTCGCCCTGGTCATCCCGACGTAAAACATCCGCCTCTCCTCCTCGATTTCCTGGTTAAGCTTCGCCTTCCGGTAGGGTATGCTTCCCTCATTTCCCCCAATGATGAACACCAGCTCATACTCCAGTCCCTTGGCGCCATGGAGGGTCAGAAGCGAAACCCCCTGGCCGTCCTTCGTCTGCTTCCACCCCTTGTCCCTCTGCTCGTTTAACACGGCTTTATAATTCTCTATATGGTCAAACCATTCCTTCACCGTCCGGTATTCCCTGGCGCTTAGCCAAATCTCATCCGCCGTCTCCTTAAGCTCATCCAGGGAAATGTGGTTGCCGTCTGCATACTCCTTAAGGAAACCGTCATATCCCATCCCTTTGCGGATATACTGGATTGCCGCATAGGGAGGCTTATCCTTCATCATCTTAAGATCCCACTCCAACTGGTCGATCCGGTCAATCATCCACGCCTTGTCGCAGTAAAAATTCCGCATAGACTCGAAGCTCACCTGCCCCTCCATGCTGTCACGGCTAAGATAACGTTTGGGCCTGTTTGCAACCCGCAGGAGATGTTTACGCTCAAGCCCCTCCTGTGCCAGATGGAGGTAGCTTATCAAATCCCTTCCGATAAAATGGTCGTACACGCTGTCAATCTTTTCCTTCATGACAAAGGGCACCTGCCCTTTAGCCAGGGCTTCTGTCAAGACCCTTGCATCCAGGCTCGTCCGGTACAATACCGCCATTTCCCCGTAAGGGATTCCCTTACCCTTATATTCCCGCAGCTTCTCAAGGACATACTCCCCCTCTGCCGTCGGGTTGGCGGCCTCCTGGACATGAATGGTGTCGCCGTTTCCCTTCTGCGCCCTGATTTTCTTGTCATACCGTTCCTCATTGTGACGGATCACCCGAAGGGCGCCATTTACAATATGAGCCGTGGAACGGTAGTTCACATCCAAAAGAATCCGCCTGGCCTTGGGATAGTCCTTTGCAAAATCAAGCATAATCCCCGGCTTTGCACCCCGAAACCCGTAAATAGACTGGTCGTCGTCCCCCACTACAAACAGGTTGCCCTTGGGCTTGGCAAGCAAACGCACCACGTCATACTGCGCCTGGTTTACATCCTGGAATTCGTCCACAAGGATATAACGGAACTTCTCCTGCCATTTCTTTAGGATGTCCGGTCTTTTCAGAAATAATTCCCGACAAAGGATTAACATATCTTCGAAATCAATCTTTTTAAGCTTCTTCTTCTCGCTCTCATAGAGCCGGTACAACTCCCGAAACAGAGACGTTTTGTAACGCTTTGACTCATAAGCCTCGATATCAAGACAGTTATTTTTTACGTTTCCCACCTCGGCGGCCAGCTCTTTTAAAGCCTCCCTCTCGTCTCCGGACTCGCCTGTAAGCTCCCATTCAAGCTGTCCGGCAGTCTGCCGGAGTAAGGCTTCCCTCTCCATATCTGTCAGCAGATTCCCCTGATTCAGCCTGTACGCCCATTTCAAAATCCCATAATAGATTCCATGGAAGGTTCCGAACGTCACCGGCATCCTTACATTCCCCATGACCTGGCAGAAACGGTCCTTCATCTCATTTGCCGCATACTTTGTAAAGGTAATGACCAGAATTTCTTCTGGCCTTACCTTATACTCTGTAATCAGATATTCTATTCTCTTTGCAATGGTAAGAGTCTTCCCTGAACCGGGACCGGCGAGAACCATACATGGCCCGTCCTTGTGGGCAGCCGCCGCTTTCTGAGCATGATTTAAACTCATAGATTCCCCTTATCTGCTTAACAAGTCAATCCCTGTGCGGATTCTCTTAAGCGATTCTTCTTTTCCGATAATCTCCATGATCTCCGTCGCGCCGCCAGGCGTACTCTGTTTGCCGGATACCGCTGTCCGGATAGGCCACATCACGAAGCCGGTCTTATATCCCTTCTCGTCCACATATCCCTTTAAGACACCAAACAGCCCGTCGTTGCTGAAATCCTCCTGGGCTTCAAGAAGGGGCAGCACATCACGAAGCACGCCAAGAGCCTTCTCCTCATTGGTCTTCATCTTCTTATGACAGTACATGGACGTATCATACTCCGGCAATTCCTCAAAGAAATCAATCTGCTCACGGATATCCGGAAATACTTCAATCCTGGTACGGACAAGGGCCGCAATCTTCTTAAGGTCGTAATCCTTAGACACCGCCTCCTGGATGTAAGGCTTAGCCATCTCAAAGAAACGTTCCTCGTCCATGGCCTTAAAATACTCGCCGTTCATCCACTTAAGCTTCACAATGTCAAATACTGCCGGCGACTTGCTCATATGGCGGTAATCGAACTCCTTCACCAGCTCATCCAGGGAGAAAATCTCCTGGTTGCCTGCCGGACACCATCCAAGCAGCGCCACATAGTTGACCACAGCCTCGGTGATGAAGCCCTGGCCAATCAGATCCTCATATGAAGAATGGCCGCACCGCTTACTCAGCTTCTTATGGTTCTCATCCGTAATCAACGGACAGTGCACATAGGTAGGCACCTCCCACCCGAACGCCTCGTAAATCTTGTTGTACTTCGGCGCTGAAGACAGGTACTCATTCCCGCGCACCACATGGGTAATCCCCATGAGATGGTCGTCCACCACATTGGCAAAATTATAGGTGGGATACCCGTCAGATTTAATCAGGATCAGATCCTCCAACTCCTCATTAGGCACTGTAATCTCTCCGTAAATGTCATCCACAAAGGTAGTCGTCCCCTCTGTCGGCATATTGAAGCGAATCACGTAGGGCTTGCCTGCCTTAAGATTCGCCTCCACCTCCTCCTTGCTAAGTCCCAGACAATGCTTGTCATAGACTACAATCTGCGTCCCGCCGTCCTCTGACACGCTGCTCTTTAGGGTCGCAAGCCTCTCCTTGTCACAGAAGCAGTAATAAGCGTCTCCCTGGTCAATCAACTGCTTCGCGTATTTCAGATACAAGCCGGAGGCATTACGTTCGCTCTGTACATATGGGCCAACCCCGCCGTCCTTGTCCGGTCCCTCGTCATGGACAAGCCCCGTTTCCGCAAGGGTATGGTAAATGATATCCAGCGCCCCTTCCACAAAACGCTCCTGGTCCGTGTCCTCAATTCTGAGCATAAAGTCCCCGCCCTCATGCTTCGCAATCAGGTACGCGTAAAGGGCGGTCCTTAAATTCCCCACATGCATCCTTCCGGTGGGACTCGGCGCAAATCTGGTTCTTACTCTGTTCATGTCTATATCTCCTTAATCTCTCTAAATTGAAAGAAGCCTTCTCATAAGCTTCTTAAGGGGCAGGGCTATCCTCTCACCTGCCCCTGTATAACGAAATGGCCTTACGTTATCCTAGCTCTCTGCGCAGCCTCTCCAGCAGATGATCCACCCGTTCGTGAATCACAATATCCGCCAGCCTCTCCGCGTAATGTGTCGTCTCATTCACCAGAATCAGTTTATCCCCTTCATAATAATTAATCAACTGATTGCACAGATAAGAGTTCAAATGAGAGCCAAGCACCAGCAGGACATCGGCCTTCTGAATCTCCTGCGCCGCCCTGGTGATCACACTGTTATCCACCATCTCCCCGAACAGGCACACTCTCGGCCTAACCGGCGTCTTACATACCTCGCACAAAGGCACTCTGACCGAATCCCTGACATACTCCATCGGGTATGTTCTACCGCAATGGGGACAAAAATTATTGTACACATTCCCGTGAAGGTCTATGACATTCTTACATCCTGCCCTCTGAGGAAGGCCGTAGATCCGCCTGGTGATAATACACTGAAACATCCCCCTTCGCTCAAGCTCAGCCATCTCTGTAAATCCCTTCCCCGGCGGCGTCTTAAGCTGGCTGAGCATCTCGTTGCGGTAGAACTCATAGAACTGCTCCTTCCGCGTCGAGAAAAATGCACTGGAAAACATTTCTTCCATAGAGTATCCGTATTTCTGCTCTATATCGTAGGATACATCGCCATCCCTGATGGATGGATAGCCGCTTTCAAGAAGCATGGCAAATCCGCTTAAAACCGTAGTATACCGGCTCTCCTTCAGAATCCCCAACAAATTACCTTCTGACATATGCTCACCTTCCTTACATAACTGTAACGGTTCCTAAAACTGCTTAATGTATCTTTATGTTACCTCCATTGTACCATATTTATCAGACAACTATCAACCTTTTCTGGTTCTTCTTTGCCTCACAGCCAATGACTGGAATACTGTCCCCGGCACAGCCAGGACAAACACGATTCCCAATACAATGGCAAACGCTACCTTAACCGATTCCATCCCCCGTCTGGAGGCTTGCGCCAACTGGTTGGTTACAAGGTAATACACGGTATAGTAGATTCCCGCCCCCGGCACCAGCGGCAGGATTCCGGATACCAGAAAGATGGTAATAGGGCATTTCTTTCTGACGCTTAACACGCGGGACAAAAACACCACGGCCATGGTTCCCAGAAAGGAGGCCAATGCCGCCGAAAAGGTTTGGCTTACGATTGCATGGTACACAAGCCACCCCGCCATCCCGGTAAACCCGCAGCTAAGATAGAACCGCTTCGGGACATTGAACAGCACTGCATATCCCATAGTTCCCAGAAACGGGCAGATTACATGCATAATAAACTCATGAATCACAGCATCAGTCCCCCTCCCATATTATTATACGCGCTGAGCGTGACACCCACGCCCACGGCAATATAGACGAACACCAAAAGCGCGTCAATCATCCGCACCGTCCCTGACAGGAAATCACTGTCCGCAATGTCACGAATCGCATTCACAAAGGCAAGCCCCGGCACCAGCGGCATAATCGAGCCAATAATCATCCCGCTAAGCGCCACCTCCGCCGGCAGAGGAAGGTGGTAGGCCGCAATCGCAAGAGCCGTTATGAGCACACCGCCAACAATATTTACAATCATCTTTGACAGCTTCATTTTCTTTGCCGTCAACACCCATACATACAGAATACATCCGATGAAAAACGCAACCGTGCTCTCAAGCGCCGACGCCCCCAGAATATACCCATAGCACCCGCTGGAGATGCCTGCGGCAAGGACTTGAAAGTATCCTCTCTTTTCCGGAAAACTGTCAATCTTCTTAAGCCTGTCGGACGCCTCCTCAATACTCACAAGTCCCTCTGAAATCTCCCTGGATAACTCATTTACCTCTGCCACAATCCCCAGGTGCGAGGAGGATAAGGGCACCTGCTTTACCTTCGTATACGCCTCCTCCATTCCATTCTCCGCACTGATGAAAATAGCATGGCTAAGGATGAAGGTATCCACATACTCCACATGGAAACGTTTACAGATTCGGATGATCGTCTCATCCACACGAAAAATCTCCGCGCCGTTTTTTAAGAGAATCCTTCCTGCCTCCAGCGCAAGATCCACCACCTTCTTGACGCTGACCTCTGAATCAAGCTGCTTTTTCAGATAAATCTTATCCGTAAGCCTGACCCCCTCCTCATAGATGGGCTCCCGGTAATTCTCCGGATAATAGTTCGCCACCATATGGGAGTTGACAAATCCGCAGCTTCCCAGGAATTCAAGCGCCCTCCTTGAGTTCCCCGTACCCGCGTACATAGTGTCACACTGGTTGCCGTAGTGCTCGCAGATGTGGCTGAGCATATATTTCCCATAACCCTTCCCCCGATCCTCCTTGCGGGTCACTATATTTTTCAGTTCACATTTTCGGTTCTTCAGCAGTTCAACCACGCAGACTGCGCACACGTCTCCCCCGTTAATCAAGGCAAACATCTCGCTTCTGTCAAGATAGCCTTCGATTATATCTCTCTGCGGGTCTGCCATGAGAAGCATATCTATGTATTCGTCTTTGTCTCTCCTGATCTGCTGAATCTTCATGCCAACGCCTCCTTAAAAAAATCTTTTCTCATTATAGCACCTGGCCTAAAAAAATAACAGGGATTTTTTCTATTATAGGAATGAACAATAAAGGATGACTCCCCTTCTCCATCACAATCCTACTGAATCAGTATATTGCCACGGCAGAGAAATCATCCCTCCTATCTTACTCTTTTATTCAGTTGTTCTCCCTGCCGGACAGAAAATTTCTTCTCCGGATGCGGAATACAGAATCCCGTTCACACTATAATAATACGGATTATCCCCTGACACCTCCACGAACATCAGGTACGGGAACACGTCAAAGACACCTGGCTCTATGTCGCTGATATTTGCCGGAAGATAGACATCCATAATGTTCTCGCTAAGTCCCTCCAAAGCGCCGCTTCTGATTCCAACCAAACTCTCACTCTCCGGAATAATCAGTAAGCCGTCTCTTAACACCACCCGTTCCGTATAACCTGTGATATAACCTTCATCGTCCAGAAGGAAGCCGGCGATTTCCGAAATTAATGGTTCTTCCGGAATCACATCTTCGTCTGGAATATCCGTTATATCCGGTAGATTGGGAATGCTCGGATTTTCCGGAACTATATTTTCTATTGGAACGTCCGTCACATCCATAACCGGCGGTTCCTCGGTGATCACGGATTCTGTCCTGCTGCCGTCTATGGCTTCACTACCTAAAACTTCATAAGGAACCGAACCTACGTCTGTAAAATCCATATCCTCAAAGCCGTTCTGTAATACATCTGACGTTAAAATATATGACACTGTCGGTATATTTTGTACGGGAACAGGCTTGACCGCTTCTCTTAACGCTGGTTCAAAAGCTGCCAGCTCTCTTTCCATATCCGTAACAGCCGGTTTCTTAAGCTCGCCGATTACCGGAAGCTTTGCTTCAAGCGCAACCGCAACAGACCCTTCCTCAACCGCGCCGCCTGCGGGCGCTGACGTTATCCCTTCATTTCTCTTGACACAATTGTGTACGCAAAAATACAAGACACCAAATAATACAATAACCAGGCATCCTCTCAACACTTCTTTCCAGGGCATAGAAATGCCCGGAACCCTTACTCTCAAAACCGCTTCCATAAACTATTAACACCTCACGGCTTCATTATAGAATCGGCCTGATACAAAGAAAAGTGGCATCATGCAACACGACGCCACTTTCCAAAAACCCTTTCAGGTTTCCATATTTAATTGATATATCCGGCTTTCTTAAGCTCATCCTCGGCTTTTGCAAGGTTAGCCTCAGATACCCTCACGATTGGTCCGGTACATCCCATTCCACTCTCTGCGTAGATATTCATCTTCCACAGAGCCTTCACAGCATCCTCTAAGTCCATGACCTCGATACCTGCTATCTGGGCTGTTACAATCTCCTTCGGAGGCTCTTTCACTTCTTCTGCCGCACCTGCCGGCTTCTGGGAAGCCTTGAGCGCGTCTAAGATGTCCTTAAGTCCGGCCTTCTTTGCCGCCGCAAACTCTGCCTTGGCAACCTCGAATACCTTGCCTCTTACAAGCTGTCCCGCATAGCGGATTGCATTAGCGATTACCGGCGCGCCGCTTGCCCTGGATACAATCATGACTAACTGCTCATAACCTTCTCCGATTCCGGGTCCATAGCCGTAGCCTGTTGCCTCGAAGCTTCCGCCTGTGTTAAAGGAGGACAGCATCTTCACCAGAATATTTCCGGTCAGGGAATCCGTAACCATGATATCCGGCGACGCCTGAAGCACGTCGTTTCCTCTCATGACACATCCGCCGTCTGCCCTTCCGGACTCCGCAAATGCGATATCATACCCCTTCTCCTGTAACTGCTTTAACGCCTTCTCTGTCTGGCGCGCGCCGTCTACATTCAGGATACCCACCGTCGGCTTCTTGGTTCCGCAAGCCTTAGCGGTAATGATTCCGTAAATCGCATTCTTAATCATACCCTCAATACGGTCTGTACTGGAGGTTCCGGTTGTGTTTGCGATGTACATCTCTTTCGCAGTCGCAGGCGTCACACAGCGACCTACGGTAGAAACACCGATTGGGAATGGGAAATGCATGGTAACCGCTGCATCCACCTCTTTGTTTTTCAGCATCTCCTCCATACGGTCATGGCCTTCCTCATCGTTAGCCACTTTGATGGTGGTAACACCCTCTGCCTCTAATGTTCCGATATAATAAACATCGATTCCGTCTTTTGCCGCCTCTACGGCTGCCTTCATGGAGTTTTCTTCTCCATGCTCGCTGCCCATACCAGTGAGGGCTACCTTCGGCCTTTTTCCAAAGCTTCCCGTCTCAAGGCCCTGCGCCATCTCCATAAAGGTATCGGCAATCATTCTCTCAATATTATTTGCCATCGTTACCGTCCCCCTTACTCTGCAATCAGGGAAGCTGCGAAATCCTTCATCGCCTTTGCGATCAATCCCTTTACCTCGTCCTCAGATACGCCGGAAGCTTTCTCTGCCTCTGCCTTTGTATTTGCCTGGATTACGAAGGAAACACCGTCGAACAGGTTGGTCATACGTCCAAGGAACAGACTTCCTTTTCCGATGATCATGGCTGTCTTAATCTTTCCTGCAAGGATATCCTCTCTTGCGAATCCGATGTACGGTACGCCTGACGGAATATGTCCCTGTGTCGGAGCCCATCCGGTCAGACCATGGTTGGCGCTAAAGGAGGCCAGTTCTTTTCTGTCAAGCTCACCCCTCTTTACGGCGAGGGCTGCGATCATCTTGTAGTTTGCCATCGGCACGTCGCCTGCGCCTGCCGGTTTGGTGATATCCGGATTCTGCATCTCAGGAGAGAATTTGTCGATATCTGTAATCTTAAGTCCTGCTCTCTCAAGCGGATCAGCAACAAGGCTGCCGATAACGTTCTGCGGTGCGCTTCCTGTTCCAACGGTGTGGCGTCCCAGAATGTCAAGGTTGATCTCCGGATTCTCTCCGTCGTTCTCGGAAAGGATAACACAGAAGCCTGCCAGACAGTCCTCTAAGATAGGAAGTCCCTTCTTTACATGGTCTTTGCCGTTCATACCAAGCTTAGCGGTACATCCGCCGGCTGTAACAGCCACACACTTGTACGCGCCGGCTTTAACCAATGCCGCTGCCTCGATGAGCGCGTGGGATGGTCCTGCACAGAAGCCACGGCTGTCAGAGCCTGTTGCATTGTTAAGACCTGCGATCTCTGCCGCTGCCTTTGCGAAGTTGCCGCCGCCTCTCTGGTTCATATCTCCGCATGCTTCCTCTGCACAGTCGATGACATACTCGATATCGTCCTTGTTGATTCCTGCATTCCTTACACCGTATAACAGAGCAAGTACGCTTGAAGCCTTGCTCATCAGGTTCTCATGCATAACGTGGGCAGAAAGGTTCACGTCGATATCATGGGCTCTCTTTACACAAGCCACCAGCTTGCCTGCCACATAGATTCCCTCTGCGTGCTCGTCCTTTACTGCCGCTTCAATCTCGGACAGCTCTACGCCGGCCTCAACTCTTGCAACAATATCCTCTGTGATGATCGGGTCTTTCGCAAATGCATCCTTATGGGCGCTTACGAAATCCTTGTCAATCTTAACAACCTCGAACTGGTCACATGCCTGTACCAGAAGGATGAACTCCTCCTCCGGCATGATCTCGCCGTATTTTCCGTATCTTTCCGCGCCCTCCTTTACCTTGTCATAGTATGGGAATTCCACGCCTGCAAGGTCGTCCGGTGTTGCGTTTCCAATATATACCTGGTTCGGCCAGTAATTTACACATTCCTCATAGGAACGTAAATGGCTCTCTAATTCTTTCAGATACTCAGACTCCGGATTTACGATTCTCTCTGTGGTCTGGGTAGTTCCGTTATATACCACCATCTGGGGTGTATGCGCAAGCACATAGCTGGCGCCTCTGATTACACTGTTCATTGCTCTATTTACCACCTTTCATTTCTTTCATACAGAAGGGTTTGTCTCCACCTGTTAAGGTGAATAGAAAAGAGGCAGACCCACGGTGGGTCACCATAGAGTCCGCCCCTCTTACAATCCTGTCTCTTATAAATACTTGCAGAATTCGTCTCTGATAGAACTCATCTCGCTGACGATATCGTCAACATCAAGTACCATCTCCATCATACTTACCTGCTCATCATAAACAGCCTCGTCGAATTCTTCCTTCATCTCTGGTTCACATACGTGATATACCGTGAGTCCAAGCTGGACCCCTGTCAATGGACCTGCGAATGTCGGGTCGCCTGCTGTTACAGTCTCAGCAGCAAGACCTGCTGCTTCACCTTCTGCTGCACCAAGAACTACTACTAAGTTCTCTGCACCATACTCGTCAGCAAAATCCTTAACCCTTTTCTGATTCTCTAAGTCCATTGCGCCTGCGCTCGTTCAGACGAAACATTCCGTTGATGAAAATACTACTTCTGCACCAGCAGTCTGTACGCACTCAGCGATAGCCGGTCCCGGAATTCCATCACGGTCTCCGATAATTATTGCTTTTTTCCCTTCTAAAATAGCCATAATTATGCTTTCTCCTTTCTTGTGTGGTAAAAAACATTTATATGATTAAGAACTATATCGATTAGATATATTTCTGAATCATCGCCTCGATACTCTCTGGTGTTGCTTCTTCCTTTACGACTTCTTCTACCTTCTGTCCATCCTTGTAAATAGCCATTACAGGAAGTCCAAGGATCTTCTGTCCGATTGCCAGACGGCGAGCCTTTGTAGTGTTAAGAGACGTAAATTTCATCTTATCCCCATAAGTCTCAGCGAACTCATGTACCTTCGGCATTAAAGCCTGGCATGGTACGCAGCCGTCACCATAGAAATCTACGAATACATATCCTTCTGCCTCCAGAACCTCAGTCTGGAATGTATTCTTATCTACATCTATCATTTCTATCATCCTCCTTTATTGATATTATGATATCGAAGCCCGATTAGAGGACTTCTATAAACACGCTTACCGCTTGATGCTGTTACGCAATATAAGCGCGTCTATTCCCTTTAGAAATAGTCTGACATGCTTCTCTCAACCTGAACCGCCGCAATAGCGCCGTCAGCCGCTGCAGTTACTACCTGCCTCAGGCTCTTGATACGAACGTCTCCTGCTGCATATACGCCAGGGATATTGGTGTGCATATCTTCATCTGTCTTGATATATCCACGCTCATCCATGTCGATGATTCCTTCAAAGATCTTGGAATTCGGAACCGTACCGATGAAGCCGAACAGACCGAACATTCCGTCGTCCTCGTCTGCCGTAACCTTGGTAATCTCCCCTGTCTTAACGTTCTTAACCGTCATCTCAGACAGGATCTCGTCTCCGCCAAGCTCCTCAACGACTGAATCCCACATGAACTCAAGCTTCGGATTCTTGAACGCCTTCTCCTGGATGGACTTCGCTGCACGAAGCTCATTTCTCCTGTGGATCAGGGTTACTTTTCTTGCGAACTTTGTCAGATACATAGCCTCCTCAACAGCAGAGTCGCCGCCGCCAACTACATATACCTCAAAGTCCTCGAAGAAGTTAGCGTCACAGGTAGCACAGTAGGAAACTCCCTTGCCCATGTACTCTGCCTCGCCCTTACAGCCAATCGGTCTTGCGTGAGCGCCGGTAGCAATGATTACATTCTTTCCCTGATACTCAGCCTTTGCGCTCTTAAGCACTTTTACTTCTCCCTCAAGGGAAACCTCTGTAATCGTGTCAGATACACGCTCAGCGCCGAATTTAGCTGCCTGCTCTGTCATTCTTGCGATCAGAGACGGTCCTGACTCACCCTCAACCGTCTGTCCAGGGTAGTTCTCAATCTCATCTGTGATTGCAATCTGTCCGCCGTCCTGTCCTTTTTCGATAATCAGAACAGAAAGACGGCTTCTGCCTGCGTACAGTCCTGCTGCCAAACCAGCAGGACCTGCACCCAGAACAATTACGTCATAAATCTTGCTCATAACGAACGTTCTCCTTTTTTAATGGTATCATCTGCTCACTAGGCTCGATAAAACCTCGCTAAGTGCTCAGTCAAATATTGTCTGTCCGTCAACCTCTGTCTCAAGGGCAGTTAATGCCTTCTCAACGATCTTGCGACGGAGACTCTTTTCCTCGTCTTTATCCAATGCAGGATTTCCAAGAGGATGTGGAATAGCGATAGCCGGAACGATTCTGTTCGCGCCAACTGTCATAGAAATAGGAGTTACTGTACAGATGTGTACAACAGGGATTCCTGCTCTCTCTACTTCTTTTACCATCGTTGCACCGCAACGAGTACAGGTACCTCATGTGGAGGTGAGGATAACTGCGTCAACACCGTCTGCTTTAAGCTTCTGAGAGAACTCAGCAGCGAAAGCCTTGGAGGATGCAACGGCTGTACCGTTACCTGTGGTTGTGTAGAACAAATGATGCAGCTCTCCAATCTTTCCTTCCTTCTCCATGTCACGAAGTACGTCAACCGGTAATACACGGTCAGAGTCTTCATTTGCATAAACCGGATCATATCCGCCGTGTGCCGTCTCGTATGTCTCCTCAGTCAGATCCATAACGCCTGCGATATCATATTCGCCGTAGTGAGAAGCACTAGAGCTTTCAATGTGGTCCGGATTGCCCTTCGGTACGATACCGCCGGAGGTAACAAGTGCGATCTTCGCATGTGCCAGATCCTTAACTGCCGGATTCGGGTCAACTCTGTCGAAATCAGGCATCGGGAACTCAGTCTCGAACGGCTTGTCATTTAACTTCTTAATCAGCATCTTAACGGCACGAAGGGAACCTCTCTCCTTCTCGAAGAAGTTCACACGAACACCGTTCGGGATATATCCCTCCTCTGAGGAAGCGCCGATTGCCTCTTTCCTTCCTACCTTAACTGCCAAAGGCGCCAGCTTCTTAACAGCGTCTCTCATACCTGCCGCACTGTTCTTGGTAGATACGATATAAACCTGGGTCTTGAACATGTCAGCTCCTGGGTTCTCTACATACATACCTGTAACAGCAGGAATACCAAGCTCCTCCTGAACTGCTGCCGCGATTGTACCGCAGGCAACACCGTAACGTCCGGCGTTGAATGCAGGACCTGCCACGAATACGTCCGGAGCCTGCTCCTTAACCATAGCAAGGATATCTGCCTTTGCCTTCTCAAGATTCTCATTGAAATAAGAGTCACCACAAACGATTGTAGCAACGATCTCAGCGTCCTCACCGAACTGCTGTGTCAATGCCTGACCTGGTCCGACAATCTCTCCAACACGAAGCTCTGCCGGATAATCTGCTTTTTCTTCTCCACCAATCTGTGCAAAGAACTGATTGATGTAATGAACTACTTTTAATTTAGCCATCTTCTTATCCTCCCTTCTTATCTTGCGCTCAGCTTATTGAAACCAGTCTCATTGGTCGCACCTGTAAGTACCTGAAGCTCAACCTCAAGAGAGCCATCCTCCCGAAGCGTCTCCTCACTTGCACCTGCAATCTTTGTTACATAATCCAGAGTTCCAATTACCTTGTCAAGTTTTGGCAGGATAATTACCTGGTTCGCATTACCGCCTGTTACTACTGCGTCTGCCGCCGGATCTGAGTCAGCCAGTGACTGGGACTTTCCGTCGCGTCCTGCGTACTCGTCTGTAATGATAACAGTCTTAACGCCTTCAGCCTCGATCTTCTTGCAGTTCATGATCAGGTCAGTATCCGGATTACCGAAGCCCTCCTGAGAAACGATAACGCCGTCAAGGTCTAACATCTTACATAACTTCGCCGTCCAGTCAGAAGAACGCTGCTTGTCAGCCAGATATACGTTCTCATTGGTGATAATGTGGCAAACGAAGTTAAATGTCTTTCCGTGCTGCTCAAACATATCGTGAACAACCGGATTGTTCAAATGAACATAAGTTGGGTTCTTATCACATGCGGATACACAGTTACCTGATACGATAGCGCCGTCCATAACCTCTGTCGGGCTCATGATCGTCGGAACAATCTTCTTCGCATCTACGCCGTACACATATGTGTCATGCAAAAGTCCCTGGCTCTGAAGCATCTGTACATATGCAACTCTCGGAAGGTTAGGATACTTCTCCATACCCTCTTTGATTGTACATGTCTCATATACCTTTGTCTCATCCGGAGTAAGCTCGCGTGCCAGTTCCCCAAGATACACAGCAACTCTGAAGCCTGCGAAACGTACAGCCTTCTCATAATCATGCTGCTTAATGCCATCTACCGGCTCACATACCATAACCAGATTCAGTGTCTTGGAGAATGGTGTGTAGTCAGCTCCCGGACCAGTCATGTCGATGATACCTTCCTGGAAACCTACGATCTTACCAGCCGTAACAACAGCCATACCCTTAAGCGCATATGTCTTGCCTTCGCCTACGGTATCAACCTTAGCGATCACGCCTGGGAAGATTCCACCTCTGCCTTCCACCTTAACTCTTGGCTCGATGACGTCCTTAACCGGTGTGATTCTCACAGACTCACCTGGCTTTGCGATATCAAAAGATACGCTCTTAATCTTCTCGTCCTCGAGAGCAACCGCTTTAACGGCCTCTTCGGATACATAAAGGATACCGTCTTC